>Ga0310786_10003781_pt1 | contig 21670 bp, 16 predicted proteins | sample AusTroGonzalo_MG_FD_203881 | JGI IMG/M metagenome (GOLD analysis project Ga0310786, IMG submission 203881) | Bovine rumen microbial communities from tropical cattle in Woodstock, Queensland, Australia - Gonzalo_03 (v2) (version 2) | ecosystem: Host-associated > Mammals > Digestive system >...
GTCCGACGAGTACTCTTTGACAGGAGAAGCCGTAAGGATCGTCGGTCTCGATACGCTCGTCGCGATCATATCGGGACTTATCATCTTCCCCGCATGCTTCAGCTATAATGTTGAGCCCGGACAGGGTCCGTCACTGATCTTTATGACATTGCCCCAGGTGTTCATGAACATGGAACTCGGAAGGCTGTGGGGATCGTGTTTCTTTGTCTTCATGACATTCGCAAGCTTTTCCACGGTAATTGCAGTGTTTGAGAATCTTGTTGCTTTCTTGTGCGACAGTTTTGGTCTGTCCCGAAGAAAATCCATCATCATCAACTTCATCTTCATTCTCTTTGCCAGCATGCCGTGTGTGCTTGGATATAACGTCTGGAGTAACATCCATCTTATCGGGGCGAGAGATATCCTTGATTCAGAAGACTTTATCGTAAGTAAACTTCTTCTGCCCGGCGGATCTTTAATTTTCTTGCTGTTTTGCACTACAAGGCTCGGCTGGGGAATTGATAAGTATTATGAGGAAGTTAATAAAGGTAAGGGCACTAAGATGTCCCGGGCTTACATTATGTTCACTAAATACGTGCTTCCGATACTTATTCTCGGAATACTGATACAAGGTCTTGTAGCATAAATGGTAGAATTGAACTGTCCGGGAACTCCCGGGCAGTTTGTGTTACGGGAGAATGGTAATGTCAGAGCGTTTCTCAAGAATTGAATTACTATTGGGAAAAGATGCAGTAGAACATCTTTCCGAATGCCGTGTAGCTGTATTCGGTATCGGCGGTGTCGGCGGATATGTATGTGAAGCCCTGGCACGAAGCGGTGTCGGTACGCTTGATCTGATAGATAAAGACCAGGTATGCATGTCGAATATCAACAGGCAGATCATCGCGACTACCAAGACAGTCGGACAATACAAGACCGATGTTATGAAAGCCCGTATCCTGGATATCAATCCGGATGCGGTCGTAAATACATATAACTGTTTCTTCCTTCCCGAGAACGCATCCGATTTCCCGTTTGATCAATACGATTACGTAGTCGATGCCATAGATACTGTCACGGCTAAGATCGAACTTGTTATGCAGTGTCAGAATGCCGGAGTGCCGATCATGAGTTCTATGGGTGCCGGCAATAAGCTGGATCCCACACAGTTCCGTGTTGCCGATATCTACAAGACACAGATGGATCCCCTCGCGAAAGTAATGCGCCGCGAACTGAAGAAGAGAGGCGTGAAGAAACTTAAGGTAGTTTATTCTGAAGAGGAACCGGTAAGTCCGGTTGGCGAGGCAGAACAGGAACCCGGCCGCAGAAGTACTCCCGGAAGTACTGCTTTTGTACCTTCGGTTGCAGGACTAATCATTGCAGGAGAAGTGATCAAAGATCTGACAGGTGCGTATGGCAACAGAAGTAACGACTGAACAGTTAAGAAAGTACGATGATCTGAAGCAGGCGATAAAAGACTTCGAAAGTGTAGCGGTCGCTTTCTCCGGAGGCGTTGATTCCACATTCCTTCTTTACGCTGCTAAGGAAGCTTTAGGTGACAAGGCGGTTGCTATCTCTGCTAAGTCCTGTTCTTTCCCGGAAAGAGAATTGAATGAAGCCAAAGAATTCTGCCAAGCTCATCAGATACGACAGATAATCTTTGATTCTGAAGAATTGGATATCGAAGGCTTCGCCAGTAACCCCAAGAACAGATGCTATATATGTAAGCGCGAGTTGTTCGGGAAGATGATCAAGATCGCTGAAGATGAAGGTATCGCAGTGATCGCGGAAGGCTCTAATCTCGACGACAACGGCGACTACAGACCCGGCTTACAGGCAATTGCCGAATTGAATATTCAAAGCCCTCTTCGCACTGTCGGATTTACCAAGGAAGACATAAGAGCATTATCCATGCAACTCGGTTTACCCACATGGGATAAGCCGTCGTACGCATGTCTGGCGTCCAGGTTCGTATACGGAGAGACGATCACAGCGGAGAAACTCGGAATGGTAGACAAGGCCGAACAGCTGTTGCTCGATCTCGGATTCCGTCAGGTGCGCGTGCGCATCCACGGAACTATGGCAAGAATCGAGATCCTGCCTGATGAATTTGATAAGCTTATCAGCGAGAATGTTCGTAACCAGATTACGGCATCATTCAGAGAGATTGGCTTTACATACGTAACAATGGATCTTATCGGTTACAGAACCGGAAGCATGAATGAAGTGATAAAGGCGGATATAGATAAATAACGTAAGACTTATACAGGATGAAGAACATGGCGCATGCCTCCCTTGCTAATCTCAATGATTGTATCATGCCCTGTAAGAAACAGTTAAGAAATGCACAAGAATGGCGTAAAGTATCGCCGCACGCTGTCGGTTACTATAGGCTCATAACAAAGCTTAAGGAGAGCCGACATGAACCCCAACAAGAACAGATTAGGATTCTCGACAATCATCTTCATCATCTGCCTCATCGTTCACTCCATCGAAGTATTCTTCATCAGAACCGATGAGACGATCTTCGCCGAGTGCTTCATCAACAAGGTCTTCGGTATCGTGCTCCTCTTCGTGCTTCTGGGCAAGCTTCACATGACGTGGAGAGACATCGGTTTCCACCGCGAAAAGCTCATCAGGGACTGCCTTAAAGGCTTCGGTCTGTGCGCCTTCTTCTACACGATCGGATTCATCGTGGAGTTCATCGCTCTTAAGCTTAACGGCACTCCGGGACACATGGAATTCTTCGTTACAGGCTTCTCTCTTACGGGCAATGTAGTTAAGACTACAGGTATCGGATTCGTTCTCATGTGCATCGGATTTAACATCATCAACGTATGGATGGAAGAGGGTTTATTCAGAGGTTTCTTCATCACATATCTTAAGAAGAGTTACTCTCCGAAGATTGCTCTTATGGTGTCTGCATTTCTCTTCGGTCTGTGGCATCTTGTAACTCCTTTAAGAAGTGTTATCGATGGTGAGATGACTGCAGGAACATTCGCTGTAATGAGTATCGGATATGTCGTTCTGTCGGCACTCATGGGCATCAAGTGGGGACTTCTCTACGAGCGTTCCGGTGCAGTTTGGATCGGACTGGCAGACCACTTCTTCAATAACTGTGTAGTTACGAATCTTCTTCATGTTGTAACTGAGACCGGTGTTGACGAGTATCAGATCTTAAGAGTAATCTTGGGTGAACTTACATCATTCTTCGCGGTTCTTATTTACACGAACATTAAGAAGAGAAAGAACGGCACACAGGAAAAGGGCTATGCCATATCTGTACGAGACACATCTGCATACATCTGAAGGAAGCGCCTGCGGTGAGATAACAGGCCCTGATTATATCGATTACATGATCGGTAAGGGTTATAACGGCATCGTCGTTACTGACCACTTCTTCACCGGCAACTGCGCTGTAGACAGAAGCCTTCCCTGGGACGAGAAGGTTCATCTATACTGCGAGGGCTTCCGTAAGGCGAAGGAAGCGGCGGCAGGCAGAGACTTCGATGTTATCTTCGGAATGGAGTACAACTTCGTCGGCGACGAGTTCCTTATCTACGGTCTCGATGAGCAGTGGCTGCTCGACAGCGGCGACATCACAGGCCTTACAAGGCAGGAGCTGCATGCGAAAGTGCGTGCTGAAGGCGGCGTGATGGTGCATGCGCATCCTTTTCGAGAGAGAAATTACTTGTCAGACATCAAGCTTACGCCTGACGTGTGCGACGGTATCGAGGTCTATAATGCCGCGAATTCTGCCAATATGAACGCACTCGCGTACCAGTATGCCGTGAAGCTCGGGCTGCCCATGATCGGCGGCTCCGACATACATTATTTCCACGACAAGGCCATGGGCGGCGTTCTGATCCCGCACAGAGTAACAAATACCGTAGAGTTCAAGGATGCTATTCTGGCGGGCCTTACGACGCCTGTTCAGGTTAAAGACGGCAAGATTACCCCTGTAACGGAGCTTCCGGAGCAGATCCGCCCCACGGAAGATCCCACTTTCGACGTTTTATTCACATAAAGTTTATCCGCTTTTGTTCCCGCGCGCATTTATAATATAATTTAAGGGTTCTGTCAGAGATATTTGACAGAATTCGATAATTATCTGATTCAAATTGAGGCAGGAGCAGATTTATGAGACAACTTACTCCCAGAGGCAACATGAACGACCGTATGGATGTTGCCATCAACAAATTCCGATCAAGAATGACTTCTTATCCGCCCGGAATGTGTCCGCTCGTCATGTACAGAACGATACTTCAGATGTCGCTCAACCAGTCGTGCGGCAAGTGTATTCCGTGCCGTGACGGTCTCGTCGAAGCCGAGAGATATCTGAAGCGCATCATGGACGGTGACGCTGAGATCGAGGTTCTCGATGAGCTTAAGAAGCTGTGTGAGATGATATCCGAGACGGCTGACTGTGCCGTGGGTGTCGTCGCAGCCAACACGGTTCTCGACAGCTTGAAGGAGTTCGCCGACGAGTACGAAAGCCACATCAAGTACAAGCGCTGTGTAGAGAACGTTAACCAGACGGTTCCCTGCATCACGATGTGTCCTGCCCATGTAGATGTACCGGGTTATGTCGCCCTGATCAAGGATGGTGACTACGCCGGTGCGATCAATATCATTAGAGACCGTAATCCTCTGCCTACAGCGTGTGCGATGGTATGCGAGCACCCCTGTGAGAAGAAGTGCAGAAGAACTATCATCGATCATCCTATCAACATCAGAGGCCTGAAGAAGTTCGCTGTAGACAGCATCAGTGCAGATCAGGTTAAGACACCTGAACCGAACGTAGCTACAGGCAAGAAGATCGCCGTTGTAGGTGCCGGCCCTTCCGGACTTACTGCAGCTTATTTCCTCGCACTCATGGGTCACTCTGTAGAGATCTTCGACGAGCACGAGAAGCTCGGCGGAATGCTCCGTTACGGTATCCCCGAGTACAGACTTCCCAAGGCAAGACTTGATGAAGATATCAACGCGATCCTGAACACAGGTGACATCACAGTTCATACAAGCACTAAGATCGGACGCGACATCTCCGTCGAAGAACTCGAGGAGAAGTACGATGCAGTTTACTTGGGTCTCGGCGCACAGCTCGGCAACAGAATGCCTGTTAAGAATGCTGATGCGAAGAACGTCGTTCCCGCAGCTGATTTCCTGCAGGCAGTAGCAAGAGGCGAGGCACCTGATCTTAAGGGCAAGAAGGTCGCTCTCATCGGCGGCGGTAACGTTGCGATGGATGCTGCCCGTACAGCTGTAAGACTCGGTGCGGAAGCAGTCTATGTATTCACTCGTAAGAGAGACGACTACACAGCTCTCGAGACTGAGATCGAGAGTGCCATGCAGGAGGGCATCAGATTTACTACTCTGTTAAGCTTCCTGCACCTCGAGCAGGATAAGGAGAATCCGGATTACATATCCAGTGTATGGCTCCAGCCCGAGATCGTAGGCGAGTACGATGAGTTCGGTTTCGTTAAGACCGAGCACTCGCAGAAATATCCTTACAGATTCACATGCGATTACCTGATCCTCGGTGTAGGCCAGAGATGCGATGTCGAAGTCTTCGAGAAGGCAGGCATCCCGACTAACAGAGGAAGGATCCTCGCTGACACGGCATGCATGATCGAAGGCAAGGAGAAGTTCTTCTCCGGCGGTGACTGCGTTACAGGTCCTTCCACGGCGATCAATGCTATCGCTGCAGGCCAGGTAGCAGCTCATAACATCGATGAATTCTTAGGCTATCACCACAAGATCGCATGCGACGCACAGGCACCGGTAGCGATGCCTAACAAGTGCATTCCTACGGGAAGAGCAGAGATTGAAGAAAGAGATCCGTTCGAGCGCAAGAAGGACTTCCTGCACGTTGAGACTGACATGACCGTAGAAGAGGCCGAGCGCGAAGCCGGCAGATGCTTAAGATGCGACTACTACGGCTGCGGATGCATGGAAGGAGGCCGAGCACCATGGTAAACATTACTGTTAACGGCAAGGCATTAAGCGTAAACGAGAACTGCACGATACTTGAAGCGTGCCTTGAGAACAAGATAAACATTCCCACACTGTGCTACATGAAGCAGTACAACGAGATCGGCTCGTGCCGCCTGTGTATGGTAGAGATCGAAGGGTATAAGAACCTCTTCGCTTCGTGCAGAACCAAGGTGCAGGAAGGCATGGTGATCACGACTGATTCCGAGAAGATCACGGCTTACCGTAAGCATATGCTCGAGCTTATCCTCTCGAACCACACGGTCGACTGCCTTAACTGTCCCCGTAACGGCAAGTGCAAGCTGCAGGAGTTGTGCAACGAATACGACATCAAGGAGACGAAGATCCAGGGCTCGAGAAGACGCATCAGCGACAAGCTCCCGAAGCTCGAGAACAACCCTTATCTCGCATACGATCCGAGCAAGTGTATCCTGTGCTACCGCTGCGTAAGCGCATGTAACAGAGCTGCTGTAAACGGCGCTCTTCAGAGCAGCAGAAGCGGTTCCTTCAGAACTATCGAGGCACCTTTCGGTGAGGACTGGAAGGAGACTTCATGCGAGTCCTGCGGTAACTGTTCCACAGCATGCCCCACGGGCGCGCTCACTGTTAAGCGTAAGCGCAAGTACAGAAGCTGGGAGACAACGAAAGTGCTCACTACCTGCCCCCACTGCGCGACAGGCTGTCAGTTCTACCTCGTTGTTAAAGATAACAAGATCGTCGACGTCGAGGCTGCAGACGGACCTTCCAACCACGGCCTGCTGTGCGTAAAGGGACGTAACGGAAGCTTCGACTTCGTACACTCACCCGACAGAATCACGACGCCTCTTATCAAGAACAAGGAGACGGGCAAGTTCGAGCCTGCGACTTGGGAAGAGGCGATCTCCTATACGGCTAAGCGCCTGATGGATGTTAAAGAGAAGTACGGTAACGAATCGCTCGCAGGATTCGCTTGTTCGAGATCCGCGAACGAGGACGTTTATATGGTCCAGAAGATGGTCAGAACGTGCTTCGGCAACAACAATACAGATAACTGCGCACGTGTGTGCCATTCGGCTACTGTAGCAGGTCTCGCGAAGACGCTGGGTTCCGGAGCCATGACGAATCCTATTTACGACATCACACACGACGTTAACCTCATCCTGCTCGTCGGATCCAACCCTGAGGAAGCACATCCTGTTGTAGGTATGCAGATCAGACAGGCAGTTAAGAACGGCGCGAAATTGATCGTTGTCGACCCGAGATCCATCGGTCTTTCCAAGAGTGCCGACATTCATCTGAAGCTTCGTCCCGGTACGAACGTTGCCTTCGCGAACGGCATGATGCACGTCATCATCAAGGAAGGTCTCGTTGATGAGAACTACATCAAGGAGAATTCCGAGGGCTACGAGAAGATCGCAGAGCTTGTTAAGGATTACACCCCTGAGAAGGTAGGCGAGATCTGCCACATCGATCCGAATATGCTGATCGAAGCTGCACGTATGTATGCGAAGGCTGACAAGGCACCTATCATCTACTGTCTCGGTGTTACTGAGCACTCCACAGGTACCGAAGGCGTTATGAGCTTGTCGAACCTCGCAGTTCTTACGGGTAAGCTCGGTAGATCCGGATGCGGCGTTAATCCTCTCAGAGGCCAGAACAACGTTCAGGGCGCGTGCGACATGGGTGCGCTTCCTACAGATTATCCCGGCTACCAGAAGGTCGATAACGATGAGGTTAGAGAGAAGTTCGAGAAGGCATGGGGAGTATCCTTGAGTCCGAAGCCCGGACTTAAGGCTACTGAAGTTTTCCCTGCGGCTATCAAGGGCGACATCAAGGGACTTTATATCTGCGGTGAGGATCCGATGGTTACGGATCCCGATACAGAGCACATCAAGAAGGCTCTGACGAGTCTCGATTTCTTCGTCATTCAGGAACTGTTCATGACGAAGACTGCAGAGCTCGCAGACGTTATCCTTCCGGGTACAAGTTACGCCGAGAAGGAAGGTACATTCACAAATACTGAGAGACGCGTACAGCGTATCCGTACTGCAGTTAAGCTCGACGGCGACATGAGACTCGATACTGATATCATCACGGATCTCATGAATGCGATGGGCTATCCTCAGCCTCGTCTTACGGCTGCACAGATCATGGATGAGATCGCATCGGTTACTCCGAGCTTCGCAGGTATCTCGTTCGAGAGACTCGACAACGGTGAGTCTCTGCAGTGGCCTTGTAAGGATAAGACTACATGCGGTACGCCTATCATGCACGTCGGTCATCCCGCACGCGGTAAGGCTCTGTTGTACCCGGCTGAATTCAAGCCGTCCAACGAGCTTCCTGATGACGAGTATCCGTTCATCCTTACGACAGGACGAATCCTCTATCAGTACAACGCTGCTGCTATGACGTCGAGATCCGCAGGTCTCATGGAGATCGCCGGCGAGGGCTTCATCGAAGTTAACTTCAAGGATGCCGAGAGACTCGGAATCCAGAACGGCGAGAAGATCGAAGTAAGCAGCCGCCGCGGTAAGATCACTGCGACAGCAAGAGTAGGACGTAAGGTCTCGCAGGGTGAGACATGGATGCCTTTCCATTTCCCTGATTCACCTGTTAATGTGCTGACCAACGCCGCTCTCGATGACTTTGCGCGTATTCCTGAGTATAAGGTCTGCGCGGTTAACATCAGCAGGATCGGCTAATGGAGATAGAGGAGGCCGTAAGCGCTCTGATCAACAAGCTCGCTTCAGTCGATGAGTGCGAGTCAGTTCCACTTGTAAATGCGACGGGAAGGATCCTCGGCGAAGACATCAACGCCGGGATCCCTGTTCCGTCTTTTCCGAAGTCCGCGATGGACGGTTATGCCGTGCGCTCTTCGGACATTGAAGGTGCGTCTGCGGATTCTCCTGTTCAGCTCGAGGTTATAGGCCGCCTCTACGCAGGTGACGCGATTCCTTCTTCGCTTCGCGGTGCTGATGTTCCTGCGCGCGGAGCTGTGCGCATCATGACGGGTGCGATCGTGCCGGAAGCTTTCGACACGGTAATACGCCAAGAGGACACGGACTGCGGCGAGGATACGGTAAGTATCTACAAGTCTCAGAAGCCGTTCGTTAACTACTGCAAGGTGGGCGAGGACATCGCACAGGGCTCTCGTATCGCTTCACGCGGCACGCTTATCGGCAGAGCGGAAGCGGGTGTTATCGCGAGTGTCGGTGAGGCTTCCGTGAATGTATTACGTAAGCTTCGCGTTGCTGTTATTTCCACAGGTTCAGAGATAGTTGATATCGGTACTCCTCTTGCTGAAGCGCAGATCTATAACAACGTCGCTTATATGCTTAAGGCATCGCTTGGATCATCTGCATTTGAAGTCGAATTAAGTTCAGTGCCTGATGATATCGATGCGATTGTTGAGGCGCTTAATAAGGCGCGTGAATACGCTGATATCATCATCACTACAGGAGGTGTCTCCGTAGGCCAGAAAGACCTTCTTCCCGAGACTCTGGATATCATCGGCGCACAGAAGATATTTGCAGGAGTTAACATCAAGCCCGGCTCACCTACGACAGGTGCAGTCATCGACGGCAAGGCTCTGCTTTGTCTGTCCGGCAACCCTTATGCTGCAGTCGCGAACTTCGACTTGTATATCGGAAGCATCATCTCCGAGCTCACAGGCTGCAGTGCGTATATTCCTGTTAGAAGTAAAGCAGTTCTTATGAGCGAATTCGATAAGCCTTCGAATGTCAGAAGACTTGTTAGAGCGAGAGCTCTAAACGGTGAAGTAACGATTCTGTCGAAGAACCAGGCATCGTCTGTTCTGTCGAGCTTCGTAGGTGCGAATTGCTATATAGATTTCCCGAAGGGATCTTCGGTTAATAAGGGCGATAAGGTCGACATCATTAACATACCGGAGGCGCTTCGATGAACTCCGGCAATGTACGTTATTCGGTAGGTATTCTCGCGGGCGGTAAGAGCTCGCGCATGGGCAAGAATAAGGCTCTGTTGGAGTATGAGTCGAATACTTTTATCGGCAGGATAATAAACGAATTCGAAGGTCACGAGATCATCGTATCTGCATCGGATAAGAAGGAATATGAATCGCTTCCTGCGAAGATCGTAAGCGATGAGAATATCGACATCGGACCTATCGAAGGTATCAGGCAGGTGCTTAAGGCATCGAGTGAGGAATATGTATTCGTATGTGCCTGCGACATGCCTTTCGTCACAAGCAAGATCGCAGATTATATCGCTGAATTCATCTCGTCTGATTACGACTGTTATGTCATCACGGATGAGGACAGAATGCATCCTCTGTGCGCGATCTACAGCAAGAGGATCCTTCCCGTTATCGAGAAGTTGATCGCGAACGGAGACTACAAGTTAAGACTCATTCTGGATAACACCAGGACGAAGCTTATAAGTCTTACGAACACTGTTTTCGAGAAGAAGACAGTACGTAATATCAATACCAAGGACGAGTACCGCGAGCTTAAGCTGCCGGTTATTTTCGCTGTGTCGGGATACAAGAACAGCGGCAAGACGTGGCTTATCGCGGAGCTTATAAACGAGTTTATCAAGGACGGGTTTACTGTCGGCGTGATTAAGCATGACGGTCATGATTCGATCGCGGAAGCGGAGGGCACGGATACGCATAAGTATGCCGCCGCAGGTGCGCAGGTAACAGCTGTGTATTCCGATTCGAAGTATGTGATCAGCGGCAAGGAAAGCCCGTCCCCCGAAGCTCTTATCGAGTATATGAAGGGGCAGGAGAACCCGCCTCAGATAATCATCCTGGAAGGCTTCAAGTCTTCCTCATATCCCAAGATAGTTCTGGGAAGTGAAGGGGAGTTTCCTCCCGTGGATGAATCGACTGTCATTCTTAAGATCAACGGCAGATGTGACGCGAACGAAGTCGCAGGAATCTGCGATGCCGTGAAGAAATCATTCGATCTTTAAGAAGCAGGTAAAAATGAAACTCATAAATACTGTTGACGCTGTCGGGCAGGTGCTCTGCCACGACATGACGCGCATCATTCCGGGCAAAGAAAAAGGGCCGCTGTTCCGCAAGGGACACGTAGTAACGGAAGAGGATATTCCGCTGCTGCTCTCGATCGGCAAAGAGCATCTGTATGTGTGGGAGATGAATGAGAATATGCTCCACGAAGATGATGCTGCGAAGATCCTGTGCGATATCTGCAGAGGTGACGACGAGGCGATATCTTTTACAGAGCCGAAGGAGGGCAAGATCGAGCTTATCGCGAACACGGACGGTCTGCTTAAGATCGACCGCGAGAAGCTTAATGCGGTGAATGCATTAGGCGAGATGATGATCGCGACTGTGCACGGAGACTTCCCTGTTAAGAAGGGCGATAAACTCGCAGGCACGAGGATTATCCCGCTTGTTATCGAGAAGTCGAAGATGGACGAAGCAGTTGCTGTCGCAGGCGGCGGGCAGATGCTTAAGATACTTCCGTTCAGGCATGTGCGCTACGGTATCGTCACGACGGGTTCTGAAGTGTATAAGGGCCTCATCGAGGACAAGTTCGGACCGGTCTTGAAGGCCAAGATGAGCGAGTATGATTGTGAGTTTGTTAAGCAGGTAATCCTCGATGACGATAAGGAGAAGATCACTCAGGCGATACTTGATCTCGCGCGTGAAGATGCGTGCGATGTCGTGCTCGTAAGCGGCGGCATGAGTGTCGATCCCGACGATAAAACTCCGGGCGCCATCAAGGATACCGGCGCAGACATCGTGACCTACGGAGCACCTGTTCTTCCCGGCGCGATGTTCCTTCTGTCTTATCTTGATGTGGACGGCAGATCCGTTCCCGTTATGGGGCTTCCCGGCTGCATCATGTATGCGAGCAGAACGATATTCGATCTGGCTTTACCGCGCGTTCTGGCGGGAGAGCGTCTCACGGCAAAAGATATCAGCAGCTACGGTGAGGGAGGACTGTGTCTTAACTGCGACACATGTCACTTCCCGAACTGCGGCTTCGGTAAATAAGGAGGGTTTATGAATCTGTTCAGTCACCTTGACGATAACGGCGATGCACGCATGGTCGACATCTCCGATAAGAACGTCACCGCGAGGTACGCCATCGCGGCAGGAAAGATTGGCATGAGTAAGGAGTGCTTCGAGCTTCTTACTGACGGGAAGATGCCTAAGGGTGACGTGCTCTCCGTGGCGCGTGTAGCAGGCATCCAGGCAGCGAAAAGAACTCCTGAGCTCATCCCTCTGTGTCACACACTTCTGCTCGAGCAGGTGAAGGTAGACTTCACTCCTGACGCTTCCGACTATAGTCTCGAGGCGCGCTGCGAGGTGCGTCTCACGGGTAAGACGGGGGCTGAGATGGAAGCTCTCACAGGCGCTTCTGTTGCTCTGCTGACTGTCTATGACATGTGTAAAGCAGTTGATAAGACCATGGTGATAACCGACGTCTGTCTCCTCGAGAAAGACGGCGGAAAAACCGGACATTATGAAAGAAAAGAGAATTGATGAAAATGAAAAAGATTATTGCTACAGTTATGACTTTATGTATGGGTATCTGTGTCTTCGGATGCAGTGCCTCTCCTTCTGAAACGGTTGTCGAGAACAAGACGATTACAGTACTCGCCGCCGCGTCACTTACGGATGTAATGCACGATCTCGAACTTGATTATGAGGCTTCCCATCCTAATATCGACCTCGTATTCTCGTTCGCAGGTTCCGGCGCTCTTCAGACACAGATCGAGGAAGGCGCTCCTGCTGATATCTTCATCAGTGCGGCATCCAAGCAGATGAACAACCTTAATGAAGAAGGCCTCATGGACAGCGCGAGCATCAGAGATCTGCTCCTCAACAGAGTAGTTCTTATCGTGCCCGCAGGAAGTGAGCTGGGACTGACATCTTTCGAAGATGTGCTTAACGACAATGTGTTTGTTATTGCTCTCGGCGAGCCCGAGTCCGTTCCTGCCGGTAAGTATGCACAGCAGGTTTTCGAGTCGCTCGGCATGTGGGATGAAGTGCAGGCAAGAACGAACTTCGGAACCGACGTGCGCACCGTGCTCACATGGGTTGAGATGGGTGAAGTAGACTGCGGTGTAGTTTATGCCACTGACGCGTATACTTCCGATCAGGTTACTATCGTAGCCGAGGCGCCCGAGGGTTCATGCGACAGAGTTGTTTATCCTGCAGGTATCGTAGCAGGAAGCGAAGTCGCGGCCGAGTCAGAAGAGTTCCTGCAGTTCCTCAGCAGTGCTGAGGCAGCTTCTGTATTCGAATCCTACGGATTCACGATGGCAGGCTGACGATGGACCTGTCTCCTTTATGGATAACATTTAAGATCTCCCTCGCATCAACGGTCTTCGTCTTTGTGACGGGACTGCTGATCGCGTGGGGAGTTACTTACCTTCGTAAGGGAAGGGCGGTTATCGATGCCGTCCTGTCTCTTCCGCTTGTCCTGCCGCCTACAGTCATGGGTTTTCTTATCCTGATATCGGTTGGTTCGAATTCTTTTATCGGGAAGATATTGGATTCGTTCGGAACAAGACTGGTGTTCACATGGCAGGGTGCGGCTGTCGCTGCGGCCGTCGTGTCTTTCCCTGTTATGTACCGCGGAATAAGAGGCGCACTTGAGCAGGTCGAGCCTTCCGTAATTCAGGCGGGAAGGACGCTCGGAATGGGTGAGTTTAAGATACTTAGAAGTGTAATGCTGCCGATGGCTGCGCCCGGCATCATCGCGTCTGTCGTGCTATCGTTCGCGCGATGCTTAGGCGAGTTCGGCGCGACACTGATGGTCGCAGGCAATATCCCCGGCAAGACGCAGACGATGTCAGTCGCAGTCTATACAGCGATGCAGAGTTCTGACCGTTCACTGGCGTTTAAATGGGTGCTGATCATCATCGCATATTCGCTCATTATTCTCGTCGTCATGAACTGCCTTCCGTCGATAAGGAGGGTTAGAAGATGAAGACTCTGAAAGTGGATATTAAGAAGCGATACGGCGACTTCAATCTGGATGTTAAGTTCGAGACTTCCACGGATCGTTTTGCTTTGCTCGGATCGTCAGGTTCGGGTAAGTCGATGACGCTCAAGTGCATCGCAGGAATCGAGAAACCTGATGAGGGTTATATCGCGCTCGGTGACCGCGTGTTGTTCGATTCTTCGAAGCGTATTAATGTGCCTTCGCGTGAGCGTAAAGTGGGATATCTGTTCCAGGATTATGCGCTGTTCCCGAATATGAGTGCGTTTAATAATATCAACATCGTCTGTAATAACGTAGACCGTACGCGAGAGCTTCTTAAGCGATTTAATATCGATGGTGTTGCTGATCATAAGCCGTCCCAGATGTCGGGCGGACAGTGCCAGAGAACGGCTCTCGCGCGCATGCTCGCAGCAGATCCGGAAGTGATCTTACTTGATGAGCCATTCTCTGCTCTCGACAACTATATGCACACGATAATCGAGAGGGAGATTTTCGATGTGTTGTCTGATTACGACGGGCCTTCCGTACTAGTCTCGCATGACCGTAATGAAGTCTACCGTATGTGCGGAACTATCGGCGTGCTGGACAACGGAACTTTGGTAGAGGTTCAGGATAAGGAGAGCTTCTTCGCTCATCCGGCTTCCGTCGTGTCTGCAAGGCTCACGGGATGTAAGAATATCACTTCTCTTACTACCGACGGCTTCGCGACAGATTGGGGAATTCAGTTAACGCCCCCCGAGGGTGCAAGCGAGTTTAAGTTCGCGGGTTACCGTGCACACTTTTTCGAGCTGGCGGAAGAAGAGAAGAAGGGCATGGCGAACGTGTTTGAAGTAGAAGTAGAACGCGTTATCGAGGACACGTTCTCGAAGGTGATATGCTTCAGGCAGAAGGGCAATAATAGCACGAGTTCCGACTCGCTGCTGACGTTTATTACAAGCAAGGATGTCATCGTCGAAGACATCAAGTTTCTGAAGCTCGATCCGTCGAAGCTGATACTGCTGAAGAGGTGAATATGCTGACTGACGGGTGCGGACGAAAGATTACATATCTTAGGGTGTCGCTGACGGATAAGTGCAATCTGCGCTGCCGTTACTGCGTGCCGCCTGAGGGTGTGAAGATGCTCGATCATGCGGATATCTTGTCGCATGAAGAGCTGCTTCGAATTATCGGTATCCTCGTGTCTCTCGGCGTGTCGAAGGTGCGTTTCACGGGCGGTGAACCTCTTGTGCGTAAGAATGTGATAAGTCTTATCCAGAAGGTGTCGAAGCTTGAGAATGCGCCGCGTATGGGAATTACGACCAATGGCGTGTTATTGGATGATTATATCGAGTATCTTATCTTTTCGAATGTGCGGGATATTAATATAAGCCTGGATACTTTGGACCCTGAGGTTTACGAATCGCTCACGGGTCAGGATGCTCTTTCTTCTGTTATGAGAAGTATCCAGGCGTGTCTGGTGAATGAAGTTAATCTTAAGCTTAATGTTGTCCCGATAAAGGGGATTAATGAAGAGGATATTGTTTCGCTGGCGGCGCTGGCAAGAGATTATAAAGTGGCGGTCAGATTCATTGAGCTGATGCCGGTCGGTTGCGCCTGTTCTTATGAAGGTCTGTCGAATGATGAAGTTCGGAAGAAGCTTAATGAAGTGTACGGAGCGGAGACTGTATGTGAGGTGGAAGGCGGCGGACCGGCAACTTATGTTACGTATCCCGGGTTTGTCGGACGGGTTGGTTTTATAAGTCCGATGACGCATGCTTTCTGTTCGGCGTGTAACCGTGTTCGTCTGACGTGTGACGGTAAGTTAAAGCTGTGTCTGGCGTCTCCCGAGTGTCTGGATGTTAAGAGTTTAATTCGTTCCGGTGCGAGTGATGCGCAGATTGCTGATGAGATTAAAGCTGCGGTTTTGAAGAAGCCCGCGGAGCACGGTCTGAAGTTTACTGACGGCCGGAATATGATAGGTATCGGAGGCTGATATGGGTAAGGTTATCGCTGTATGTATAAGTGAGAAGAAAGGTACAGTTAAGACGGATGTCGGAAGCTGCCGGATCATTCAGGATTACGGTCTTGAGAACGATGCACATGCAGGATCTGGAAGACAGGTCAGCCTGCTGTCTTATGAGAAGTTCTCGGAGTTTAAGGAGTCGAATGCGGGACGCGTCGAGATAGTGCCCGGTGTGTTCGGCGAGAATCTTCTTGTTGAAGGATTCGACTTTAAGACACTGCCGATCGGAACGAGGTTTAAGTGCGGCGATTGTATTCTCGAATTGATGCAGATCGGTAAGAGATGTCATACGGGGTGTGAGATATCGAAGATCGCAGGTAAGTGCATCATGCCTGTTGAAGGCGTGTTCGCACGTGTAATCGAAGGCGGAGTCGTAAGTAACGGTGATGAATTCACTATGATTTCCCGCCCGTACCGCGCGTGTATCCTGACGGCCAGTGACCGCTCATATAATGGCGAGAGGGAGGACTTAAGTGGTCCTTGCATCGCGAAGATCATCGGTGAAGCGGGATATGAAGTAATCAGTACTTCTCTGTGCCCCGACGATGAAGATGTATTGGTTGATACATTGATCAAGATGTGCGATGAGTTAAAGCCGGATGTTATATTCACGACAGGCGGAACGGGTTTATCACCACGTGATCATATGCCCGAAGCGACTAAGAAGGTTGCTCATCGCGACGTTCCCGGAATCGCTGAATATATGAGGCTTAAGAGTATGGAGATCACGCCGAATGCGATGTTGTCCAGAGGCGTATCTGTGATTCGCGATAATACTTTAATTATCAATCTTCCGGGCAGTCCGAAGGCAGTCGGTGAATGCTTATCGTTCATATTGCCGTCGCTGCAGCACGGCCTCGGCCTCCTGCGCGGCGATAAGATGGATAAGTAGGGGTGTTTGTCTACCTTTTCAAAAATACTGCAGAATCTACTCAATTAGGTAGAGCATAAATACTCAGATTTGTTTATCATGTACTAGTATATCGGAGGGATAGACATATGAGATTCAAGAAGATAACAGCGGCAATCCTTACACTCGCGATGGTGGCATCTACAGGATGCGCATCGAAGGAAGAGAAGAAGAATGCGGAGAATACTGAGCTCATACAGCAGGTAACGACCGACTTCTTCGAAGCGATAAGAGAAGAAGATACCGACCGTATCTCAGAACTGACTGACGGTCTGGAGGTCGAATCCAGCTTCGAGAACTTAAGAATGTATATGGGCAGCGGATATGAGGCCTTCCAGGTCTTCTTAAGCCGTACTGAGATCGTCGAGATGGGCGAGGTCGAATTCGATTACGAGCATAACAAAGCGACGATGAAAACAACTTTCTCATTCCTCGATGCTCAAGGCCTTACAGACGAACTCGACTCCCCGTATATCACGAACCTTGAGCTCTTGGAATTGCTCGAGACTTATGATTCGACCAAGAACAAGTCCTTCAATCTCCACTTCGAATATGATGAAGACTCTGAAGAGTGGTACATGACTAAGGACTCTGCGACGAAGATAATCAACTTCCTCGGTTCCAAGGTAAACGCCTTCCCGATGATCGTTGATATTTCTCCCGCTCAGGCAAGAGAGATGGTCGAAGAATTCATTTATACTCTCGCTGAGACGGGCACCTACGACGATGTCATGGTCGACATGAGTGTCAATGATCTCAGGGTTTACGAGAACGTCGTGGAAAGAGGCGACGGACCGGAGACGCAGGAAGCTCTTAACGAATTCGTCTCGGAATACATGTCTTATGTACTCGAACACGATTACACTATTGAAGCAACGACTCCGTACAGCTTTGTTCTTTGGGGAAGCGCACCTTCCGACGAAGACCTCTACGAGATGCTTTGTGCTCCCGAATTCTTCTACGAGTATTACCAGAATCAATTAAGAACCATGTATCTTGGGCGGGGTTTCGATGACATGATGGACGCTCAGTCTGCACATGTTTACAGTTGGCTTGCGGGAGCGGTAGATTTCGCTGAGCCCGAGGAATACTCGCTGGCAGTCAGCGTCTCGCCTTACAGCCTTGAAGGCGGCATGCTGACTGTAACCTCACCCGTCATCGCAGAGCCTGACAGAGGCCTGTACGAAGCAGAACACAGCATCAGCTGGGAAGACTTCGAGACTTGCATGAATGCAGCTCTTGAAGGTCTTAACAGCCGCGGCGAGATGAGTGACATACTCTATGTCGAGATCCTTGACGGACTTACACCGGAAAACTACGGATATGCTTCGAGCAGTACGGACAACGGCTCCGGTCACCCCGATCAGGCTGTCGGCACTTACGAGCAGGTTCCTTCATGGTGCGAAGACGGAAGCATCGTTTACGGCTACTCGAATCCCGATGCGAACGGCGTGTGGATGTTCTACAGCAAGGAGCCGGGCTACCTTAACACAGTCAGTTACTACATCGGCGACGGCGGAATCTGGATCACTAATTACTATGACTGCGAGTTTAATGCCGGCGACATCCTCGAGGTTGACTGGTGGATCGACGGTGATCAGGTCGTCGATGCGGACAGGATCTTCATCAGAGAAGATGGCACGACACAGATTGAGGTTTTCCTCCCGCTCAGTACCGTCGATAATATCTCGGAATGCGAGATGCGTCTGTGGGAAGAGGGTCACGACCACGTCATTTCTTACGTCACTCTGACGCTGACTTGATTACTTCACTATCCTGGAATTGAACTCGAGCTCGCCTGTCTCGATGGCGTGATCGATCGCGCGCGAGCACAGGTTCTTTACCATGGGGATATTTGCCTTGAAGCCGAGCGTCCTGCCTGTCTCTTCGACTAAGCTGTCGATCGGCATACCGAACTGAGAACGCGCGAGATAGATGGCAGCGCACGAGGCTTCCTCGAGTGTGATCTCGCGGCAGTCGCGCATATTCTCAGGCTTCTCTGGAACTCGGTAATACGGCAACACACTTCCTATGAACTCCGCATTCTTCCACACGAAGACCTTGTCGTAATTGGGGGCCTCGTCCGCGGCCAGATTAAGCATCGTCGTCGGATAGTGCAGCACCTTCACCAGATACTCGCAGCGCTCCTTCACGTCAGCAGTCTTACGCGTAATCCCGCACGCCTCCGTAAGCCTTTCCACAAGCACATCGAAACATATCGGGGACTCCGTCTCCACGATAGTCTTGCACGCTTCCGTGAGCGCACTGATATTAATGGGATCGCAGAACTCTTTGTTAGTCATCGGGCGCAGGGTTACTGCGGCCTTGACATAAGTCTCGGCAGGATCGGAGCCTACGTTAAGTTCAGTTTTTTTTTGCGTCTCCGAAGAAGCGGGAGACTCTTCGGAAACTGCAGGTTCCCCGGCAACGGGCGCCACGTCAGCGACCGGCTCTTCTACGGGAGCAGCAGGCTCCGGATCGGGATCCGGCTTATTCCTGTTATTGATCGCGTCGATGCACTGTGCAATGACCTTCTTCGGATCCTCCCACCATTCCATCGACCATATCTTGATCACATTCCATCCGAGGCTTCGAAGCATAGCGGGCTGCTCGATCTCTCGTGTCGCAGCCGAAGCCTTCGTGTTAACTGCAGAACCGTCGATCAATATGCCGAGGCAGTAGCTCTGCGGATCATCGGGATCTACCACTCCGATATTAACCTTATATCCGGACTTACCGATATCGATATCAGCTGAATAACCTTCAGCAGCAAGTGCATCGCGGATGCTCTCCTTGATACCCTTGGTCTTCGAAGTTATATCAACGAACGAGACAGTCGAATTACCTGCATCAGGTGCGGGTGTAAGATCGCTGTCCCACAACTCGTTCTGCTCGGCATACATGAGGAAACGCTTGAATGCGAGTACTCCCTCAGGGCTGCTCTCAGTCGTCTTGATCTTCTCGGCGGGAAGTGAGGAGAATACCTTCATCTCACATCTTGATCTGGTGACGGCAACGTTTAATCTTCTCCAGCCGCCGTCCTTATTGATAGGTCCGAAATTCATCGATACCTTACCCTCTTCATCGGGACCGTAGTTAACCGAGAACAGGATTACATCTCGCTCATCACCCTGAACATTCTCGAGGTTCTTGATGAAGATCGGCTCTTCGCGTCCGAATGCCCATTTCTCGAATTCCTCATCCTGTCTGCAGACATCATCGATCATGTCTTCGATGAGATTCTGCTGCTGGATGTTAAACGTTACTACACCGTATGTAAGCTTCGACAACCCTGGATCCTTCGAACGCGCAACGAGCTCAGCGGTAACGGCCTTCGCCTCGACCTCGTTCGTACGTGTCTTACCGCTGTCGAATACACCGTCGCACTTAACCATAGTGATGCGCGAAGCTCTGTCATCGACTGACGGGAATGTATAGAGCTTGCTGTCGTAGAAAGACCTGTTGGAGAACGTGATGAGACTCTCGTGACGGCTTCTGTAGTGCCAGAGAAGTCTCGTCTGCGGCATGCCTACTGCGAGGCAGTCGTCGAGGATGCTTTCGAGGTCTTCTGTGTCGTAGTCTTCACTGACTGTATTCTGATCCTTGAAGAAAGCTGTCGGAGGCATCTGCATCGGGTCGCCAACGATGATCGCGTGCTTACCGCGAGCGATAGCGCCGATCGCTTCGCATGTAGGAAGCTGTGATGCCTCGTCGAAGATAACGAGGTCGAACAGCGGCTCCGAAGAAGGCGCGATAAACTGCGCCGCCGAGATCGGGCTCATGAGCACGCATGGTGTGAGCTTCAATATGATCTCCTGTGTCTCGCGGAACAGAGTTCTTATGGAGATGCCTCTGCCGCGGCTCTTGATTGCTCGCTGCAGCTTACCCAGGATCGATGCGGAATTCGCTTCGATGTTGAAGTCGGGAATTCTCTTGGCAACCTTGAGGATGATCTCCTGCTTGGTGATGTCACGGAACTCTTCGCTCAATTCCTTAAGCTTCGCTACGCGCTCGTCGAAGACCTTGCCTGAGAAGTTTCTAAGCACTTCCGTGTCATCGATGATCTTGCAGATCAGAAGCTTCGACCACGCCTTCATGTATGTTGAAGTTAAGTTGCCTTTGTTAACTGCGGAAGCGTTGTCTTCGTATGCTCTTACGAGAGGCGTGAGCTTCAATTCGTGGCAGCGCGCACCGGCCTTATTGACGATAGTCTTCTCTCTGATGGCACCCTCGTTCTGTCTTAATTCCTGAACGATCTCGCGCACTCTCTCGAACGTCGTGCCGGCAGTCTTCGCATCGAGTTCACTGATCGCGAGTCTCGCATTAACCGCATCACGTGCAGCAGCATATTCCTTCGATGCACCGATGAATTCGGGAATTACCGTGGGTACGTCAGCTGCAGGGTTGAATCCTAATCCCGAGAAAGCACTCTTATATGAACTCAGGTCCTTCAGGTGCGTGCCGAGATCGTCCTTGGCATTGCCGGACTTATCCCAGGCCTTTACCTTGTTGTAGACCTTGTTAACCGATATATTCTTGAGCGGTCCCCACTTGCCTTCGGCTGCCGTGTATTCAGCAAGGAGAGCGTCAGCATCCTGCGCGAGGAAATCCTTCGCCCATGTCTGAAGGATCTGCTTACGTGCATTAAGGAAGTTCTCACACTTGGCGCATGCTCCATCCGCCGAAGCGATATCACCGCCTGTTACGAGCGAAGGATAAACACCTCTGATCTCGTTCAGCTTTGCCTCGTAATTGTTCGCACCATTCAAGAGTGCATCGAGTTCTGCGGGAAGCTTTACCTTCGCCTCCTGGCTGTACTCCGTCGCACCTACAAACGATATC
>Ga0310786_10003782_pt1 | contig 21669 bp, 12 predicted proteins | sample AusTroGonzalo_MG_FD_203881 | JGI IMG/M metagenome (GOLD analysis project Ga0310786, IMG submission 203881) | Bovine rumen microbial communities from tropical cattle in Woodstock, Queensland, Australia - Gonzalo_03 (v2) (version 2) | ecosystem: Host-associated > Mammals > Digestive system >...
CGGTAGAAGGGATATACGCCTCGGGCTGGTAGTAGTCGTAGTAACTGACAAAATACTCTACGGCGTTATGCGGAAAGAACGCGCGCATCTCGGAGTAGAGCTGCGCGGCAAGGGTCTTGTTGTGCGACAGGATCAGCGTCGGCCGGTTGAGCTGGGCGATGACATTGGCTATGGTAAAAGTCTTGCCGCTACCGGTCACACCGAGCAAGGTCTCCGCCCGTGCGCCGGAGCGGATACCGTCCACCAGTGCAGCGATAGCCTGTGGCTGGTCGCCGGTAGGGGAGTATGCTGACTCAAGTTTGAACATTACTCTTGACTGTTAGCTCTTGGCTCTTGGCTTTTGGCCTCTTTCTGTCTGCGCTTGCGTTCGGCTTCACGTCGCGCGTCGCCCCAGTTGAAGTCGTGCTTGATGACGAAGCCTATGCCCTCAACCATGTTCGCCTGCCGCAGTGAGTACTTGTCAACAGTGTGAGTGTATCCCTTGACGCGCAACATCCCGTCGGGCGTGATGACGTACTCTATATCCAGGTCGCCGAACACAGGACGGTTATTCAGATCGTTGTGACGATAACCCACATTGCCGTTGATCAGCAAGCCGTCTATCGGCTGCACGGAGATCTGCGCCTCGTACTCCTGTGAGGCCTCAGCGCCTTCGCCATCAGTACGGAAGTTAATACCGAAGGTTACGATGTTCGTGAGCTTGCTCAGCCACGAGTTGATCTGCCCAGTCACGGTGGATGACAGCAGCGAATAGGTCTCATTCAGACCGGTGGTATTCGTGCTGCGTAGATACTCCGGCGTGAAGAACCGGTTGAATACCAGCAGGTACAGCACCTCGCGCATTAACATGTCATCACTATTGATGAACGATCGTACCTGTGACTGCACCGACTCGTCGCTTTGCGGCAGCTCAATGCCGAACGACAGGATAGGATTACGGATATTATCGCGCATGTAGATCACACAGTTCACCGGCACGGATGTACGGTTCGTCTGCAGCGACGACAGGTCGTTGCCGAACAGGTCTTTGAGCGAGGCTACAACGTGGTACTTGGCGGTCACATCCATGTTCATATCCATCGGTCCGCCGTTCCAAGTGATCGTCGAGCCATCGCTGATAGTGAAGTCGCGGTGTACCATGTTACCGAGCGCATAACTCAGGCTGCCCTGCCGGAGCGTGAGCGAGCCTTGCAGCTGCAGGTCGTTGTTCACCATGTGCACACGCATGTTGCCGTCGCCACGCCCGCGCAACATGTCATCGCTGTTGTTGCCGAACTGCGTGAAGAACTGCGTACCCTGATCCACGGTGACGAACAGGTCGAGGTCGAGTTCCGTAGCCGGACGCAGCTCGCGCGGGATACGCCGGCGGTCTTTGATCTCCACCACGGGCTTGTTCTTGTCCACGAAGGTGATGAAGTTATTCTCCTTGGCATCACTCACGCCGCCGATGTTCAGGTGGAACACCGATCCGTTCTGCGCCTTTGCGTGCGCTGTGAAGTTTACTTTCTTCTCATCGCCGAACAGCCGTGCGGTGCCCGTGCCATAGACCTTGCCGTAGTACATGGCTGTCAGGCTGTTCTGCATGTCGAGCACGATAGCGTTCTGCGCCAGCATCATCAGGTCGTAGTTGAAGTCGCGGAAGTTCCGGTGCTTCACTACGCCGTTCAGCCGGACGATGTTCCCCTCGCGGTCATACACGGTGTGGTGTGGGAAGATGATCGACGTGCTGTCCATGAAGATCGAGTCGCGCACATAGTACGTCGCTCCGGTGAACGGCACGGTGATCGCTACGTTATGCGGCACAGCTTCGATGGTCACCCACGTGAGCTTCTGCCGCCCGAACACGTGCACGTGACCCGAAGCGCGACCGGTGATGTCGTGCAGGAACTCCTTTGTCCAATGGTTAATGAACCCTATATTAAACGAGTCGGGATAGATATGCAGGCTCCAGGTCTTGTCATCCAGCGGCGTTATCAGTCCGTCGAGCGACGCCACATGCCGTCCGGCATCTACCACATCGCCTGTGAGCACCACAGCCCGCCGCTTCGTATCGAGCGTGGCACGGGCATCCAGCTCGCCTATCGGGCTGCCGTTCAGTCCCGCGTCGGCGACATGCAGGTTGGCGTTCATCTGCAGGCTGCTCAGTATGCCGTACAGCGTCGCCGTACCGGTGATACGTCCCTGTGCCGTCAGGGTCTGCTCGGGGATAGGCGTAAGACCGATGATCGAACTCAGGTCGATGTTCTTCAGCCGCACGAGGATCGAGTCATCCGCGTGCGGGGACGCGATGCCATCGACATAGATATGCTTCTGCTCATTGCCCATCCGCAGATGTTCGACAATCAGCGCGGTGTCGGCAGCGGTGTATGTCAGTCGTGCCGGATCGATGTACCACAGCGAGTTGGACACCATGATCTCCGAGGGCAGGACATGCGTGGTGATGAGGGGCTTATGGGCGTACTCTGCCAAGGTGATCAGCAGCGATGTCTGCCCGCCGTAGCGATCCTCCACATCGTTCGCCAGATCCATCGTGACGAATACGGAGTCGTGCCGTGCCCTGACACGCAGCAGCATATCCGCATCGCCTATATGCATCGTGTCCGGCAGGTCGATGTGCGCCGAGGTGCGCAGGTTAAGGCGGTCGTGCCGGTTATCCGCCGAGAGGATGATATTACTGATCTGCTGCTTGCCTAAGCGTAGCATCGGCACTACCCCCTTGAGCTCCACCTGCCGTTTCGGCTCGTCAATCTCGCCCTTGAATGTCATATGCCCGCTCTGGGATATGCCCAGCGGCAGCACGTCCAGCAGCTGATCCATATCGTGCGCGTAGAGATAGAACGTCGCCTGCGTGGCTGTCTGGCGCTCCCGGAGCTTGCGGCGCGCCTCGGCACTGAACAGGTGCGGCAGATAGCGCATGGCGACCTTCTTCACGCTCGTGGCAAGCTCCGTGTAACTGTAGTGCCCGGACAGACAGCCGACCATATAATCCGACTGCAACTTCAGGCTGTGATGCGACTCGTCGTCGCTCTCGGTGTCCGCGAGGATCTTCAGCTGGCTCATCCGCGCGGTGTCGCCGGCATTGGCGATGAGCAGGCTGTCAAGCACCAGATAGCCGTTGATATGATCGACATGCGTGCCGTAGAAGTTCACGTATAGCTTGCCTTGGATATCGCTGTCCGTCAGTTTGTCGGTCAGATGAAGCGCATCAAGCCGCAGGTGCTGCACGTCAAGCGTGATGTTGATGATCGGCGATGTCTCGCTCATATCCACCAAGCCCTCCAGCGAGAGTTGGATATTGTCGTCACGGCTGACCAGCGAGCCCTCGATACCATCGGTGTCGTACTTGCCGTTCAAGCGGATGTTCTTGTATGTATATTTCTTATAGGTTATCCGTTGCACAGTGCCGCGGAACCGTCCGTGCAGCGGGTGTCCCTGCGCCATGTGGCCGTTGGCTTGCATGTTCAGCGTCACTGTGCCAAGGTCTCTGTTACCCACCAGCCGCCCGAGGTTGAACCGCCGTGTGCTGATAGCGCCGTCAAACGCCATGTCGTCGAACTGCGCATCGGTCTGCGCGTGACCGTCCGTGGTGAACGATCCCAGCGCGCTGCGGAACGTGCCTTGCAGATTCAGGTCACGCAACCTGCCCTCCGCGATGCCCTGATAATGCATCTCGCCCAGCCGGTACGCCTGCACGGGCAACTGATACGGGTGATCGAGGATATCCGCCACAAAGTCCTGCATCATCGACGCCTGTAACATCAGATCCTGACACTCGGCACGCAGTTGCACGCTGTCGAAGTTCTGCCACTGATACGCCGTTGCAGCACCCTGGAAGACCTGTATATCCTTGTACGACACACTCAGTTCGTTGAGCAGCACGGAGTCCTTGTTACCCCGCAGGTCGGCTGTCAGACCTATCTTGCCGTCGAGGCTCTTCACCTGCGGGATGAACAACCCGAGGTCGTGGCCGGTGATATACGTGTCGGACAGCCGTAGGGTGAACGATGCGGTGTCGATACGTATCACCTCGCTGTTCAGCTGCGAGTCAGGGAGCTTGACATACAGCCGCGGCATCTCCAGCACGGAGTCGTTCGCCACGAGACTCGCTTCCATGGCGCACAGCTCGAACAGTTTCTTCGGACTGCTTCCCTGAGCGATGGTGCGGTAGTCGAGGATAGTGCCCCGCAGGGTACGGATATCCGCCGCCACGCCTTCGTTATCCAGACGTTGCAGTCGCATCCGCGCTTCGGCATCGGTGAGCAACAATGTGTCCACACGGGCACGGATACGGGTGATGTGCACGTCATCTATGCGGACAGCTATCGGCAGCGAGTCGAACTTCGTGGTGTCCGGGCTTTGCAGCGCGTGTACGAGGAACGCGTAGTTGTTGTCGTGCAGGTTGACATACGGCCGGTCAATAGCCACCTTACGTACGGACAGCTTCCGGCGCACCAGCTCACGCATGCGTACCTGCGCGTCTACCGCCCCTACATACAGCAGCGTGTCTCCCTGGCGGTCGGACACATAGATGTCGTCGATATGCAGCGTATTGAAGAATCGGTACTCCACCCGCCCGACATCGACATCCGCCTTCAAGGCCTGCGACACCTCTGCCGCCAGCCAGCGCACAGCCGCCGTCTGCACCTCGCCGTTACGCACCAGCAACGACAGCATATATGCAACCATCAGGATGCATATAACCAATATCGATACTATGTACGCAAAGCGCTTCATTGTGAACGGGTTAGTGGATTAGTGGGTTAGCGGATTAGCGGTATATTAAGTACCCTGCAATGCCTGCAAGGATGATTAACAGAATAGGGTGCGACAGGGTAGCGAGCACCCTCTTCGCGGTTGGTCGTTCACCATGTATCAACTGCGGCAGGATCGTCAGCACGAACACTGCACCGAACAGCACGATGCTCCATCGGTCAATGAACGTAGCAGGCGTGATGAGCAGCAGTGCCGCGGCAGCGATCAGTCCGAGCACGGCGAAGCGCAGGTAACGCAGCGTGTTCTGGAAATACGCATTGTCGGCAAACCGCGTGGACAGCACCAGATAGACCTTGCACAGCACCAACATGATCACCAGACTCGGCAGTATCATCGCTCCCGTAGCCAGCACGCTGCCCCACACGGATTGCGTGGCGGTATAGCCGACATACGTCGCGCAGTTGATACCTATCGGGCCGGGGGTGACCTGGCTGATGGCAACGATGTCCACAAACTCCTTCTCACTCATCCAGCCGTAAGCCAGCACCTCGTGCTGGATCAGGGATAGGATAGCCAACCCGCCGCCGAAGCCGAACAGGCCGATCTTGAAGAAACTCAGAAACAGTTGCAGATAGATCATCGCTCACCTCCTCTCATTGCTTGCTGCGTCGTCGCTCGCCCAGCGCCGTAACCGCCAACGCTAACACAATCGTCACGACGATGATATACACCGGACTCACGCCCGCCAGCCATATCAGCAACGCCGACGCCAGCGACCAACTGAGCAGCAACACACCACCCTCACGAAAAGGCTTAGGGCTGTTTGCCTTCAGCGTCATCCTGAGCAGCGGCGCGGCAATCAGAGCAACCACCGCCGGACGGACACCTTTCATCACCGCCTCGATAGCCGGCATATCGCTGTACGCCGAGAACACCATAGCTATCGCCAGGATGATCACGAACGACGGCAGCACCGCACCGAGCACGGCAGCAGCTACAGCCAGATGAGGATAGAGTCCAACCCATCGGCTACCCTGCCAGCGCGTAGGCACATGCCGTGCGCCGACCTGATAACCGATGAAGATAGCCGAGTTCACGGCAATCAGTCCCGGCGCAGCCTGCGCCAAGGCAATCATGTTCAGGAACTCCGTCTCGTCAATCCAACGCCGGTAATCGACAACCTCACGCTGGATGAGGGGTAACATTGCGTACCCTCCACCCAACGTGAATGTGCCGACCTTCAGATATGTCCAAAACAGCTGTAGCAGCATTACTTACCCGACGCCGAGTACGACGAGCCGGTGAGCTTCGATGCTTCTTTGTTCAGCACAGAAGCCGGGCCTTTCATCGTTGTGGCTACCCATTGCTTAGCCTGCTTATCCCACTGCTGGTTGGTGAAGATCTGAAGGATCTCAGCCTCGGCCTTCGACATCTTGCCGGTCATCTTCTTACGTTTCTTGAAGTCCTTGCGCCAGTTCTTCTTGAACTCCTCGGATACACCGCAGACCTCAACGATCTCAACCTCCATCTTGTACTGGCCTGTACCCCAGCTCTCGGAGTACTTGCCGTCCTCATCGCGGATAGGCATGTACGAACGCGGAACGATGAAGCTCTCGCCTACCAGACCGTACTTCGGAGCTTCCTCTTCATTACGGATGTAACGGAACATGTTGTTCTCATCCAGCGATGCCGAGTCAACAGGTACGTTGAGCATGAACTCGCCGAGGATCTGATCCTTGTGCAGGTCAGGCAGCTGATCCATCCAGGACGATACCATACGCATCCTCATCGTGAAGTCGAAGGTCTTGCGGTCGGCGTACGTGAACAGCAGCGGCAGGTCGGTGTTAGGCAGACCGGCTTTGTAGGGGTTGATCATGAACGTGTCCATCACAAGCTCGAACTTCGAGTGACGCACGATACGGTCGATCTTCTTGCGGTTGATGTGGCAGCTGATGTAGAACGTCGTGTCCTCACCTTCCATAGCCAAGCAGCCGATACCGTTGAAGCGCATACCCTTCGGGTCCATAGGACCGTAGCCGGACATGCAGTTGTAGAAGTCGTTGAGGTCGGCTATCGTACCCATCGTCACGATAAGCTCGCTCTCCTCCTTCACCATCTCTTGCCACTCTTTCTTGTTCTGCGCATCCAGCTGGATGAGCTTCGTGATAGCGGTAATACCCATCTCGATGAGCGTGGAGATGTATCCCGTAGCAGCGCCTGTAGCGGCACTCAGACCTGCACTCAGCAGATCGGCTCCCAGACCACGACTCAACGCCTCGCGGTCGGCAGACACCTGACGCTCGATCTCGTTCGACAGATCGTCGCTCGTATACACGAACGTCTGATACTTCTGCAATCCGTTGGGCCGACGCTTCGGACCGTGGTCTTTCTTCTCAGTCTTCTCGCCATCGGACGAACCGCCGCGAGATTGAGCCATTGCAGGTACGCATAGTGCCATCACCAGACACAATGCAGTCACAGTAATTGGTCTTTTCATATTCGCAAAAATTTAGTGGTTAATAATTATCGTTTTCTATCTTCAAAGTTTGGATTTTCCTATAATGCATCCAATAGGATGAACGCCGCCCAATAACGTGGCGCCGCATACGGGATCTTCTCTTTCTCCTCTACAGCCGCCGCCACATGTTGGCCACCATTCTGACGTAGGAACTTCAACGGACGCGCACCACGCGTGTTACCCGCCAGGTCGGCCTCGACCTCGTTCATATACTCCTCTTCCTCGGCTATGGCACGTTGCGCCTGGGCGGTACTGCCCTTGAACGTACGCACCCGCTGTTGCGCATCACGCAACGCCTGCTGCTTGGTCTTGCCGTGTAGTATCCCCTCGTAGAATCCGGTCATCAACATGCCTGTTGCCTCGTCGTTCACATCCCACAGACTCATCATCATCGTCTGCACGCCCGCCATCTTCAGTCCGCGTTGCAGACCCGCCACGCCGTCCGCCTCGATGTCACCCATACCGGTCTGACACGCCGACAGCACAGCCAGCTCGGTGGTATGCAGGTCGGTGAGCATGATCTCACGTGCCGTCAACACGCCGTCCTGATGCTGCGTGCTCGCAGAACCTGTCCAGCCTGCCTCTGCACCGCACATCAGCAGTCCCGTACGACTCATCGAGTTGTCGGCTATCTCGCTGTTCGCACCGATCTGTATGAACCCCGCACTACGGCTGTTCTGCGCCATCTGCTGAGCCTTGTCGCCGTGGATATAGAACCCGTGCGTGGCGATATGCAGTTGCTTCGGCGAGTGTCCCGACAGCGCATAGAACGCTTCCTCTGTGCCCTCACCGCCGGTCATGGTCTTCGAACCCGGATACAACGCCGAGATGCTCTCCACCTCCTTCAGCGTCGCCGGCAGGTACTGGAATCGCTCGCCTTTCGTGTTATTCGGTCCGTATAGCAATCCGCCGAACAAGGTCATAGTGCCATTGGCTGCTGACCGCTGATTGCTGACCGCTGACCGCTGGCACAGCATTCGCGTCGATGACAACCGGTACATCTGATACGTGTCGTTCATCAACTTGCCGTCAGCCGTCAAATATTCGATACCCATCTGGTACAGGAACCCGTCAGGCGAGAAATAGATCACCTCGCCGTCCTTCGCTCCCGCCGCTGCCAGCACATCGTGCCACACCGCGTTGCCTAACTCCTCGTACTCATAAGCACGATACCGTTTCTCTATATATTCCGCATAATCCTTCTGCTTGCCAATGCTCACACTCTTTGGCGCAGCCCAGCCCTTACGCAGCACCAGTGCCACGAACCGTGCATCATCGCCCAAGCCCGCCCGTGCGAACTCCACGGCTATTTCGTTCTCCTTCAGCGTCTTCTGCACGTCTTGCCACTTATATGTCAGGCTGCGCGTCAAGTCACCGTACGCCTGCGAACGTGCGAGTAGCTGTTGCTCGGCAACCTCGGCTTGGCGGTTAAGCTCCTCGATCCGCGCTCTGTCCTGGGCATCAGCCGGCTGCGCATATAGCCCGTCTAACTCCAGACGGATAGTCCGCAGCGCGCCGAACAGCTTTTCAATTTCCGCATCCTTCGACTCGTGCATGATACGCTCCAGCTCCACAGCCGACGACAGCAGCAGACCTTTCATCAGCAACTGCTTGTCGTACTGCATCCCTGCCGGACAACTCGATGCCACAATCCCTTCCATCAGCGGAACACGCTGCTGCACAAACAGTTGCCGCTGCTGTTCGGTTAGCCATGTGAAGTTCTGCCTTACGTCGCGAAGCATCCAATCCAGGCACTGCTGCTTACTCTTCGCATAATTCGCCTCGTCGCCCAGAGCCAGGTAGCAAGAGGCGATATTATGGATCGTACGGATATAGTCCGGATGTTGTTCGCCTAACACTTTCTTACGGATCTGCGCCACAATCTGCAACTCATCCAGAGCCTGCTGGTAGTCCAGACGGCGGTAGTGGCAGTCGGCGATGTTGTTCAGCGTCGTCGCCACAGTGATATGATTTGCTCCGAACACTGCGTTCTGAATAGCCAGCGCCTGTTCGTTGACTGCCAACGCCTCGTTCGTGCGTTCCATCAGTGCCAGACACGCGGCTTTATTCACCAGCGCTGCCGCATAAGCCGCACTCTGCTCGCCGTCCCTCTGACGGATGATCTCTGCCGCACGCTCTGTCGTCTGCAGCGCCTTTTCGTAGTTCCCCTGCTGGAAATACGTCGTGGCGATGTTCGTCAGCAGGTCGGTGTTGTCCGGTGTCAGACGCAATGCCTGCTCTTGCATAGCCAGCGAGCGGTTGTAGTCGCCAATGCGCGCGTAACACAGTGCGAGGTTGTTCTGTATGGCGGCATTCGTCGGGTCTTGCTTGAGCACGCCGTTGTACAGGCTGATAGCTTTTTCGTACTCGCCGCTCAGGCTGTAGCAGCTCGCCATCTCGCTCTCTATCTCTTTCCTTGGCGCCGATGCCCCGAACTCGTCGAGTATCCGCTGCAGACCCTCCAGCGCCTTCTTGTACTCGCCTCGACTCTTCAGCGCCCGTGGTTCTTTCAGACGGCATGCGGCGATATTGTGGTACGCCGTGTTGATATCCTCTGCGTATATCAGTTTCAACGTATCCATCGCCACGGCCTGCCGCGTCAGCTTCAACGCTTTGTCGCAATCGCCCTGTCTGTACGCGGCTGTCGCCTCGATGAACATCCGCTGTGCGGCGGTCGTGTCCGCCTCGCGGACGATCGTGTGCCGTACTATCTCAACGCGCTCCTCTACAGGCATATCGATCTTGCTCTGCAGATACGCGCGATTACTTTCTAATTGTGCCAGTTCCTTTGCTCCCTCCCCGTGCAGTCTCTTCGCCAGAGCAATAGTCTTCTCCGTTGTCTTCAATGCAGCCCCATAATCCCCGGCCTGCGACTCAGCCGCAGCCAGCGTCGTGAGCATAGCCAACATATCCTCGTCTTCGGCGATCTGCTGCTGCAATCCCACAGCTTCCGTCAGCACGGTAGCCGTCGTCTTGTACTCCCCCGCCTTGTAGGCACTCATCCCCTGTTCGTACAACGCGTCTATACGCTCGTACAACGCATCCACCTCCGCCTGCGTCACCGGCGTGGCTGCGCACACCGATGCCACCCACCCGAAGGTGAGCAGCACCGTTGTTACTATGTTCCGAAATAGGTTCATCTCAGGTAATTTTCCCATTTGGTGTTACGCATATCGCCCGACTTCATGAACTCCTCATGCATAGCGAACGCCAGCGACAGGTTATGCTGTGTCTGACCGTGCTTTGCATGTTTCAGGTAGTCGCGCAGCATCTCTCTGTACTCCGGAGCCACACAGTTGTTGATGATCTCCTCGGCACGCTGACGCGGACTCTTGCCACGCAGGTCGGCTACACCCTGTTCGGTCACGATCACCTTCACCGAGTGTTCCGAGTGATCCACGTGCGTCACCATCGGCACGATGGACGAGATAGCGCCGTTCTTGGCTGTCGAGGCGGTGGTGAAGATACTCAGGTACGAGTTCCGTGCGAAGTCGCCCGAACCGCCGATACCGTTCATCATCTTCACGCCCGTCACGTGCGTCGAGTTCACATTGCCGTAGATATCTGCCTCCAGCGCCGTGTTGATAGCTATGATACCGAGTCGGCGAGCGATCTCCGGGCTGTTCGATGTCTCTTGCGGACGCAGCAGCAGCTTGTCGCGGTAGAAGTCCAGATCGGCCAGCACCTCGGCCATCTTGCTCTCCACCAGACGCAGCGAGCAGCCCGAAGCAAACTTGCAATGTCCGGCTTTGATCAGATCGACAACGGAGTCTTGGATAACTTCGCTGTACATCTCAAACGGCGGGATGTGCGGGTTCTTACCCAGCTCACCAAGCACCGCGTTGGCTACGTTACCTACACCCGACTGTATCGGCAAGAACGAAGCCGGAATCCTTCCCGCTTTCATCTCTGCCTCGAGGAACGCAGCTACGTTAGCACCGATCTTCGCGGTCGTCTCATCCACCGGCGTGAACGCAGGTATCTCGTTCGGACGGTTGGTCTTTACGACGGCTGCAATCTTCGCAGGGTCAACTTTGATATGGTCGCTGCCGCAACGGTCAGAGGGTTTGTAGATAGGTATCTCGCGGCGCTGAGGCGGGTCGAGCGGCTCGTACAGGTCGTGCATACCGCGCATCGAAGCGGGGAACATCTCGTTGAGCTCGATGATGATCTTGTCCGCCAGACGGCAGATAGTCGGCATGATACCTATACCTGCAGCAGGCACGATCGTACCGTCCTCACCTACGTACGAAGCCTCGATGATCGCCCATTTGGGTTTCGGAAGGAATCCGTAACGCAGGTCTTGGGGCATGTGACTCAGGTGCCCGTCGAAATAGTGTGTACCCTCAGCGTTGATCTCATCGCGCATCGACTTGTTCGACTGATACGGCGTACGGAACTCCACAGCGTGAGCACGTGCCAGCGCACCGTCGCAACTGTCACCCATCGACGCACCGGTCTCCAGACCTACACGGAAAGGTTTGCCCTCTGCGTGCAGTCTTTCGGCACGTTGCGCCAAGGCAAACGGCACTGCCTTGGGCACTCCGGTGGCAGTAAAACCACCGAGACCCAAGACGTCACCATTCTGTATCAATTCAGCAGCCTGTTCGGCTGTCATGAAAGGAAGTGCCATAATTCTCTTCTGCTCTTTAAATAATTGCCAAATGACAAATATCAAATTACAAATTATTCAGCCTTTCCGTTGCTGCCAAGCACGTCAATGATCTTGTGCTTGTACAGATCCTCCATGAAGTCACGAGCTACGCCGCAGTACTTACGCGGATCGAACTCACCCGGCTTCTCGGTCAGCACCTTGCGGACAGCTGCGGTGAATGCCAGACGGCTGTCAGAGTCGATGTTGATCTTGCAAACAGCGCTCTCCGATGCCTTGCGCAGCTGCTCTTCAGGTATACCTACTGCATCAGGCAGCTTGCCGCCCATCGAGTTGATCATATCCACATACTCCTGAGGAACGCTTGACGAGCCGTGCAGTACGATCGGGAAGCCCGGCAGTTGTTTCATGATAGCGTCCAGCACGTCGAAAGCCAATGGAGGAGGAACGAGCTTGCCAGTCTTCGGGTCGCGCGTGCACTGCTCCGGTGTGAACTTGTAAGCTCCGTGGCTCGTACCGATCGAGATAGCCAAGCTATCGCAGCCCGTGCGGGTAGCGAAGTCAACAACCTCTTCCGGCTTGGTGTAGTGGCTGACAGCTGACGAAACCTCATCCTCAACACCTGCCAATACGCCGAGCTCAGCCTCAACGGTTACGTCGAACTGATGAGCGTAATCTACAACCTTCTTGGTCAGAGCGATGTTCTCCTCGTAAGGAAGATGCGAAGCATCGATCATCACGCTCGAGAAACCGAAGTCCACGCAGCTCTTGCAAAGCTCGAAGCTGTCACCGTGATCCAAGTGAAGCACGATCTGCGGATGCTCCCAACCCAACTCCTTGGCGTACTCTACAGCGCCCTGAGCCATGTAACGCAGCAGCGTCTGGTTAGCGTAGTTACGCGCACCTTTCGATACCTGCAGAATAACCGGGCTCTTCGTCTCGGCAGAAGCCTTGATTATTGCCTGCAACTGCTCCATGTTGTTGAAGTTGAATGCCGGGATAGCGTACCCGCCCTTGATTGCCTTGGCAAACATCTCACGGGTGTTCACCAAACCTAATTCTTTGTAACTTACCATAATTGTTTGATTTTTTAGTTTGTTATTGTTTGTTGTTTTTGGTATTATTTGTTGGTCGTTTTGATATTATTGTTGGTCGTTGTTGATATTGTTGTTGGTCGTTGTTGACCAAATTAAATCTTTGATTGGTAGTCGTGCTCACGCACTTCCCACCCCGCTTGCGCTCGCCCTTTTTGGGGCGTGCTCGCGCGGGTAAACTCGCGCGCTGTGACCGCACGCGCAGATTTAACGCCACAAAGTTACGAAAAATATTCGACATTTGCAAATTTTCTCCCGAAAAAATGTCATTTTTCTTCATTCTTTCATTTCTCACCCCACTCACCCCCTACTTATTCTTCTCTCTCCCTCCCCGGCGTCCCTATTCATTGCCCTCAAAAATGTTCTTCTAAAACGAGCCATTATCGAGCCATTATCGATCCATTTACGAGCCATTTACGAGTCATTCTCGACCCCTCACCATAGGATAACCGCAAGATACCCATATGATAACCATAGGATAAACCCCGATTTTTTTGATTTGTTGCCTTATTATATATAATACGTAGTATTATATAGTTTTTGTTGCATTTTTCCTCAAAAACACACCCTTCTCATCCCCCTTCACCCCCGCCTAAAACACCCTTTTTGTGCAGACGACTGACCAAAAATCAGTGATTGAGCAAAAATATGCGCAAAAATTTGCAAATTCAGAAATATTTTTGTACCTTTGTAGGCTTTTTGTGCGCGCACGCACTCACCTTGCGCCCTGCATGTGCCTGCCGCGCACCCACAACGCACATACAACAATAATGACAACAATAGCTTTAGACAGTTCAACCGAAGTGTGCTCCGCTGCCCTCCTTCAAGACGGGCAGTTGCTTGCCGAGCGCCTCAATCTGAGCGGCAGTAACCACGCTGCGCTCTTGCCTGTCTATGTGCAAGAGCTGCAAAATGAAGCCTCAGCGCGCAACCTCTCCCTCGATGGCATCGTGCTCTCCGAGGGTCCCGGCTCATATACCGGTCTGCGTATCGCCGCGTCCCTGGCTAAAGGGCTCTGCTACGGCTCGGATATCCCGCTCTACGCAGTCCCCACACTCGCTGTCATTGCTCACGCAGCCACTAACCCCCTAACCCCTTACCCCTTACCCGCCAACGCACTCATCTGCCCGATGATCGACGCACGCCGCATGGAGGTGTATTGCGCTGTCTATGACACCGCGCTGAACATCGTCAGCCCGCTCGAACCGCTCGTCGTCACGGAGCAGAGTTTCGCTTCCCTGCTCAACGAACATCCGATATACTTCTGCGGCAACGGCGCAGCCAAGTGCAAGACGCTCATCACGCACCCCAACGCCCGGTGGCTGGACGACATAGTTCCTACAGCTGCCAACGCCGGACGCCTTCAGGCTAACCCCGCATACAGTCACATGGTGCGCACTGTCGCCGGCAAAGACATAGCGTACTTCGAGCCAAACTACCTCAAGGATTTTATCGCCGCACCCGCTCACGTCAAAGGATTGCATTAAGCCACATGACAAACAAACTCAACATAGTACTGATTCTCATCGCAGCCGCCTTCTGTTCGTGCTCCACGCAAAAGAACACAGGCGCGACGCGCTGGTATCATCAGACCAAGACGAAATACAACATCGCCTTCAACGGCCGTAACGCCTTCGACGAAGGACTCAAGCAGATCGCCGATGCCCACGAGGATAACTTCGGCGAGATGTTGCCCTTGTACCCCGTATCCGACCACAAAGCCGCAGAATCTGCTGCCGGTAAGATGGATGTGACCATTGAGAAGTGCCGTAAGTGTATCAAGTTGCACTCTATCAAGTCGCGCCCCAAGCCCGATCCCAAGCGCACGAAAGACCCCAAATACAAAGCTTGGCTCAAGCAGGGCGAGTTCAACAAAGAACTGGCCTCCGCGTGGGTGCTACTTGGTCAGGCAGAGTTCCACAAAGGTGATTTCCTCGGATCGGTGGGTACGTTCAACTACGTGATGCGCCACTACGACTACGATGCCGATGTCGTTGCCCAATGCCAACTCTGGGTTGCCCGCGCCTACGCCGAGATGGGCTGGCTCTACGAAGCCGAAGATATGTTCTCCAAAGTCCAGGCGGACAATCTCAAGCGCAAACACGCCTCGCTCTACGCCGCCACGGCTGCGGACATCAAGCTCAAGACCAAGCAGTACAAAGACGCTATACCCTTCGTCAAACTCGCCCTTCCCGACGAGAAGCGCAAAGGTAACCGTGCGCGATTCGCCTATGTCCTCGGACAACTCTATGAGCACGAAGGCAAACCCTCTGAAGCCTACGCCGCGTACAAGAAGTGCACACAACTCTATCCGCCCGTGACGATGGACTTCAATGCACGTATCCGCATGGCGCTCGTCTCCGGTAATAACAAGAAGTCCCTGCGCTCGCTCAAGAACATGGCACGCAACTACAAGTACCACGAGCACCTCGATGTCCTCTACGGCGCTATCGGCGACATCTATCTCGCGCAACACGACACCTCCAAAGCCCTTGAGAACTACGAACTCGCTATCGAGAAGAGCGAACTCAACGGCATGGACAAAGCCTCAGTGCTCCTCAAAGCAGGTGACATCTATTACACCATGCGCAACTACGCCAAAGCCGCACCGTGCTACTCCGAAGCCATCACGATACTGCCCGCCGAGTCCGACGGATACCAGCGTATCCGCGTACTCTCCGAGGTACTCGACGAACTTAGCACCGAGTACGGCACGGTTGTGCTGCAAGACTCACTCCAGCGTCTGAGCACCCTCAGCGAAGAGGAGCAACTGAAGATCGCCGAGCAGGTGGTTGCCGACCTGCGCAAAGCCGAAGCCGAAGACTCCGCCAAAGCCGTACAGCGCGAACGCGAGTCGCGCGACAAAGGCTTGAACAGCGTCAACACATCGAAGATGTTCGGCACGGCAGGCGCTACAGGCGAGTGGTACTTCTACAACGCGCAACTGATGCGCAACGGCAAACAGGAGTTCTCACGCAAGTGGGGAACCCGCCCGCTGGAAGACAACTGGCGTCGTCGCAGCAAAGCCTCGTCAGGTGACTGGAGTCCGACACCCGACGAGTCCGAAGACAGCGACCTGAGCGAACTCAATGACAGTATCCCTGCCGACAGTACAAGTCAGGCTAAGTCGCGCGTCACGGACATCTACGATCCCGCGTATTACCTGCAGCAGATTCCGCGCACGCCGGAAGAATTTGCGCTTAGCGACTCAACCATCGCCGATGCGCTCTTCAAGATGATCTTCATCTACAAGGACAAACTGCAAGACACCGCGCAATCCTCCGCTACCTTCGAGGAGTTCTGCCGCCGGTTCCCGCAAGACAAACGCTGCGTCGAGTTGTACTATATGCGTTACCTTGACGCACTCAAGACGAACAACACCGCCGAAGCCGAGGACCTCCGTCAGGCTATACTCGCCCATTACCCGAACAGCAAACAGGCGCAGATAGTGTCCGACCCGCAGTACTTCGCACGACTCCGACAGATGGCTGCCGAGCAGGACTCGCTCTACGAAGCCACCTACAACGCCTTCCGCGTCGGGCAGTTCGCTACCGTCAAGGCGAACACGCAACATGCGGAGCAGAACTATCCGCTGTCGCCGCTCATGCCACGGTTCCTCTTCCTCAACGCCGTAGCCAAAGCGCGCACCGAGGGCAAAGAGTCATTCGCTATCGCGCTGCAAGACATGATTGACCGCTATCCCGACTCCGAACTGGCAACGATGAGCCGCGACATGCTCGCTATGCTCGGACAAGGCATGGAGAGCCAGAAGGGCGGAGCGGTATCCACACTCACCGCCAAACGCGAAGAGATGCAGACCGAGGAACCCGAGACGGACAACGCCGTGCAGTTCTCTGCCGAACGCAACGAACGCGCTTATGTCCTACTCATCTATCCGTCAACCATGCAACTGACCGACGATGAGGCGCAGGCTGAGCTGAACAACCTCCTCTACGAGGTCGCTCTGTTCAACTTCACACGATTCCTCATCCGCGACTTCGACCTCACAGCACTACCTGCCTACAGCGCCGGAGCAACCCTGCGCATCAGCGGGCTGGAGTCGATGGACGAGGCGGAGTGGTACATAGGCTTGCTCATGGAGAGCGAGGAACTCAAAGCAATGCTCACCAACCGACAAATCACTGTCCTACCGATCACCGAAGCGAACGCAGCACTCATCGGCAACGGCAAGACGCTGAACGATTATAACGAATTTATGAAAAAACAATAACCGCTATGACAAAGAGAATTCTGTTTACAACCCTGCTGGCTATCGCCGTGTTTCTGCCTGCTTTGGCTGACGACGTGACGTATCTGACCACACAGCAGTTCAAGGAACGTATATTCGACTATACCACCGACAAGGACTGGAACTACAAGGGCACGCAACCCTGCGTCATTGATTTCTATACCACGTGGTGCGGACCGTGCAAACGACTCGCACCGATCATGGAGGAACTCAGTCAGACCTACTGCGACCAGGTGAAGTTCTACAAGGTGGACACCGAGCGCGAACGCGAACTCGCTGGTCTATTCCGCATCAGCAGTATTCCGCAGGTATTGTATATCCCCGTCGAAGGCGAACCGGTGATCCTCAAAGGCTTGTACCCGAAAGAGAACATCGTCGAGATCATTGACGATTTTCTGTTAAAGAAACCCAAAGACAAAAAATAACCCCAAGGCAAAACGATCCCTATGCAAGTTGAGCTTGTACTGTTAGTTCTCTCGCTGCTGTTCTTCGCGAGTATATTTACCGACAAGATCGGTTATAAGTTCGGCGTACCCGCCCTGCTTATGTTCCTCGCTGTCGGAATGGTCTTCGGGCCGGACGGTATAGGCGCACTCTTTAACGATGATGGCGCAGGTTACATGCTCAAGACGGAAACGGCTGAGGCTCTGAGTACCATAGCCCTGTGTATCATCCTTTTCTCCGGCGGCATGGATACCAAACTTACGGATATCCGCCCAGTGCTCGCGCAGGGTGTGACACTGGCTACCGCCGGTGTGCTCATCACCGCCGTTGTGACAGGTTTCATCCTCTTCTATATCTTCGGCTGGCTGAACTCGTTTGAGTCCGTGACGCTGAGTATGTCGCTGCTGATTGCCGCCACAATGTCCTCAACGGACTCAGCTTCCGTGTTCTCTATCTTGCGCACCAATGGTATAGGTATCAAGCATAATCTCCGGCCGCTCTTGGAGTTGGAGTCCGGAGCCAACGACCCGATGGCTTATGTGCTTACAACTACGCTCATCGGCGTAGTCACCGCCAAGACAGCCGTATCCGGTCTGGAGATAGTACAGATCATTGTCATCCAGCTCGTCATGGGCACGGTCATCGGCTTTTTCTTTGGCAAGGGTTTGGTGGAACTGATGCGTCGCGTCAAACTCTCCAACGAGTCACTCTATCCTATCATGGTGCTCACGGCATGTATCTTTATCTTCAGCGTCACGTATTTCATGAAGGGCAACGCCTACCTCGCCGTCTATGTTGGAGGATTGATCATCGGTAACAGCAAGTTCACCCGCAAGCACCAGACAAAGTCGTTCTTTGACGGCCTCACATGGCTCGCACAACTTGTCATGTTCCTCATGCTCGGACTCATGGTACGACCGCACGAACTGCTGAACTGGCATGTGCTCTTCGCAGGACTGATCATCAGCGTCGTGATGGTGTGTATCTCACGCCCGCTGGCGGTATATCTGTGTATGATCCCGTTCAGGCAATATACGCATAAAGATAAACTCTTCCTCAGTTGGGTAGGACTGAAAGGCGCCGTGCCGATCATCTTTGCCGTCATGTGTAAGGCGGAAGGTGTGGCACATGCCGACCTGCTGTTCAATATAATCTTCCTCTGCACTATCGTCTCCCTGCTCACACAGGGCACATCGCTCTCGAGCATGGCGAAACGGCTACAGGTGGCTACGGAGCCTGTCAAACTCAAGAAACTTGTGCACTTCGATATCGAACTGCCCGAAGAGATACAGTCCTCTGCTACGGAGATTGAAGTCACCTGGGATATGGTGGCTGACGGCAATCACCTGCGCGAGATCAACCTGCCGCCACAAACACTTGTCATCATGGTGCGGCGCGGTGAGGACTTCTTTGTGCCTACCGGTCAGAGCGAGCTTGCCGAAGGCGACCAACTACTCGTACTCACGGACAACGATATAGAGGTGGCTAACCGCTACAAGGAAGAGGAACAGGCGGAGGAACAACGCTTCCCTGCACGTGAGATGATAGCCCACACGCGCGCATATATCCTACGCGCTTGGAAGAAGATAAGCGAAAACAAAAAAGTATGAAACAGACAATATTCCTGACAGGCGCGACCGGCACGATGGGGCAAGCCGGTATGAACGAACTGCTTCGTTACCCCGAACGCTACAATGTGTGCGTACTCGCCCGGCCGAGTGCGAAAAACAAAAAGTTGCTTGAGCCGATATTGGCAAAGCATCCCGACAACTTCAGCGTTGTGTGGGGCGATCTGACGCGCTACGAAGATGTGCTCAAAGGAGTAACAGGCGCGGATGTTGTACTGCATGTTGGCGGTATGGTTTCCCCGGCAGCAGACTACCGTCCCAAAGCTACCTATCGCACCAACATAAGCGCTGCTATCAACGTGCGTGATGCCGTGTTGGCGCAACCAGGTGACAAACAACCTAAAGTCGTATATATCGGTAGCGTAGCACAAATGGGAGACCGGCGCGAACCGCTACACTGGGGACGTGCGGGCGATCCTATATGCGTCTCCGCCTACGACCACTATGGTGTTACCAAAGCACTCGCAGAGCGTATCATCACGAACTCGCCTATCAAGAAATGGGTGTCGCTTCGTCAGTCTGGCATCCTCTATCCCGCTATCCTCAAGAACTATGACCCGATTATGTTCCACGTGCCTATACGTGGCGTGCTGGAGTGGGCTACGGTAGAGGACAGCGGCAGGCTGCTCGAAGGTGTATGTCGTGACGGGGTGCCCGATTCGTTCTGGAAGAACTACTATAACATCGGCTCGGGTGAGGAGTACCGGCTTTCGAACTATGAGTTCGAATGTCTGCTCTTGGACGCTATCGGTTGCCCGAGACCCGAACAGATCTTCAACGCGAACTGGTTCACCACGCGTAACTTCCACGGAATGTGGTATCTGGACAGCGACCGCCTCAACGAACTTATTCCTTTCCGCGCTAACATCCCTGTCAAAGAGTACTTCGCGCAGATGGCAAAGTCATCCTCCGTACCCAAGGCTATTCAGATAGCACGTATCACCAAAGCCGCCAGACTCGTGCCGCATATCGTCAAACTCGCAATGCGCGCTATGGCTTATAGCAAGGAACACGGTACGCAGTGGTGGATCAAGAACAAGATAGCCCCGCGTATCCACGCCTACTACGGCAGTCTTGATGCCTACAAACGCATACCTAAGTGGAAGGATATGGATCTCAGTCACCCCTCGCGCGAGGCAGTCATCCTCGATCACGGCTACGATGAGTCCAAGCCGATGGACGCACTCACCATCCAAGACCTGCAGAAAGCCGCAGCGTTCCGTGGTGGCAAACTGATAACGGACAAAACGCAGGCAGAAGGTCTCGCGCTGTGGGACACCCCACTGCGTTGGCAGTCAGCTTCCGGCGAGACCTTTGAGGCGACACCGCGTCTCATCTTGCTCGGCGGACACTGGGCTCCGGGGGATATGCCTTTCCCCTACCGCGGCAAAGATGACGAGCGCCCCTGGCATTGGGACGAGGTAGCACGCCATAACCCGTTCTTTGCACAGATCTGGACTCCGTTGCATGAACCCGATGAGAACAACGTGTACGGCACGGAAATATTCGACGGCTGGGAGAAGTAACGCATCGACCATATATGGCCGATAAATAACACGAAACTATGGCTCTGAATTATATCTGGATAGGCTTAATCCTCATAGCTGTATTGGTTGGCTTGATACAGTGGCTCTTCATGGGCGATGCCGCAATCATGTCGGCGATCCTCGACTCGACCTTCGCAAGCGCCAAGACAGGCTTTGAGATCTCTATCGGCCTCACCGGTGTACTCTCCCTCTGGATGGGTATCATGAAGATCGGCGAACAAGCCGGTGTGGTCAACCAGCTCTCACGCGGTGTGAGTCCGTTCTTTACGCGCATCTTCCCCGACCTTCCGAAAGGTCACCCTGCCTTCGGATCTATGCTGATGAACATCTCCGCTACGATGCTCGGTATTGATAATGCCGCTACACCCCTTGGCTTGCAGGCACTCCGCGAGATGCAAGAGACGAATCCCGACAAGTCGCGTGCCTCCAATCCGATGATCATGTTCCTCGTCTTGGTCACCAGCGGCTTGACACTTGTGCCGGTCAGCATCATGACCTACCGTGCGCAACTCGGCGCGGCGAACCCCGCCGATGTCTTCTTGCCCATCTTGCTCGCTACGTACTTCGCTGCCATTACCGGCATAATCGCCGTGGCAATCATCCAGCGCATCAAACTTTGGGATAAGGTTATCATCGGAACGCTCGTTGGTCTGTCACTCTTCGTCGGAGGCGTGATTGCCGCGGCTATGCACTTTCCGCAAGAGGCCGTCAGCAAGTGGTCGGCGGTGCTCGCTGCTGTGCTGCTGCTTGGGGTGATCTGCTGGTTCATCATTGCAGGCGTCGTTAAGAAAGTCAACGTCTATGATGCCTTCATCGATGGCGCCAAGGGCGGTTTCACTACGGCTATCGGCATCGTTCCCTACC
>Ga0310786_10003783_pt1 | contig 21663 bp, 15 predicted proteins | sample AusTroGonzalo_MG_FD_203881 | JGI IMG/M metagenome (GOLD analysis project Ga0310786, IMG submission 203881) | Bovine rumen microbial communities from tropical cattle in Woodstock, Queensland, Australia - Gonzalo_03 (v2) (version 2) | ecosystem: Host-associated > Mammals > Digestive system >...
GAGAATGGAGGGCAAAGAAAAGCAATGCAAAATAAACGATAAGTGACAGTACACCATAGGTGCCGATATGCGAATCCTTCATGATGTCGAGGATGCGTTGACGATTTCGTCCACCTCCTCCGAAGCCGTCAAAGAAGTCTGCCAACCCGTCTTCGTGCAGGGCACCAGTCAATAGCAAACGACTGACGATGGCCAATACGATGGCAATCTCATAGTTGAACACCATTGAGGCGCCGTAGAGCACGCCCGCCATCACACCTGCCGTAAGCCAACCTGCCAACGGCCAGAATTCCACAACACCCTGATAGGCCGCCTTGGGCGGCTGATAGATACGCCAGAAGGGCAGACGGGTGAAGAAGATAAGGGCCGCCCATAGGCGGTCGTACCCGAGAGTCCCCCGCCCATCGGGGGACGGCTTCCTGCAGGGGGAATTAGAAGTATTTTGTGATACTTGCATTGTCGAAGTTATTCATTTCGTTAATCATACGTACGGCAGAGTCGAGAATCGGAAAAGCACAGAGGGCACCGGTGCCTTCGCCTAATCTCATACCCAATGTGAGCAGTGGCTTGGCACCCATCGCATCAAGCATGCGACGATGTCCGCTCTCATCACCACAATGACCGAAAACCATATAGCTCTGTGCTGCAGGATAGAGCCGACAGGCGGCAAGCGCACAAGCTGTCATAATAAAACCATCTATTAATATAATAAGATGTTGCTCGGCAGCCCGTAGCATGGCTCCGATAGCCGCAATCATCTCGAAGCCGCCAAAATAGCGGAGAATGGAGAGTGGAGAGTTTAGAGTGGAGAGTTTAGAGTTCTTGCCTTGCAAGCGTCCTTCGGCCGAGCGTGCTACCGCGCGGGATAGCACCTCGCGCTTATGACGGATGCCAGGGGAGTCGAGTCCGGCACCGGCACCAATACATTCATCGAGAGGAATGTCACAAAAGAGACTCATCCAAATGCTTGACGGCGACGTATTGGCAATCCCCATCTCTCCAATACAGAGAACTTTGCAACCATCAGAAATGCAGTCATCCACTAACGAAGCACCAATCTCAATCGCCTTATCGAACTCCTCTTCCGACATAGCAGGCTCATATAGAAAGTTTTTCGTGCCTCGTGCAATTTTGCGATTGATAATACCAGGCACTTGGGAGAGGTCATAATCCACACCCACATCGACGATGCGCAACTTGAAGCCATGCTGACGGCAGAACATGTTTACTCCACCACCGCCACGGGTGAAGTTGATCATCTGCTGCCAAGTTACCTCACGCGGCGATACACTGACACCCTCACGCTCTATGCCATGATCACCACCCAAAAGCAGATGACAGGGATGATCCAATGAAGGCGTGAGCGTCTGCTGGATCAGACACGCTTGCATGGCCAGATCCTCCAACACGCCCAATGAACCTTTCGGTTTGTTCAGGTTGTCTATCTTGTCCTGAATAGCAGGACGCAGTCTTTCGTCAGTTTTTTCTATCTTAAATGCTTTCATTTTTTTACCCTTTTACCTTTACCGCAATTCCACTCACCATCAGTATCACTTCATCTGCCTTGCTGGCTACGTATTGGTTCATCCAGCCTTGCAGGTCAGTGAACTTCCGTTGGACGGCATTCTCACTCACTCCACCCATACCAATCTCGTTGGTCACGAAGATATAGGTTGCATCCTTGGCAGTAAACTTGTCGAACTCAGCTTTGAGGGCTTCAAGGCAGGCATCTACCTCCTGCATCTGGAAGAAGTAATTGGTACACCAGAGTGTGATACAGTCGATGACGGCCACGCGCCCAGTCAGGTCGTGGCGACTCAACAACATCTCCTCTTCGATGTTCGTCCACTCAGGGCCACGACGCGCCTGATGCTTTCTCACCCGTTCGCGGAATTCATCGTCCCACACGTGCGCCGTAGCCACATAGACGGGATTCTTACTCAGTGACAGAGCAAGTTCCTCAGCGTATCGGCTCTTGCCTGAGCGAGCGCCACCTGTTATCAATATCACTTTCTTCATAGGCAGTAAATGACGGTTATAATAATGATGGCGAGCACTTCTACTGTACGGTTGATGCGTACGGCCTTCTGCATATCGGCAGTAGTCAACTCACGAGCGTTCTCGCCAATATAGGGTTTTTCGAATAATTCTCCGAAATAATAGTGAGGCCCTCCAAAACGACAATCAAGGATGCCTGCCAGAGCTGCCTCAGGGTAGCCGCTATTGGGCGAAGCATGGTTGCGTCCGTTCTTCCAAACGAAAGTGATAAGTGAAAAGTGAAAGGTGAGAAGTGAGGGTAAAATCATCAAAAGAGCCGTGAGGCGGGCTGGGATATAGTTGGCCACGTCGTCGATATGGGCAGCCCAACAGCCGAAGTCCTTATACCGTTCCGTCCGATAGCCAATCATCGAGTCGAGCGTGTTCACCATCTTATAGGCCAGCATACCGGGAACACCCAGCAAAGCGAACCAGAACAAGGGGGCGATGACACCGTCGCTGAGGTTCTCGGCCAGCGTTTCGAGGGCGGCAGTGCGCACTTCCTGCGCAGAGAGTTCGGAGGTGTCGCGGCCTACGATGCGGGCTACTTGTTTACGCCCTTCGTCCAAAGACCGATCCACAGCATGGAACACCTCGCGAACTTCTCGAATAAGAGTGGTGCCGGCCAGACAAAAGAAGACGATAATGCAATCAAATAAAGTGAGAAGTGAAAAGTGAAAAGTGAGAAGCAGGCTACGCAAGAAGTAGATTGCAGTAAAGACAAATACAATCAGGAAGATAGCCATCAGAGCACCTTTCAGCATTCGATGACTGCCCTTGTTCAGTCGATGTTCACCATAGGCTATCATCTTACCAAAGCCCACAACAGGGTGCGGCAGCCACGCGGGGTCGCCAAGCAGGAGGTCGAGCAACCAACCTAACAGCAGGGGCAATATGGCAAACAACCAATCAGGCATTTCTCTTAACTTTATAAACGTAGTCCCTGATGGCTTTTACCAGTTCATCGTTGAACTCCGGCAGTTGAGCAGATATGCGGAAATGACAATCCTTGAGACCTTCGAAGTTGGAAGCATCGCGAATCAAAAGCCCGTGACGGGTCAGCAGATAATCCTTCAGTTCCGCTGCCGAACTCTGTTGGATGGAACAGAGCATGTAGTTCGTTTCGGTGGGATATACATGAATACCAAAAATGCCACGAAGTTTATTGGCCAGAAAACGCGTCTCCGTGAGTAACGTCACCATAATCAGATGCTCTTTCGGGTTCTTGTGTGTCAGGAGCCAACGACCTGCCTCTATCGCCAAGGCATTGACAGCCCAGGGACGATGGTTGGCACGCAGACGGTTGATAACCGAAGACGGCGCGATGATATAACCCAGTCGAAGGCCGGGTATGGCGAAACGCTTCGTCATGGAATGGATGACAATGACGTTCTGCATGTCTATCGCTTCCTGGGCAGAGAGCAGCGGATTGTAGGTGTAGTCTTCGTACGACTGGTCGATGACGAGCCAGTGATGACGACGCGACAACACCTTGACGGTGTCAATAGTCCGCACCTCACCAGTGGGATTGTTGGGATTGCAGAGCCAGCGCACGGCGCCGCCCTTGGACGCCTCTTCGTAACCATACATACGACAGGCATCGGCATACTCACTGAACGTGGGGCGCTTGACGGCAAACGTCTTTTCGCTACGCAGGGTCTGGGCTATCAGGTAGATGGCGTCTGTCGCACCACTGGTTACAAGAACCTCACTGGGACTGACGTTATGTTCAGCCGCAATAAGCACTTCCAGCGAATGGGCCGAAGGCTCAGGGTAATGATTGATGAGTTCCATCCGACTGGCCAGATGCTGGCGCAGCAGACTGGTGTCTATCAAGGGGGAAATGTTGCTGCTGAAGTTGCAGCGCACTTCGCCATATTGGTATATATCGTCGCCGTGTCCGTCAATCATTGTCTTGCAGAATCTGATAGAGTCGTGGAATATCTACATACTTGCGCACATGCTCAGCCAGCTTGTCGTATTGTTCTTCCTTGAAAGCTGCGTAGCTTTGGGCTGTCGGCGTTTGGCTATTGGCAGTTGGCTGTTGCCTGAGCAGGAAGTCAATGACTGGCGCATTATCGAGGAAGCCGTGGATGTAAGTGCCGATGCAATGGTCGGTCTGCATGACAGCCTCGTCGGTATCGCTGACGCCCTGGTGGATCTCGTAGCCTTGGCACGTCTGACCTCCGAACAGGAAAGTTACTTGCCGTGTGGTCTTTGTTGGCGTCATCGTGGTCTGAATGGGTAACAGACCGAGACCGGGAAGACTGGCGATGGTTCCCTCGATGCCGTCGGGGTCGCTGACCATCTGGCCCAGCATCTGGTAACCGCCACAGATACCTACCACCGTTTTCCCGTCGCGGTGGGCGCGCTGGATTGCCTGTGCACAACCATTGCGGCGCAGCTCCAGCAGGTCGTCAAGCGTGGCTTTGGTGCCAGGCAGGATGATGATGTCGGCACGACTGATGTCGCTTGTATTGTTCGTGTAGAAAAGGTTGACGCGCGGGTCGCGCTCCAGCGTGTCGAAGTCGGTGAAGTTCGAGATGTGTCGCAACAGCACGACGGCTACATTCACCTTTCCCTCAGCCAGTTGCCTGCGCTTCTGTTCCAAACTGACAGAATCCTCTTCCTCGATATAGATGTCTTTGTAGTAGGGGACGACGCCCAGCACGGGCACACCGCAGATGTCCTCCAGCATCCTGCGCCCACCATCGAAGAGCCGCATGTCGCCACGGAATTTGTTGATGATGATACCTTTGATGAGCCGACGGTCCTCGGGCGTCTGCAAGGCGATGCTACCATAGACAGAAGCAAACACGCCACCTCGGTCGATGTCGCCCACCAAGATGACGTCGGCACCAGCATGACGCGCCATCGGAAGATTTACCAAATCAGTTTCGCGGAGGTTTATCTCGGAGATACTTCCCGCCCCTTCCATCACGATGGGGTTATAGCGAGCGGCGAGGCGGTCGAAGGCGGCGCAGACTTCAGCACGAAAGTCAATATGCCCACCCAAGCCCTCCCCAAGGGAGGGATGTTTGGTTACATGAAGCGGTTCACAGGTATCTGACATCCCTCCCTTGGGGAGGGCTTGGGTGGGCTTTCGCCAGTAATCGTAGGCACTCTTATTGCCAATCGGCTTGCCGTGCAATACGACTTGGGAAGTATGGTCAGAATTGGGTTTGAGCAGCAGCGGGTTCATGTCCGTATGACAGGGAATGCCCGCAGCCTCTGCCTGTACGGCTTGGGCGCGGCCTATCTCCAGCCCTTCGGGTGTGGCGTATGAGTTGAGCGCCATGTTCTGTGCCTTGAAAGGGGCAGGGTTGTAGCCGTCTTGCTTGAAGATACGGCACAGGGCGGCGGCAATGATGCTCTTGCCTACGTCGCTGCCCGTTCCGGCCAGCATCACGGGATGAAGCCCCCTCCTGACCTCCCCCGACTGGGGGAGGTCAGGCTGCGCTTGGAGTCTTCCCCCCAGTTGGGGGGATAAGAGGGGGGCTATATGCGTATAGCTTGCTAAAACATTCTTGTATTTGAACACAGGTGTAGGCACAGGCTCGCCTTTGGCATTGTACACCTGCACGACAGACTTCGGAGTCTCGCCGATGAACTGCGTATAGTGGAACTCATGTCCCCTATACTCCTTGCCGTCGAGCGTGAATTGACGATAGCCAAGAGAAAGCCGCCTGTCTGCCTGACGGGCCGTGATGTCGTAGGGCAGCACGTCACACATCGGGAACTGGCCGTCGTCAGTAACGATGTTACGGCAAAGATACATCATGCCGCCACACTCAGCCTGAATGCGTCCGCCACGTTCAGCAAATCGCTTGATGGCTTGGCGACAGGCTTCGTTGGCAACGAGTGCCTCCAGGTGCTTCTCAGGATAGCCGCCAGGCAGATAGAGTAGGGCTACGCCATCAAAACAGGGTACGTCGGTCTCGGGATTGAAAAAGGTGACGTTCTCGAGGCGGTCGATAATCTCCTGATAGATAAAGGAGAACGACTCTGCATTCCTGGCGATTAAAGTTTTAAGAGTCTCTGCCATCTCACATTGCTTTCTAACAGTTCTACAAGTTCCTTACGCTCGGCCTTCTCCGAAAAGTCGAGACCCAGGTAACGCGACCCCTGCTCCAGAGCAGGACGTTTGGGCAGACAGCCCAGACACTCGACACTGAGGTCGCCACACACCTGTTGCAGCATCTCGAAGTGTCGTTCGCTTCCCACCTTATTAAATATAACGCCTGCAATCTTCACATCCTTCCGGAAATTGATGAAGCCAGAGAGCAGAGCCGCCATCGAATAGGCGGCACTCTTGGCGTCGACCACCAAAACAACGGGAATGTCCAGCACACGGGCTATCTCGTAGGATGAACCTTTTTCGCGATCATAGCCGTCGAAGAGTCCCATCATGCCCTCAACAATGCACACGTCGGCATCAGCACCATAACGGGCAAACAGCTCCCGAACATGCTCAGGCGTTGCCATGAACGTATCGAGGTTGATGCTCGGACGCCCGCATACTGCCTCGTGGAATTTGGTGTCGATATAGTCAGGGCCGCACTTGAACGGCTGTACCTTCTTTCCCTTCGCAGTAAACAGTGCCATCAGCCCTCTGGCAATCGTTGTTTTGCCAGAACCGCTCGTTGGTGCTGCGATGAGGAATTGTGATTTCATGCTGCAAAATTAGAAAAAAAGTCGGAAAAGATGCATTATTATCGAAAAAAGTTGTATCTTTGCAAGCGAAAATGGCAATCTGGTGGCTGTAGCCGCCTGATGTAAGGGAATCCGGTGAGAGTCCGGAACTGTACCTGCAGCTGTAATCCCCCTTAGAAGGGTCTGCTTGTATAACGCCACTGACAAGATGTCGGGAAGGTAAAGCAGACTGGGGAAAGTCAGAAGACCTGCTTTTTATAATATCGTACGGCCGTACAGGGATATGCGGTGCGGATAAGAAGAACTATTGATGAGTCTAAGACAGTTTTTGGCTATAGGCTGTTGGCTATTGGCTATGGGTGCGTCGGCACAGTCTGACGTGTGGCGCACGGACAGTCTGCAAGAAGTGGTGGTGACAGGTACTGGCACGCAGCATCTGCTGAAGGATGCGCCTGTGCAGACGGAGGTCATCACCTCGAAGATGCTCCGTAACTATGCGGGCCGCTCGATTGAAGACATTCTCTCGGGCCTGACAGCCTCGTTCGCCTTCAGCGAGGACGATATGGGCTCGCAGATGCAGCTGAACGGCCTTGGCAACTCGTATATCCTCGTGCTGGTCGACGGCAAGCGCATTCACGGCGACGTGGGCGGACAAAACGACCTGAGCCTCATCGACCCTCAGAACATCGAGAAGATAGAGATTGTGAAGGGGGCGTCGAGTGCACTCTACGGCAGTGATGCCATAGCGGGTGTCGTCAACATCATCACCAAGAAGCATAACGAGGGGCTGCTCGTTGAGAACAGCACGCGCGGCGGCAGCTACGGTGACCTGCGCCAGCACAACGGCCTGGGCCTTGCCATCGGCAAGCTGAAGAGCTACACGAACTTCCAGCTGCAACACTCCGACGGCTGGCAGAACACGGCCACGGAAGACCCGCACCAGACGGAGTTTCTGATTGAGGATTCGCGTAACAAGACCGTGAACCGCCACACCAACTGGCAGGTGTCGGAGCGTCTGACCTACGAACCCTTGAAAGGACTGGAGTTCTATGTCGACGGGAGTACCTACTGGAAACGTATCTACCGTCCGAGCGGCAAGTATTCCGTCGACATGAAATTCTACGACCTGGAGTACCGCAACCAGAGTCTTGCGGGTGGAGGCAAGTGGCAGTTGAACAAGACAGACGAGGTGACCCTCGATGTCAACTGGGACCGACACGCGTACTACTATTATTATACGGCAGAATGGGCGATGGGCGACGGCCTGGACCAGAAAGGGAACTTTACGACCTACTATCCCTATTTTCGTGGTGACGAAGCGCTGCAGAGCGACCAGCGCCGCACAATGGCCCACCTCAAGGGCATCTTCGTGCTGCCCTACAACAACCGACTGAGCAGTGGGCTGGAGTGGCGCTACGATTACCTGAAGGCGCCGATGCGTGTTGAGGGGGGCAAGGCAACAGACCATACGGAGGCCGCATACGTCCAGGACGAGTGGCAATGCCCTTTATATGGCAATCATATCGCCATCAACCTAACAGGAGGCCTGCGCCTGAACCATAACCAGCAGTTTGGCTACCGCCTGACCCCCAAGGTCTCAGGAATGCTCTCCATTGGCAACGATTTCCGGCTGCGCGCTACCTGGAGCCAGGGTTTCAAGACGCCTACGCCCAAGGAACAGCACTACCGCTACGTGAAGTACATGAGCGGCACCTATTTGTATATTGGTAATGAGGACTTGACCCCGCAGACCTCGAACTACTATGCCGTCAGCGGCGAGTATAACTGGCAGGGGCTGAACGTCACGGTGACGGGCTATCTGAACGACGTCGACAATATGATTACACTGGTGACAATCCCCAACACCCAGGCACCGGCAGAATACATCGTAACCTACGACCCGAAGAAGACTCGCCAGTACCAGAACTTGGAGTCGGCCAGAACCAAGGGCATCGACGTCAGCCTGCGCTATCGTCTCAACCGCGACTGGATGCTGGGCGGCAGCTACAGCTATCTGGATACCGACGCAAAGCAATATGACACGACGCACGACCGGCTCACCGATGTCGTCATCGACGGCACCGCCCATCACAAAGGTAGCTGGTTTGCAACGTGGAACCACACGTTCTCGGAGCGTTACATCGTGGGCCTCGGACTCTATGGCCGCATGTCGAGCAAACGTTACTATCAGATTGACGGCGACGGCAAGGGCTACCAAATATGGCGATTCTCCACCAGCCACGAGTTCCCCGTATCCAAGAAATGGCTGTTCCGCGTGGAAGCTGGCATCGACAACATCTTTGACTATGTAGACCGCACCTATCACGGCCTGCATTTAGGGACCACCACACCGGGACGCACCGTCTACGGTACGTTGACCGTGCGCTTCAATCAAGGCAAGAAACTGAGATTCACTAACAATAAGTCAAATTTTAAATCAAATGAGAATGAAACAGATTAAGTTTCTGGTGATGGCATTCGCAGCCGTTTGCCTCACCGCAGGTATCTCCTCCTGTGAGAAGGAGAAGGAAGTGGAGAAAATCGTGGAGAAAGTCATCGAGAAGAAGGACACCGTCGAGGTGGTGCAGGACAACAACTGGTCGCGCTATCAGGCTCTGGTCACTGCCGACGTCGTCAGCAAGAAGCAGCACGACAAGGCCATCCTGCTCGTGGCATTCGGCTCGACGTGGGAGCAGGCCTTCAACTCCTTCGACACAACCATCGAGGCCTATAAGAGCGCTTTCTCCGGCTATGACATCTTCCTGAGCTATTCGTCGGCTATCTGCATCAACCGTGCCGCCCAGGGCGAGAACGGCGTGACCCGCAACTACTACGCACCGCCCTTCTGGCTCAATGCCTTTGCCGACAAGAACGTGCGCTACAGCGAGATTGTGGTGCAGTCGCTGCAGGTCATCCCCGGCGAGGAGTACACCCGTGTCATCAATTACATCAAGGACTTCGCCAACAATGCCAACGGCGACCTTGACGATGCCTATCTCGCCAACGTCATCCTGAAACTCGGTGTGCCCCTGCTGCAGGATGCCGAGACTGACGTGAACCTCGTTGCCCAGGAGCTGAACGCACTCTATGCCGACAAGGCCAAGGAGGGTGTGGTTGCCTTCATGGGCCACGGTAACCCGGATGAGTATGACACCTATAAGGCTAACGTCCGCTATACGGAGCTGGAGCAGGCCCTGCAGACTTACAGCAAGAACTACTACGTGGGTACTGTCGACATGATGGAGAACTTCAAGACCAACGTCTACGACCGCATGAAGGCCAACGGCATCACCAGCGGTAAGGTGTTCTGCCATCCGCTGATGTCTATCGACGGCGACCACGGCCACAACGATATGGCTGGCGACGACGATGACAACTGGGAAGACGGTGTAGGTTTCACGCCCAACGAAGAGGGCGAGGTGGAGGACACTTCGTGGAAGATGTACTTCCAGCACCTGGGCTATGAGTGCAACGACGAGACGATGATTAACCTCGGACTGCTCGAACTGCCCACCATCCGTCAGGTGTGGATGAACCACACGCAGGCTGCTATCGACGGCGAAGCCCTTGACTACTATCACTCAAAGAATCCTGAATAATTTTTGAAGTTCGTGTATTATTATATAAGTATTTGGAAGAGGGTGCTGTCGAGAGACAGCATCTTCCTCCTTTTGTTTCTCTTGGGCAGCATCCATGCCCAGGCACAAATCCACAAGATGGAAAGAAAAGACTCGTCGGTGGTGAGTCGCAACTATAATCTGAACCCCGTCGTAGTGACTGGCTCTGGTCACCATCAACGACTGAAAAGCACTGCCACACCCGTCCGCGTACTCAGTAGCCAGGAAATCAGCGAACAGGGTATCACGACCTTCGACGCAGCCCTGACTCGCATGATGCCGCAGGTCTCGATGGCTCCCAACTCGATGGGTACCTTTCTGCGTCTGAACGGACTGGGCAATAAATACATCCTTATCCTCATCAACGGTCAGAAACTCTCAGGCGACATCTCGAATAATGTTGATCTGAACCGTATCAACATGAGCCGTGTGAAACGTATCGAGGTGCTCGACGGTGCCGCCTCGTCGCTCTATGGCTCCGATGCCATTGCAGGTGTCATCAATATCATTACCGACCAGCCCACACAGCAACTCGTCGGCATCACCAGCGATACCCATGTCAGTGGTCATGGTGTATTGACAGAGGCCGTCAGCCTCGATATCTATAAAAACGGTTTCGGCTCGTACACCTCGTTTACCCACGACCGTGCCGACAGCTATCAGACGACAGACCTTGAATACGTCAAAGGTTCTGATAAACAAACCCAACAGACGATAGCTCCCCTGTTTACGGGTTATCGCTCAAACATCTTCGAACAGAAATTCACTTACAACCCCAATCAGCATCTGGCACTGAATGCGGGGTTGGACTATTCATATAAAATCACTGACCGCCCTGAGACCCGTTCAGACATCACAGGTGGTACTGACTATGAGATGCGCTATAAGGGCCTAAGATGGAATGTGGGCGGAATCTATAAATTCACAAACCGCAATAGTCTGCAGGCCGACTTCACCGTAGACCGTTTCCGCTATGGCAAGGAGTATGATGTGGAAACCAAGACCAATGCCATCGGCGACTATGTCCAGTCAAAGAAACAACGGATGATGGAGGGCGAACTCAAGGGCATTCTCCATCACTCCCCTCTCTTTGGGAGAGGAGCCGGGTGTGAGGCTACAACGATTTTCGGAGCCGATTGGCGTAAGGATTACCTTACTGCTACAAGTGGAAACATCAATCAGCATGTTTATTCGTTGGCAGCCTATGCGCAGCACGAGATGAAATTCCTGAAGGATTTTACGGCAACGCTAGGCTTGCGACTGACTCATCACCAAACATTCGACCAGCATCTTACTCCTAAAGCCGCATTGATGTATGCACCAGGTAATTTCCGTTTTCGTGTTACATATTCGGCAGGTTTCCGTGCTCCCGGTCTCGATGAACTTTACTACCACTATTTCTCAGTGAATCGTGGTAAGGCACAGATAAGTTTTGGCAATCAGAACTTGAAGCCTGAGAAGAGTAACTACTTCTCGCTGAATGCTGAATATCGTACACAGGCTATCGCTGTCAGCGTGACCGGATATCTGAATCGCATCAACGATATGGTGGTAAAACAGAATGTTGACGTTGATGATCATAGCAGAAAGATGCTGTTGGAAGAATTCCCTGAGATGACGCAGGACCAAGCTGATAAGATGGTGAGCTATGCGCTCTATCAGAACAGCGACAAAGGCGATGTGAAGGGAATGCAGCTGAATGTGTCGGCAAACATTTTCTGTGGTTTCAATCTTACGGCTAACTATGTGTACACCTATGCCAGAACCTGTAGTGGTGATGAATGGGAATTGTTGGAGCGTAGCATCCGCCACGCCGCTACCATCGCCGCCAACTACCACCATACATGGGGCCGTTATGGCATGAACATCAATCTGAATGGACGTCTGCAGTCCAAGACCTATTATACAGGCACTTACGAGAATGCGCCTGGCTATGGCATCTGGAACCTCCACACCACTCACACCTTCGATTGCTCGAAGTGGGCATTTGTGGAACCCAGCATCGGCATCGACAATCTTTTCGACAAAGTGGATCGTCGCATCGACTCTTCCACCCGCAAATATGCCCTCTACACCCCTGGCCGCATGCTGGTCGTTGGTTTAAAAGTTCGGTTCAAGCAATAATATGGGAAAGATTATTATAGCAGGCATTGGTCCTGGCAGCAAGGAAGACATCACGCCCGCCGTATTGGATGCGGTTCGGGAGGCAGATGCCATCGTGGGGTATAAGTATTACTTCCAGTTCATCGAGCCGTATGTTAAGCCCGGGTGCGAGTGCATCGACACAGGCATGAAGCGGGAACGTGAACGGGCAGAGCAGGCTTTTGAGTTGGCTGAGCAGGGAAAGACCGTTGTGGTGATTTCCAGTGGCGATGCCGGTATCTATGGTATGGCTCCGCTCATCTTCGAAATGAAAAGTGAAAAGCGAAAAGTGAAAGGTGATGACATCGAGATTGAAACATTACCAGGCATCTCGGCTTTTCAGAAGGCGGCCTCATTATTGGGCGCTCCCATTGGCCACGATATGTGTATCATCTCACTCTCTGACCTGATGACGCCTTGGGAGGTTATCGAACGACGTATCAAGGCTGCTGCTGTGGGCGATTTCGTAACGGCTGTCTATAATCCCAAGTCGCATGGACGTTATTGGCAGCTCTATCGGCTACAGGAACTCTTCCTAAAGGTTCGTTCTGCGGATACGCCCGTGGGTTATGTGCGTCAGGCAGGACGGGTGGAACAGGAGGTGAAGGTAACAACCCTTGGCGCCTTCGATCCTGAGGACATCGATATGTTTACCGTTATCCTTATTGGCAATTCGCAATCATATATTGCTGATGACAAGATAATCACACCACGAGGTTATTACTCTGCCGTTGGAGGGGATTTGAAATCCCCGACTCACGAGTTACGAATTTCAAATTCGCAACAACCCAAGCCCGGCCAGCAGATTATGATGGAATCTTTCCGTACAATTGAAAGTGAGTTGCGGAATAAGGATATTCCCTTAGGGCATAAGTGGGCCTTGCTGCATGCCATTCATACCACGGCCGATTTCGATATGGAACGCATTCTTTATACTGACGACCATGCCGTAGAGACGTTATATGATAAAGTAAAGGACGGCTCGCTCAAGACGATAGTGACGGATGTGACGATGGTGACGAGTGGCATCCGCAAGGGCGCACTCCAGCGTTTGGGTATCGAGGCCAAGTGCTATCTCAGCGACCCACGTGTGGAAGAACTAACCAAACACCCCTCCCTTGGGGAGGGGCAGGGGGTGGGCTTTACTCGCACCCAAGCCGGCATCCGTCTGGCTGTCGAGGAACATCCTGATGCGCTCTTTGCCTTTGGTAATGCACCAACGGCCCTCATGGAACTCTGCGACCTGATCCGTAAAGGTAAGGCTCATCCTGCGGGCATCATAGCTGCGCCTGTCGGTTTCGTCCATGTTCGCGAGTCGAAACACATGGTGAAACCTTTCAAGGACATTCCAAAAATCATCATCGAGGGACGCAAAGGCGGCAGCAATCTGGCTGCCACGCTCTGTAATGCCATCTTGACATTTGACGATGCCGCACAACTCAAACCTGGTCGCGACTTATGAAGTTTACAGTAATTGGCATTACAGATAACCCACAGCCGTGGTTTCCGCCAGAGGTTATGGAGATTATCAAGCAGGGCAAGGTGTTCTCTGGCGGCAAACGTCACCATGAGATTGTGGTCTCCTTTTTGCCTGCCAACGCAGAGTGGATAGATATCACCGCCCCCCTCGATGCCGTCTTCGAACAGTACCATGATGAAGTGGTGGTGTTTGCCAGTGGAGACCCACTTTTCTTTGGTTTTGCAAATACCATCAGACGGAAGATGCCTGAGGCTGAGATTGTGGTCTATCCCACGTTCAACTCCCTACAGATGCTGGCCCACCGCCTGGTAATGCCCTATCACGATATGAGGATTGTATCACTCACAGGCCGCCCTTGGCCAGCGTTCGACAAGGCACTCATTGAGAGGGCCGGGAAGATCGGCGTGCTGACAGACCGTGAACATACGCCAGCCGCCATTGCCCAGCGTATGCTCGACTATGGCTACACCAATTATACGATGCACGTCGGCGAGCACTTGGGCAATCCGTCAAAGGAAAAAGTCACAACCTTGTCCCTCGAAGAAGTGGCCCAGCGTGACTTCGACTACCCCAACTGCGTGATTCTCTCTCCTGTATGTTGCGATTCCATCGCAACAAAGCCTTTCGGCATCCCTGACTCCGACTTTTCCCTCTTCGACGGTCGCGAGAAGATGATCACCAAAATGCCCATCCGCCTGCTGACGCTCCAGACCCTCGACCTGCCCCGCCGCCACGTTCTCTGGGACATCGGCTTCTGCACGGGCAGCGTCTCCATCGAGGCCCGACTGCTGTTCCCCCACCTGCATATCGAGGTTTTCGAGATACGTCCAGAGTGTGAGACCATCATCCAGGAAAACGTCCGCCGCTTCGGTGCCCCAGGCATCAACGTCCATATCGGCGACTTTCTCGAAACAGACTTATCACTTTTAACTCATCACTTTTCGCTTCTTCCCGACGCCGTCTTCATCGGCGGTCACGGTGGCCATCTGAAGGAGATCATGGCAAAGGCACTCACCGTCCTCGCTCCCGACGGCGTCATCGTCTTCAACAGCGTCACTTCGCCCAAAGTGCCTGTTGACAGCCGTCAGCTATGGGATGAAGCCTGTGCAGAACTCGGCCTGACACAGGCTCCTCCCCTCCGCATCCAGTTAAACGACTACAACCCCATAGAAATCCTTAAAGCCTTTCGGAATTAACACCCGTCTCACGCGCGCACGCGCGAGAATGATTTTGCTGACACCCGGCGCACCCGATAGAAGTGAAGAGTGAAAAGTGATAAGTGAAAAGTTAAGTGGCGGTTTATCGGAAAAACGTGGCGGTTTATCGGAAAAACGTGGCGGTTTATCGGAAAAACGTGGCGGGTTTTCAGAAAAACCCACCGCCTCACTTTTCACTTATCACTTCTATCGGGTGCGCCGGGTGTCAGCAAAATCATTCCTGCGCACGCCCGTGCGTAAAGACGGCAATGCCTTACTGTCTGCATAACCCGCTCACTGTCAACATTATAATATTTTAGGATTTCGTCAGCCCTGCCTTTTCTATTGCGGAAACGCCACTCTTTGACTACCTTTGCACGACGGTTTCTGTGATTGCATCTGCTTGCGTCCAAATACCGTATTTACTAAATTATGTATAAAAAAACGCTGTAATAGCTTACTTGTCGAATTTATTATGTATCTTTGCAAAAATCTCTCAAACAGGGAAATATGTCAAACGTATTGAAGATAGGAATCATACAAATCAGTGAGGCGGGCAAGGCCATTGCCGATACCCTGCAGCGTGAGCTCGGCGCAAGGATGATCAGCCGCACCGACATTGGCAAACAGTGGAACGACTACGATGCCTTCGTGTTCATCGGGGCGATGGGCATCTGCGTGAGGACGATTGCCCCCTACGTCAAGGACAAGCACGAAGACCCAGCCGTCGTGTGCATCGACAGCCTGGGACAGAATGCCATTTCCGTGCTCAGCGGACATGTCGGCGGGGCCAACGACCTGGCAAGAAACATTGCGGCAATGATTGGTGCCCGTGAAGTGATTACCACGCAGAGCGACAATGCCGGCCTATGGGCGCTCGACACCTTTGAGAAGCGCTTCGACTGGCCTCTCGCCAGCGACATCGACGATATGAACGACTGCATCTTTGCCTTCGTCAACCGCAAGCCGACAGCCCTACTGTTGGAGGCACGCGACGAGGGTACTGACTATCTTGAGCAGACGAAGCCTGACCACGTGACCATCATCAACGACATCAGCGAGGCCGACCCTGAGAAATACCGTTTGCTGATTATTGTCTCACCTTTCATCCGCTATGCGCCATCCACCCTCCAGCATTTGCACTTCGTCCCGATGGTCGGAACCGTCGGCTTCGGACTGGCCCATCATCCTGAGGACTATGAAAGCATCTACGACGAAATAGACGAAGCCTTTGCAAACAGAGGTGTACTACCCTGCGCCCATCGCTACTGCACCATCGACGTGAAGAAGGACGAAGCGTTCTGTGAGATGCTCACAGATGAATATCGCGAGGAGGTCGTCTACTATACAGCAGATGAGTTGGCCGCCGTCCAAGTGCCCAATCCCAGCGAGACCGTCGCGAAGCACGTCGGCACACCCAGCGTCTGCGAGGCCGCCGCCATCCTCGGCTCCAATCACGGCAAACTCATTATTCCCAAGGTGAAGGGCAAGAACTGGACGGCAGCCCTCGCCATAGCCAATAACCACCTCCCCTCCCTAAACAGGGAGGGGCTGGGGGAGGGTCTTCCCCACATCGAGATTGTCGGTGCCGGCCCTGGCGACCCAGACCTGATTTCTGTCCGAGGCCGCAAGATGTTGGAACGGGCCGACCTGATTCTCTACGCAGGCTCGTTGGTGCCTAAGGTGCTTACTGATTGTCATAAGCCTGGAGCTGTGGTGCGTTCCTCTGCCGACATGGCGCTCGAGGAACAATGCGCGCTGATGAAGGAGCATTACGAAAAGGGCCATTTTATCGTCCGTCTGCATACAGGCGACCCCTGCATCTTCGGAGCCATTCAGGAGCAGATGGCCTTCTTCGATGCCAACGGCATGGACTATCACATTACACCAGGCATTTCCTCGTTCCTCGCTGCTGCCGCAGAGTTGCGGAGTCAGTTCACGATTCCAGAGCGTTGTCAGACGATTATTCTCACGCGAGGTGAGGGGAGAACCCCCATGCCGGAGAAAGAACAACTGCATCTGCTTGCCAAGAGCCAGAGCACAATGTGTATCTTCCTCTCAGCATCGATTGTCGATGATGTACAAAAGGAGCTTTTGATGGAGTATCCTGAGGACACACCCGTTGCCGCCTGTTATCATCTTACCTGGCCCGACCAGCGCATCTATCGCGGGGTACTCAAAGACTTGGCCAAGATTGTCCACGACAACCATCTCACCCTCACCACGATGCTCGTCGTTGGCGAGGCCATCGACAACCGCCAAGGCCTCTCTGCCCTCTACGACAAGCACTTCACCCATCTCTTCCGCGAGGGTGACAGTAAATAGTCAAATAGTAAATAATAATGGTACTGGTATTCGGCGGAACGACAGAGGGACGCAAGGCTGTGGAGGTGCTGGAGGAAGCAGGAAAAAGCTATTTTTACAGCACAAAGACTGGCGAGCAGGACATCACCCTGCATCACGGGCAACGTATCGGTGGTGCTATGGATGCAGAGGCGATGCAGGCGTTTTGTCGTGAGCACAACATCCGTCTGATGGTGGATGCCGCCCATCCCTTCGCATCGCAACTTCACCAGACGATTGCTCAGGTCTCCGAATTGCTGAATATCCCTACCGTCCGCTATGAGCGTATCTATCCGCCAAGAGATCCAGACATCACGTGGATTGACGACTACAGCCAAGTGCCGCGTGACATCCATTCGCTGCTGGCAACGACGGGGGTGCAGAGCATCGCGAAGCTGAAGCCATTAGAGGAAGAGGGCATCAGGGTCTATTATCGCATCCTCAACAGGGATTCTTCGATTGCCTTGGCCCTGAAACAAGGCGCTACTCAGGAGCAACTCTGCTATTACGATGCACCTCAAGTCATTCCGATAAAAGCTGATGCCATCCTTTTAAAAGAGAGTGGCACATCTGGAGGCTTTACCGAGAAAGTAGAGGCGGCCAAAGGTCGAGGCATGAGGATTATTGCATTGAAAAGGCCAGAGATTTCTGCGATATTTACTATTGTCAATGGGCCTTACGGACTACGGCGGGCAGTAGAAAAGCTGTTGCCAGAGTTCTATCCCTTACATAGCGGACTGACGACAGGCACTTGTGCAACGGCTGCGGCTGTGGCGGCAACGCTGCGATTAACAAAAGGCGAGACGCCCAAGGAGGTGCCCGTAGTGTTACCCAATGGCGAGACGATCCAAGTGGCCGTTGGTTATGCCAACGGCTATGCCTACTGCATCAAAGAGGCTGGTGATGACCCCGATGTAACGAATGGACTGGAGATAAGAGCAAAAGCCTACCCCCAGCCCCTCCCAAAAGGAGGGGAGTCCATTGCGATTGAAGGCGGTGAGGGCGTGGGCACCTTTACGCTTCCTGGCTTCGACTATCCCCCAGGCGAGCCTGCGATAAATAAAGCGCCTCGCGAGATGATTCGCCAGAACCTCAAAGAACTGTACGAACAATCAAATCTCCCATCCCTTGGGGAGGGGTTGGGGGTAGGCCTCTCTGTCCCGCATGGTGCAGAAATCGCCAAGCGTACGTTTAATCCCCGTCTCGGCATCGAAGGCGGCATCTCGATTATCGGTGTCAGTGGCATCGTCAAGCCTTTCAGCGAGGAAGCTTTTATCGACAGCATCCGTAAATGCATGACGGTAGCCAAGGCCTCTGGATCAGAGCGTGTGGTCATCAACAGTGGCGGCAAGAGCGAACGATATGTCAAAGCTCTTTATCCGGGTCTGCCACAACAAGCATTTGTGGAATACGGTAATTATATTGGTGAGACGTTGAAGATTGCCCACGAGCTTGATTTCAAGAAAGTGACCCTCGGCGTGATGCTGGGCAAGGCCGTGAAACTCGCAGCCGGTCATCTCGACACTCACAGCCGCAAGACGACGATGGACAAGGCCTTCATCCAACAGATGCTCGAAGAGTCTGGCTGTGATATTGACATCAGCAATATCACTTTGGCCCGCGAACTGTGGGACAAGTTGCCCTCCGACAAGTTGAGTACCTTTGCCGACACGATTATCCGTCACTGTGCCCAGCATTGCGCCCCACTTCTTCCCAATGGAACTCTTACAATCCTGCTAATAGACGATCAAGGCAAAATATATCCACAGATATGAAGAAATACAAAGACCTATTCATCGATTTCGATGACACCCTCTACGATACGCACGGCAATGCAGTCATAGCCCTGAGCGAGACCTTTGAGGCTTTCCGTCTGGGACGATATTTCACAGACCCGCAAATCTTCTATGATGCTTATTGGACGGCGAACATCGACCTTTGGACGCAATATGCCAAAGGAGAGATTACGCGCGATTACCTGATTGTAGAGCGCTTCCGCCGACCTTTAAGTGTTGGCATGGGGATTGAAGCAACCAAAGAACTCTGTCTTGAAATCAGTGACAAGTTCCTTGATTTCTGCGCCTCGAAATCGGGTGTGATTGAGGGTGCTCACGAACTGATGGACTATCTGCGACTAAAAGGTTACCGTATGCATATATGCAGCAACGGTTTCCATGAAGTGCAGTATAAGAAGCTCGAAGCGTGTGGTCTGAAGGATTATTTCGACACCATCATCCTGAGTGAAGACGCTGGTGTGAACAAACCTTCGCCGCTCTATTTCAACTACGCCCTGAAAATGTCCGGGGCCCGTCGCGAAGCAACGATTATGATTGGAGACAATTTGCAGAGCGACATCCTCGGCGCCCTCAATGCTGGCATTGATGCCATGTTGTTTAATCGTTGGAACATCGACAAAAAAGACATCCCGCAGGAGCCCACGTTCGTCGTCAGCAACCTGCGCGACATCAAAAACATATTATAATCTGTAAAATCTGTGTAATCTGCGGTTTTTTTACTCTCCCACGTCGTTCTTGCGACGGCCGAAGATAACGGTGGCAATAACGGGGGCACCGACAAGGGCTGTCACACTATTGACAGGCAACGCACCTTCGAAGCCTGGCATACGGGCAATGAAGTTACAGACAAGCGCCAGAAGGGCACCGCAGAGGGCTGTGGCTGGCATGAGAATGCGGTGGTCGGAAGATCGGAAGATTGCTCTTGCCAGATGGGGAACAGCCAAACCAATAAACATAATAGGACCGCAATAGGCCGTGACAATAGCTACCAAGATGCCAGAACTGACGATTACCAACATACGGGCCCGACGGATGTTCAGCCCCAAGTTGGCGGCATAGCGATCGCCCAATAGCATCAAGTTCATCGACTTGACGAGCAGGAAACTCAGGGGAAGCAAGATGCACATCAACACCACGAAGAGTATCATCTCGTCGCCAGAGACACGGGAGAAGGAGCCAAGTCCCCATACGACAAACGACTTCACATCCTCATCGGGTGCCAAGTACTTCAGTACACCGATAATCGCATTAGCCAGATAGCCAATCATCACACCAATTATCAATAGGGTTACATTACCCTTGACCTTCTGTGCAACCCAGAGAATGAGCAGCATAACCGCCAACGCACCTACGATAGCCGCCACAGACATCGCAGCATCACCAAAGTAGCCCAGACGACTGAGTGCAACACCACCTATCTTGCCGGAGAGCAGCACCACAAAGGCTACGCCAAGAGCAGAACCATTGCTGATGCCAAGCACCGACGGCCCTGCCAAGGGATTGCGGAAAACGGTCTGCATCTGGAGACCGCTGACGGCGAGACCAGCACCAGCGACAATTGCCGTCAGCACCTGAGGCAGTCGCGATTGCCAGATGATGTTCGTCCAAATCTCATGACTGTCATCACCCACCAATATACGACAGATGTCCGCCACTGGTATCTTGACGGAGCCGATAAACAGATTGACGATGGCCATGACACCTATCGCCACCATCAGTATCAATATCAGTGGTAGGGTTCGTCTCATTTCAACAGATAATAGAAGGTGGGATTATAGTCTGCCTCTACCAGTTCCGGGTGGAAGATGGCTACAAAGTCCTTCAGCAGCACATCAGGCTCTACAGGCGATATTTCATAATACGGTGTCTGCTTCATATTGCAGTAGATGACCTTGCGCTCCTTGAAAGCCTTGAACAGCTCATTGCGAGGCTCAGAGGCCTTCAACGCCTCGTAGGAGAACTCGTCGGGAAAGCTGTTCAGTATGCGCCAGTAGTCGGCATTGGCAGCCAACTCGTACATCTTCTCAAATTCCAGGTCCTCGCCAGCCGTCTCCTCGTCGTGAATCACGTAGTCAGCCCCTGCATCGCGGAAAATCTGAGCCAGATAGTTCTTGCCACCAACGGCGTGCCAGTTGCCGTAGTGCATCTCGCCGCTAAGCACTGTTGGAAGAACTTTCAACTTTAAACTTTCAACTTTCAACTTTAAGCCGTTATAACGCTGTTCAATGCCAGCGAAGATCTCACAAGCTTCTTTTTCCTTGCCGATGAACATGCCCACAAACTTAATCCATTCTGCCTGACCAAGCGGATCCAGTTCCTTGTATCCTAAGTGTGGCACCAGTGTGATACCCGTTTCTTTAATGGCATCGTAGCCGCCCCGCTTGAATGGCGAGATGAAG
>Ga0310786_10003784_pt1 | contig 21651 bp, 10 predicted proteins | sample AusTroGonzalo_MG_FD_203881 | JGI IMG/M metagenome (GOLD analysis project Ga0310786, IMG submission 203881) | Bovine rumen microbial communities from tropical cattle in Woodstock, Queensland, Australia - Gonzalo_03 (v2) (version 2) | ecosystem: Host-associated > Mammals > Digestive system >...
AGTACATCATGTAACGGGCATCGTGAAGCTCGAAGAAAGGCAACAGCTCGTTGCGAATCTCATTGACCATCTTGGTCGAGAGGGTGAAGTGGAGAGGCTTCCCGACCACGGGCTGCAACTGGTTGGCAATACCCTCGATGTCATTATTAATAAGGATAGGCGCCTGATCAATGGGCAGTTTCTTGCCGATGGCCAGCTGACCAAAACGGCTATCGTCAGCTATCAGCATAGCAAGGTCTTCCGTACCCGTCTTCATAGCCAGCATGATAGGACCGTGCATCAGGGCAATATATTGCGACAGGTTAGGCATATACCTCACGCTGTTGTGCATGGGGAACTGAATGTCAATGACATCGCCCTTCTTCCACTGACGGTCAATGGTGACATAGGATGACGGGCCTGTAACGATGCTGACAGGCTGACCATTTACCTTAACGGCAAACTGTCCAGGATTCACCCAACCCGGGTAGCGTACCTGAAGGGCGAATTTACCCTTTCCTTTCGTGATGGTAAGGCGGCTGGTCTCGCTATAGGGGAAACTCGTTTCCTGACGAATCTTGATGTTCTTCTCCTTCCAGTTCAGTTCCGATGCCACGAAGAGGTTGACAAACAGGGCATCGCCCTTATGGGTATAGACAAACTGTCCGTACTTGCCGTGATTCTCCATACCTGTTCCCACACAGCACCACATAGCCTCATTGGGTGCGGAATAGTTGCGATAGTGGCGCGGACGGGCAGAAGTGAAATAGACGTAACCGCCATGCTCAGGATGCTGAGTAGAGAGGATATGGTTAAAGGTTGCCAGTTCATAGTAGTCAGCAAAGCGGGCCTCTGGGTTGCGACGATGCAAATCCTCAGTGAGTTTCAGCATGTTGTTGGTGTTACAGCTCTCAGGTCCGTCAATGTCGTTTACAAAGTCCTGGCAAGCCTCCTTGCTGGGGAAGTGTTCCCGACGCGAGTTTCCACCGAATGCAAGTGACCGTTCCCCAGTGACGATATCCCAGAAGAATGCACCAGCGTTATGATAAGCCTCATCGCCAGCCAGTTCGGCGATACGCTCAAAACCGATCACCTTCGGCACCTGCGTGTTGGCATGCATATTGTCCAAACAGTCGCGACGCTGTGACAACGGCGTCAACAACCGGCGATGTGAGAACCGCTTGGCTACATCGAGATATTTCCGCTGCCCTGTGATGGCATAGGCATCGGCCAACACTTCATTCATACCGCCATGCTCCGTGTCGAGAATGCGTTCCATCTGAGCATCCGACAGCCCAGCAGTGAGTTCTATGGCCCAGTCGCAGAAACCAAGGAAAAGCTGCTTTGCCTGCTCGTTGCCACAATAGAGCCATGCATCACGCAGTCCAGCATACATCTTATGGATATTATAGAAAGGAACCCACGCGCCGTAGTAAGGACCAAAGTCGCCCTTCTTGAAGTTACCCCATACGCGGTCACTGCCTGGCACGCCGCCCACGTAGCCCTTGCCCCATGCGGGATGGTTCTTAGCATTGGCATCGGCACAGGCTTGCAGTTCGTTGACAAAGTATTCCATACGCTGACGGCATTCCTCACTACCTGTAGCGGCATTGATAGCCATTGCTGTCAAGTAATGGCCACCCACATGCCCGTCCAGTCCGTCCCAGTTAGGATACGACTTGCCTTTCGGCGTTAGGCCGGCCTCTTTCAGGTAGGGTGCCAGCAGACGGTCACAGTCATATTGCAGCAGTGTCTTGATGTTTAAGTCACAGGCCTTCTTCAGCGGGCCATCAAGCAGTGTCACGTCGCCGAGAGGAAACTCATCGGCGTATAGCTTGTCTTGTGCACAAAGTGCAAGAGGGGTTGCGAACAATATCGCCAGGAAACTCAGTCTGATATTCATTTCTTCATTTTTTTACCGTTACAAAGATACAACATTTTTCTGTATTCTCCCACCATTCCGAATATATTCCGATAAGTATCAGATAAAATGACACATTGTAAAAAGAAAATGCAACAAATAATGAAGTGAATCTGACGATTATTGCCTACTTTTGTAACCATTAAAAACCTATAACGATGATGAAGAAAATGTTACTGACCTTGTGTTGCATCGCCATAGCGATGACAGCAAGTAGTCAACCCCTGTTGAGAACTCATGTAGAAACCGGTGACGTGGAAGGAATCCTTGACGGCAGCGATTTGGCAGTCTTTAAAGCTATTCCTTACGCAGCACCACCCGTTGGAGACCTCCGCTGGCGTGCTCCGCAACCGGCTAAGGCCTGGGAAGGCGTGAGAGTATGTGATGAGTATGGACCATTGCCCCCACAGCCCACACGTCCTGGACGTACGGCAGACATGATGAGCGAGGACTGCCTCTATTTAGGCATTGCAACGCCTGCTACTTCCGCAAACGACCGTCTGCCTGTGATGGTATGGATTCATGGTGGCGGATTCCAGACAGAATGGTATGGTGGTGATCTTTGGACGACATTAGCTCGTCGTGGCGTGGTTATCGTCAGCATTGAGTACCGCACGGGTGCCTTGGGCTTCATGGCTCATCCGGAGCTCACCAAGGAGTCGTCCGACGGCCACTCTGGCAACTATGGTCTGCTCGACCAGATATTTGCATTGCAATGGGTACAGCGTAACATTACAAACTTTGGCGGCGATCCCGCAAAGGTGACTATCTTCGGCGAGTCGGCAGGTGCCATCAGCTGTAGTATGCTCTGTGCTTCGCCCTTGGCCAAGGGCCTTTTCCGTGCTGCCATCAGTCATAGTGGCGGTTCCTTTGCACCCTGGAGCGACAAGCCTCGCTCACTGGGTCTTGACGCCTCGCAGAAAGGTGCCGAACAGCAAGGCCTCGCCTTCCAGAAACATCTGAAGAAGAAGTCTATCAAGCAGATGCGCAAGATGTCGGCAATGGAACTTTGTGACGGTAACGTAGGCTTTGCAGGCTTTTGGCCCTGTGTGGATGGCTACGTCATCTGCGATGACCAGTATCGACTTTATGAGAGAGGTGAATACAATGACGTTCCTGTTATCGTCATGACCAATAGCGACGAAGGCGCCCTTTTCACACCAGGCAACATCAAGGCTGAAGACTATCAAAAGTCCGTGGAAAGTATTTTCGGCTCCTTTGCCGACGAAGCTAAGAAGGTTTATCCTGGTAATACTGACGATGAGGCATACCACGCTTATGGCGATGCTTTCCGTGATATGGGATTTGCATGGCCTTCCTTCGCTTGGGCCAGTCTGCAGAACAAGACAGGCAAGAGTCCAGCATACAGTGCCTTCCTTGCCCAGCCCTCCACTCTCAGCTTTGCCCGCGATCCGCGTCGCCGTGGTGTTGCTCATGCCGATGACATCATGTATCTCAATGGTGAGTTCCTGAACAAACCGAATGATTTTCCCAACGAGGCTGCTGTGGCAGAGATTATCCAGCAATATTGGGTGAATTTCGCCAAGACGGGCAATCCCAATGGCAAGGGTCTGCCTTACTGGCCTATGTTCGATCCTGCCCGACCCACCACCATGCAGTTCAGCAACGGTGCCACACTCATCAACGTGCCCAACCGTGAACAGATAGACTTTATTGACCGCTTTTACCGTTGGCTGCGGGAAAAGACTGAAGGAGAAAGAGGAAAAACCTCTACGACATGTAACCCTGACGGTACGGTAACTTTCCGTTATGAGGCTCCCAATGCCCGCGAGGTGCTGGTCGATGTACAGTTTGCCGGACGCCATCCGATGACCAAGGACGCAAAGACAGGTATCTGGACGGTGACATTAGGTCCTGCCGCTCCCGACATGTACCCCTACTGCTTCATTGTTGATGGAGTAAGCGTCATGGATCCACAGAACCCGCAGTATTTCCCCAACGAAGGTTTCAAGAACAGCCTGCTGGAGATTCCTGCCATGCACGGCACATTGGCACATGACGTCCGCGACGTACCACACGGTCGTATAGACTATATACACTACTACTCCACGAGTCTCGGTGCCACCAACAATGCCGTAGTATGCTTGCCGCCAGGCTACGAAACCAACAAAGAAAAGCACTACCCGGTATTCTACCTCATCAGCGGTACGACCGATACCGAGGAAGTATATTATAAGGTGGGACGTGTGAACTACATTCTCGATAACCTGTTAGCCGAGGGAGCCGCTGAGGAGATGATTGTAGTACTACCCTACGGCAACCCCTACAAGTTGCTGCCCACACCGTCAACGAACATCATGCCCCAGACACAGTTTGGTGGAGACGTGTTCAGCCGTGACCTCATAGGCGACCTATTGCCTTACGTGGAGCAGCACTACCGCACCATCAACGACCGTGACCACCGTGCCATAGGCGGTTTCTCACGAGGTGGCAACCAGGGACTCCTCAATGGTCTGACAAACCTCGATAAGTTCTCTTATCTCTGCTCATACAGCTCATTCACCACGACGGATATTCCTGAGGTTTATGACAATGCCGATGCCACCAACCAGCAACTGCACCTGTTCTGGTTGGGCGTGGGTACAGACGACTTTCTCTATGGCAATGCCCGCGACTATATGGAGTTCCTCGACAAGAAAGGCATCCGCGCGGTTAAGGAGTTTACCACCGATAAGTTCGGCCATACATGGATGAATGCCAAGTATTTCCTCGATAAGACACTACGTCTGCTCTTCCGTCCCGAAGCAGCGCGACAGGCCATGCAGGGCGCCCGCCCCACCCCTGCCGCTACAGGCAACGAACAGCAGTTCACGCCAGGAGTCATGGCACGTCTGTTCCCCAAGCCCATTCTGTCGCCTGAGTTTGCTGATCACCAGATAACTTTCCGACTCAAGGCTGCCGATGCACACGAGGTATTGCTGACAGGTGAGCCATTTACATCACCACGTCCTATGCAGTGTGATAGCGATGGTGTATGGAGCATCACCGTCACTGACCCACTTCCCAACGTATTCAAGTATTATTTCATGGTGGATGGAACAGCAGTGGCCGACCCACAGAACATGTACCTCTCGCCCGACAAAGGCTTTAAACAGAGTATCTGCACACGTCCCACAGCGCAATACGCGCTCGGCGTCATGGGCAGCGACGTAGCACACGGTACCGTGAGCTATGACCTGAATCGTAAGGAGGCATGGTATATGCCAGCCACAACGGATAAGCCAACCGATGTCATTCAGCTTGTTCCTGGCAAGGACGACACCATGGAGAGCTGGTTCAAAACAGGAGGAGCCGACGCCATTGCCGACCTGCTGATGGCTCAAGGGAAGGCCCGTCCTTGCATCCTGACCACCAGCCGCAGCATTAGCACCAGTCATGTGCTACGCGCCGATGACTACAAAACATGGGAAGAGCGCCGTCAGGCGCTGATTAGTATGCTTACCGCAAAATAGCAGGTACAAAATCGTACCTGCTATGCCTTTGTGAAATCGACAAGGATACGGAACACCTTACCGGGCTGTTCGGCCCACTGTTGCATGGCAGCGGGGGCATCTTCAGGAGCGACCTCGCTACTAATCAGACGGTCAACGGGACAAGTACCACGCTCCAAATAACGGATGACAGCACGGAAATCGCTGGGCTGGGCATTACGTGAGCCACGGATGTCAAGTTCCTTCTGAACAAAGTACTTAGTCTGGAACGATACCTCAGTCTTGGCATAGCCGATGCAGATGACACGTCCCGTAAAGGCCACTTCATTGACGGCCATCTGATAAGTCACAGCAGAGCCCACAGCCTCGATGACCACGTCAGGACCGAATCCAGACGTCATTTCCTGCAACAGGGCATGCACATCGTCAGTACGGGTATTGATGGTATAGCTGGCTCCCATCTCACGGGCCAGCTTTAGTTTCTCATCGTCAATGTCGGCTGCCACGACAGTGGCACCACGTTGGACAGAGCGAACAATGGCTCCCATGCCCACCATGCCACAACCGATGACCATCACCACATCAATATCTGTTACCTGAGCACGACTCACGGCATGGAAGCCCACGCTCATGGGTTCGATAAGAGCACATGTACGGGGGCTGAGCTGACCAGCGGGAATGACTTTCTCCCAAGGTAGCACAAGCGACTGGCGCATGGCGCCCCATCGTTGCACACCCAGTGTCTCGTTATGCTGGCAGGCATTGACCCGTCCGTTACGACAGGCAGCACACTTTCCACAGTTGGTATAGGGATTCACGGTGACAACCATGCCAGGCTTCAGTCCCTCGGGGACATCACTGCCTACCGCTTCGATAACAGCACCCACCTCATGACCAGGCACGACGGGCATCTTAACCATGGGGTTCTTGCCCAGATAGGTGTTTAAATCGGAGCCACAGAATCCGACATACTGCATACGCAACTTTACTTCGCCTGCCCCTAACTCCTGTTCGGGCACACTGTCGATGGCCATTTGTCTTTCGGCCAAGATCTTAATTGCTTTCATTTTCTATATTATTCTTTTTCTATTCTGACATATTTTTAATATAAGGGAGTTCTGGCAGTTGTTCGAAACCGTAGAAACGGCGGGCATTCTCGCCTAAGAACAGCTGCTTCTCGTCGGCAGTTAGCTCCGTACTCTTCAATATGAAGTCGTAGCTCATACGGTAGGTAATGGCAGTGATGGTACGCGGATAGTCGCTGCCCCACATCAGTTTGTCCATGCCCACCAGGGTAGCTGCCTCACGAATGGCGCGGACAGCCGAGGGGAAGGGATAGAACTCGGTATTGTAAAGCCAGGTAATACCACCCGACTCTATCATGACATGCTCATATCGGGCCAGTTTTATCTGTTCTTGCCAACTGCGGTTCTCCCAGGGTGGTGTGACAGGCGGATTAGCCATCCCCAGATGACCAATGGCCACCTTCAGGTTTGGACACTCCTCGATGACCTCACGCAACTCGCCTACCTGCTGGTCACCATCAGCCAAGGTAATGCTGAGCAATGCACCATGATCTTCCATCATATGGAACATCCGCATCATCTCAGGCCCATTAAGCGGTTGACCTAATAGACGATGGGCAGGAATGGCCAGGCCACGGAAACCGTCAACGGCCACCAGTTGCAGCGCCTCGTCATAGAATCCCGGATGCAGATAGTCAGCCATACCATAACAAAAGAAGCGATCCCCATACTGGCGACTCACCTGCTGGAGGTATTCGTTCTGCTGTCCGTCAATGAATTCCTGGACCACTACGGCAGCCTGCACCTGGGCATAGTCCATATTCGAGAGAAACACCTCAGCAGTATTACGTCCGTCAATTAAAAAGGGGGGAATCATCTGTACTTCCTCACCCAGAAAGATACTTCGCCCATTACGAAGTGAGTGAATGGGCAGGCCGTTCCAAGTAGTATTCTGCTGGAGCCACAGGTGGCTATGCGCATCAATAATGGTCATCATCGCCAAGAACTGCTAAGAATTTTTCCAACGTACAAACATCTGGTCACCGATGATGCGCTGTACTTCACTTACCAACTGTTCGTCCATGGGCTCGTTCACATAGCCAATGTTCTTCAGCACGTTGTCTGGGTTAGCACTGCTGAAGAGCGTCGTGGCAATGCGGGGGTTCATACTGGTAGAGAACTGAATGGCCAGTTTCTCTATCGGATAGCCCTGCTGCTGACAGTAGGCGGCAGCCTTGGCACAGGCATCCTTCAAATCCTTTGGTGCCGGATGCCAGTCGGGTGTGCCCCGCTGTGACAACAAGCCCATCGACAGGGGTGAAGCATTGATGACGCCCACCCCATGCTGCTCAAAGAATCCGAGGAAGTCAGCCAGCATGGTATCGTTCAAGCTGTAGTGGCAGAAATTCAAAATACTCTCTACAGTACCCTCCTCACAATGCTCAATAACCCATTTGAGATTCTCGGGTTGCAGGTCGGTAATGCCCACATGACCAACTACCCCCTTGCGACGCAGCTCAACCAGGGCAGGCAACGTCTCATCGACCACCTTCTGTAAACCTCCGGGCAAGGCTGCCTGAAACTCTATGTCATGGACGTTGATAAGATCGATATAGTCAACTCCCAGACGTTCCATACTCTCATAGACACTGTCGGTAGCACGCTGGGCAGAATAGTCCCACGTGTTTACGCCGTCCTTACCGTAGCGGCCCACCTTGGTAGAAAGGAAATAGCGTTCCCGCGGAATCTCGCGAAGAGCTTTTCCCAATACCATCTCCGCCTTCAGATGGCCATAATAAGGCGACACGTCGATGAAATTGATACCGTTATCTACTGCCACGTGCACGGCACGGATTCCTTCTGCCTCACGAATGTCATGGAACACGCCACCCAGTGACGAAGCGCCCAGTGAGAGGTTCGATACCCGCAGACCCGTCTTTCCAAGTTCATTGTAAATCATGTCTTTTTTTATTTGGTAAATGCTGTTGCAAAGTTAGGTAAAAAAAACGATGCTTCGCAGGGTTATGCGTGTCTTTTTCCTTACCATATGTAGCGAAAAGTTTTAACGAGGTAACATTTTTCCCCATTTCACCGAAAAAGGGAAGGATATATTTGGCCAAGAGCAGGAAAAGCCGTATATTTGCTACCATGAAAAATTTCATCCTATCAGCAGGTCTCTGCCTCTTGTCCTTTAGCAGTACCTTTGCGCAGTCTGCAGTGTCGCCCAACGGCCACATCTCAGTGACAGGAAAAGAGAACGGACTTACTATTTCTTTCAAGGGGAAACAAGCGTTGGAAGTCATGATTGATGCCAATGCAACGGGCCTCGCACAAAGTCAACCGAAACCTATCGTAGCCGACTACCAGATGTTGGCAGGCAAACGCCTACACTGTACCAACGAAGCCAACGAGTACAAGATTGACGGCCTAACGGTCCGCCTCTATAACGACGGAGTGGCATTTCGTATAGACAAAGGACAAAAGGCAGGTAATATTGCCTATAAAATCCCAGAGGGAACACGTCGCTGGATGCAACAGTGGTGTGACTCGTACGAAGGATTCTTCCCCCTGTCAACGACGTATAAGGTTCCGCCCGTACCATCATACAGTGGCACCTTCAAGTCGGCAGAAGGTTACAACAACCGCTGGGGTTACCCCGCATTGGTGAATACTGGGGACGTCTTTGCCCTGATTACCGAAGCCGACATCCAGAAAGGGCACAGCGCCTCCTGTCTATATAATGACGGGGAACGGTTCCGCGTTGTGCCTGACGAGACTCAACCCTCCGCTCTACACCCTTCACCTTCTCCCTGGTGTGTAGTCATCGTCGGCACGTTAGCCAACATCGTGGAATCAACGTTGGTTACTGATGTCAGCTCTCCATGTAAACTGGAAGACACCAGTTGGATTCATCCAGGTGTCGTTTCATGGATTTACTGGGCATATAACCACGGCAGTAATGACTATCATATTATCAAGAAATATGTGGACTTGGCCGTTGCATTGAAACTTCCCTATGTATTGATAGACGCAGAGTGGGACGACATGAAGGACGGTTACACCATTGAGGATGCCATCCGCTACGCAAAGGCAATGGGTGTGAAGCCTCTGATCTGGTATAACTCCTCTGTAGGATGGGTTGACGGTGCACCCACTCCGAAGTACCGTCTGAACAAGCCCGAGGACCGCGAAAAGGAGTTTGCATGGTGTGAACGCTTAGGCGTGGCCGGTGTGAAGATTGATTTCTTCTCAGGCGATAACCAACAGAACATGGACTACTGCATAGACCTGTTGGAGAGTGCAGCACGCCATCACCTACTCGTCAACTTCCATGGTGCGACGATCCCCCGTGGATGGCAGCGCACCTACCCCAACCTACTCTCTACGGAAGGTGTCTATGGAGCAGAATGGTATAACAACGTGCCGACGTTCACTGACAAGGCTGCCTGCCACAATGCCACGCTACCCTTCACCCGCAATGTCATTGGTCCGATGGACTACACGCCCTGTGCTTTTAGTGACTCGCAGCACCCCCACATCACCAGCAATGCCCATGAATTGGCACTCACCGTGCTCTTCGAAAGCGGCCTACAGCATTTGGCTGACCGTCCGGAAAGTTATCTGAGCCAGCCGGCAGAGGTGAGGAAATTCCTCTCCACCCTGCCTGCCGCATGGGACGAGACCCGCTTCATCAGCGGATACCCTGGTGAATCGATTGTCATGGCACGTCGCAGCGGTTCCAAGTGGTACATTGCCGGCATCAATGGAACGGACGAGAAAAAGGCACTTCTCCTCTCTCTTCCTTCCACCATCAAGCTTCACCCCTCAACCTTCCACGCATTCTACGACAGTTCCAGCAAATCGCAGCCATGGGACATCAGAACCAAAGTATCGACAGCGTTGCCTGCCAAGGTCACATGTCAACCGCGTGGTGGTTTTGTCATTGTCATAGAACAATAAAAACTGAACAGATTATCAGCCAAAAATATTAAAAACTCAAATAACTAACCTCAACATGAACCATCGATTTAAAACAAAACTGACAGGTTTATCAATTATTATTTGTCAATTACCCTTCTGCAGCGCAGCTGCACAAAATCCAGTCATTAACGACTTATTCACGGCCGATCCTACGGCACGAGTTTTTAACAACAAGGTGTATGTCTATCCTTCGCACGACATTCTTCCACCCGAAGGACAGCGGCAGGACTGGTTCTGCATGGCCGACTATCACGTCTTCTCGTCAGAGAACCTCTGCGAGTGGACCGACCACGGTGTCATCGTCAGTCAGCAGAATGTACCTTGGGGCAACCCTGCGGGTTATTCCATGTGGGCGCCCGACTGTGTCTATAAGAACGGCAAGTACTACTTCTATTTCCCCAACGCCCCGAAAAGCGGACGTGGTTTTGCCATTGGCGTTGCCACGGCAGACCGTCCAGAAGGACCCTTCAAGTTAGAGCAGGAACCCATCAAGGGTGTGACGGGCATTGATCCCTGCGTATTGGTAGATAACGACGGCAAGGCCTATATCTACTGGAGTGGTATGGGCATCCGTGGTGCCCAGCTGAAGGACAACATGCTGGAACTCGCTGGCGAATTGCAGGAAGTCCAGATGCCCCGTCGTGAGGGAATGCCCGAGATGCCGCCGATGAGGATTGGTGGCGAGGAGATGAAAGGACTGCCCGACGGTTTCAAGGAAGGTCCGTTTGCCTTCCGTCGTGGCAACTGGTACTACCTCTCATTCCCTTGGGTACGCGGAGATACCAGTGATGGAAAGAACCCCACCGAGACCTTGGCCTATGCCATGTCAAAGTCCCCCCTCGGTCCTTGGGATTTCAAGGGCATCATCATGGCCGAGCACGACAATCACTGCTGGACCAATCACCACAGCCTTGTAGAATATAAAGGCCAGTGGTACCTCTTCTACCATCGTAACCACCTCTCTCCGAATGATGATAAGCGCCGTTCCGTCTGCATCGAGAAGGTAACGTTCAATGCAGATGGCACTATTCAGGAGGTCAAGCAGACACTGCGCGGTGTCGGCATTGCTCCGGCTACCTCACGTTTAGACGTTGCCCGTTTCAGCACGGCCAGCGACGGTGTGACCAGCGAGCTCATCGATACCGTCAATACATTCCAAGGTTTCCAGGGCACTCTGCCGAAGAAAGGCAGCTGGCTGCGCTTCGGTGACGTTGACTTTAGCGGTGTTGAGAGTACTGGCTACGTCATCGTACGTGCCAAGGCAAAGGGCAACACGGAGTTCTGCCTGCGCGAGAAGGCTGCCAATGGCAAGGTAATAGCCCGTTTCCCCATGACGGTCATCACAGAGATGGGACAGTTCCGTCGTGACCAAAGCGGTCAGTGGCTTACCATGACGGCGCCCATCGCATATCTGCCGAAGGGTGTTACCGACCTTGTTGTCACCAGCGAGGGCGAGCCGGAAATGAGTATTGACTGGGTACAGTTCAAGAACCGTGAGCCATACTTCACCTTCCTTAATGCCCAACAGTCGGCAGTCAGCGCTCAGCCTGACGACCAAGGCTTTATCCGCCGCTGGATGCTGTTAGAGCCCATCAGTTATAATGTCCGTTCAAACATCATCCTTACTGACAGTTACCTGAACGAAAACCTGTTGAAGCAGTACTTCAAAGGGCAGTTCGAGGACAAGAAACTGCCACGCAACGGCGAGAAGGTGACAGCCATCGGAACGGAATTAGCGTCCGGTCCGAGAGATACGAGAATGGCAACAGGCCCTGCAGCAGTGAAGCAAACGAAGCAAACCCTGCGCTGGCATGCTGTCGAAAGCCAAAGTTACAATGTCAAGGTGTTCCGCTTTGCTGAGTTGACAGACTGTCAGCCTTACAACTCCCTTTTCTGGGGTGTTACCGTCATTGACTGTCCCGAAGACCTGTCAGACGTTCGTCTGGCCGTCGGTTCCAATGGTGCTTCCATGTGGTGGCTCAACGGCGAGAAAGTGCTGACGCTTGACGGAGACCGCCGAATGGTGGAGGACGACTGCGTATCCCAGCGCCTGACGCTGAAGAAGGGACGTAACGTTTTGCGCTTTGCCCTGGTCAACGGCCCCGGCCTCAGTGACCTTTGTGTCCGTTTCATCGGTACAGATGGCAAACCAGTCAAGGGTTATACAGTGAAGGTTAAGGAATAGAGATTATGGATTACGGATTAAAGATTACGGATTAAAGATTAAACATTATGAAAACAAAATATTTGTTTGGCTTATCATTTATCATTTGCAATATGTCATTCAGCAGCGTAGCTGCACAGACGGGAGCTCCCTATATACACGACCCCTCGACCATTGTCGAGAGTGAAGGAAAATACTACACCTTCGGCACAGGTGGCGGCGGTATCATCTCCGACGACGGTTGGTCATGGCACAGTGGTGCCGACCGTCCTGGTGGTGGCGCAGCTCCCGATATCATGAAGATCGGCAACCGTTACCTCTGCATCTATGGTGCTACGGGTGGCGGACTCTTCGGAGGCCATAACGGACGTATCCTCACTATGTGGAACGACGTGCTTGACCCGCAGTCACCCAACTTCAAGTGGACCACAGCTATCGAAGTGGCCTCATCCGACGGTATGGAGGACTGCGACGCCATTGACCCCTCACTGCTGCTCGATCCCACAACGGGTCGTCTCTGGGCTTCCTATGGTACCTACTTCGGAAACATCCGTCTCATTGAACTTGACCCTCTCACGGGCGAGCGCGTAAAAGGTAATGTGGAGAAGGACATCGCTATTGACTGCGAAGCCTCAGCCCTCATTTTCCGTGACGGCTGGTACTATCTGCTGGGTACGCACGGCACTTGCTGTGACGGTGTGAACTCAACCTATAATATCGTGGTAGGCCGCTCCCGTTCAGTAGAAGGTCCGTACGTTGACAACGTCGGTCGTGACATGTTCCATGGCGGCGGCCGTCTCGTTATCACCGCCGGCGACCGCGTCTGCGGTCCTGGCCACTTCGGACGTACCATCATTGACGAGGGCGTGGAAATCATGTCCTGCCACTACGAGGCAGACTTCGACATGGGTGGCCGTTCCGTGCTGGGCATCCGTCCGCTGCTGTGGAAGAACGATTGGCCCATTGCCGGTGAACGTTTCCGTGGAGGTACGCTGGCCATTCTCTCCGAGCGTCGTGGCTACTCCCTGGAGATGGCTGTTGACTTCCAGCGTATCGAACTGCCGCGTCGTGGCGGTTGGCGCATCGATCCCAACGAGCCCATCGTCCCCGTTCCCAACCAGAAGTTAGAGGATGTCAGTGGTTCATGGCCTGCCGGCAACGTGCCCGTACGCTGCGCCGACTACATGTTCCGCCCTCACCAGATGTGGGACGTGGTACCTGTTGACGAAGCAGGAGGCTACCTCAGCAACCCCTACTTCAAGGTGGTTATCAGCGGTACCGACCGCGCCCTGACGGCTACAGCCGACCTGGAGCTGACCACCCAGACGTTCGACGGTAGCGATGCCCAGCTGTGGCGCATTGAACAGCTTACCGACGGTACTTTCCGCATCATGCCCAAAGCCATCCCCGGAAAGGAAGGTATGAACACTCGCTACTGCCTCTACTCTGCTGCCGACTCCACACCGACACTGGCCGAGTACGACTTCCAGAGCGACAACTCAAAATGGAACTTCAGGAAGGACTAAGAATTGCAGATTACGGATTACAGATTAAACATTCAGCATTATGCGTTTTGTAGCGTTATTTATCACTTATCTGTTATCACTCGTCACTTCTTTAGCACAGAACCCTTTTGTGCAGACATGGTTTACCAGTGACCCTGCACCGATGGTACACAACGGTACCATGTATGTCTATACTGGTCATGACGAGGACCATGCCGACTTCTTCTGGATGCAGGAGTGGCGTGTCTATTCCACGCAGGACATGGTAAACTGGCAGGACCACGGTTCCCCGTTGGCGCTCGAGAGTTTCTCATGGGCTGACGACCGTGCCTGGGCCTCGCAGACCATTGAGCGCGATGGCAAGTTCTTCTGGTACATCTGTGCCCACTCGAAGATCAGCGGTGGCATGGCTATTGGCGTAGCCGTCAGTGACTCACCTACAGGTCCTTTCCGCGATGCCATCGGCAAGCCACTCTTTGAGAATGGCAGCTGGGATCACATCGACCCCACGGTGATGATTGACGATGACGGACAGGCATGGCTCATGTGGGGTAACCCCAGAGTCTATTACCTGAAGCTCAACCGTGACATGATCAGCTACGAGGGTGAAGTGGGCATGCTGCCCATGACTGAGGAGGCCTTTGGATCGCCAGCCATGAACGAACGTGAGCCAGGCAAGAAGTACAAAGACTCCTACGTGGAAGGCCCGTGGCTGATGAAAGGTCCGAAGGGGGCTGGTCGCTATTACCTGCTCTATGCTGCGGGCGGTGTACCAGAGCATATCAGCTATAGCACAGCACCCTCACCTACAGGCCCGTGGACCTATGCCGGCGAGATTATGCCACTTTGCGACACCGGCTCGTTTACCAACCACTGTGGCGTAGCCGACTACAAGGGACACTCCTATTTCTTCTACCATACCGGAAAGTTGCCTGAAGGTGGTGGCTTTGGCCGTAGCGTAGCTGTTGAGGAGTTCAAGTACAACGCTGACGGCTCTTTCCCCACCATCATGCCCACCGACGAAGGTGTGGCACCTGTCGATAAGTTCGATCCCTACCGTCGTGTGGAAGCCGAGACCATGGCCTTCTCACGGGGCGTCAAGACCGAACAGAATGAGCAGGTAGGTGTCTATGTTACCGACATCCACAACGGTGACTATATTAAACTGCAAGGCGTGCATTTCTGCTATAAGACCCCTCGCACGTTCACTGCCCGTGTGGCCAGTGGCCTGCGTGGCGGTGCCATTGAGCTACACCTCGACAGTCTGGGCGGACAACTCATTGGCCGTCTTGAGGTCCCGGGAACAGGTGGTTGGGAGCAGTGGCAGACACTGACTACCGACCTCACAGCCATTGCCCGTGGTCACCATGACCTCTATCTGGTATTCACGGGCCGCAAGGGTCCAAAACTCTTCAACTTCGACTGGTGGGAGATGCGTGGACTGGAACAGGTGAACATGCCGCTCTTCCAAACCAAATACACGGCAGACCCCTCCCCCATTGTCGTGGGCGACACGCTGTTCCTTTACACGTCACACGACTCCTCACCCGAGGACATTGCAGACCCCAACGAGCGCAGCTCTGCAGGTTTCTTTATGTATGACTGGCTGCTGTGGTCAACCACCGACATGGTGAACTGGACGGAGCACGGTGCCGTGGCATCGCTCAAGGACTTCCCGTGGCGCAGCCGTGACAACGGTGCCTGGGCCATCCAAACCGTCGAGCGTAACGGCAAGTATTACCTCTATGCCCCGCTCCACGGACATGGCATCGGCGTACTTGAGAGCGACTCGCCCTATGGCCCCTTCAAGGATCCCTTAGGAAAGCCCCTTGTGTGGAATCAGGACAACTGGTTCGACATCGACCCCTCAGTCTATACTGATGACAACGGACAGGCCTATATGTACTGGGGCAACCCCCATACGTTCTATGCCCTGCTCAACGACGACATGACGTCACTGAAGAGTGAGGTAACCCAGTTGCCGCACATCCCCAACTATCAGGAAGGCCCTTGGTTCTATAAGCGTAACGGACATTATTACCTCGGTTTCGCCTCCACCTGCTGCCCTGAGGCGCTGGGCTATGCCATGAGCGACTCGCCCACAGGCCCCTGGGAGTGGAAAGGCTATATCATGAAGCCCACCCAGCGTGACCGCGGTAACCACCCTGGCATCTGCGACTATAAAGGACATTCCTACGTCTTCGGACAGAGCTACGACCTGATGCACCTTGATACTTTCGAGCATCATGAGCGCCGCAGTGTGTCAGCAACAGAAATCACCTATAATGCCGACGGCACCATACAGGAGGTTCCCTACTGGCTCGACCAGCAACCTCTCAAGCAGTTGCACTGGCTCAATCCCTACCAGCGCGTAGAGGCAGAAACCATGGCATGGGGCTACGGTCTCAAATCTGCCAAGATGGGCATTCCCAACACAGGCATCGTGGCTGATATGCCCGCCTCGACTGGACGTCGCAACATGTATGTCTATGACATCGACAATGGCGAATACATCCGCCTGCGTGGCGTGGATTTCGCGAACGGAGCCAAGCAGTTCTGCATGACGGCAGCCGCCACTGGCGCAGCCACCATCACCTTGCACCTCGACAGCCCCAAGGGTCCCGTCATCGGCACCCTCCAGCTCAAGGCTACAGGTTCCGTCGAGAAGTACCGTACCTTCACGACGAAGGTCAAGAACGCCTCAGGCGTCCATGACCTTTATCTCTGTTTTGGCCAGACCAGCGGTGATGTCCACCTCGACTGGTGGCAGTTCAAATAACAAGGAAAAACGAACCATTATGAAAAAAACATTTTTGGCAATCATCTTCATCTGTTGCACGATGGCGCTGTCAGCGCAGGAAACCGTTCGGGTGAACTATCAAGGTGCCCAACCCACCATCAGCGACTTTGCGTGGGCCTTCCTTTCCTCTCATGACGATGACGAGGAAGAAGACTGCGTCGATGAATCCTTCAACGCCATCAGGCACGCATGGATTCAGCACCGCAAGGGTCTTCCACAGGAAGAGGGCGTGACGCTCACCATCGACCAGAAGAACGGCTACGTGGTCTATGAGTACCAGTCGGAATATGAATCGATGAAAGACGTGGTGAGAATCGAGATGTGTTACTGGAACGAGACCGACAAGAAGCACAAGCTGTTTGCCTACAACGTGGCATGCTATAGGAATGGCGAGTACAGTGCGGGGCAGTTTGACGGTCTCATTTTCTACCGCTATGACAATGCCACAAAGAAGATGACCTATTGTACCGATACAGGTTTCGACGTGGTATATGGCACCGACGATGGCGCTTGGGTATCCTACGCGCTGCCACGTACCGGCAAGGACATCACAGTCACATACTGGTACAAAAGCGGTAAGAAGCAGAAGCCGCTGAAGTGGAACGGACGAAAGTTCAGCTTCTGAGACAACAGCATAAAAAAGACGGGCCTTACAGTCCGTCTTTTTTATGCTCTATTTAGTTATCTCGTGCCTTCTGCACGGCTACGGCACGTATGCTACGGCCGAACCAACGGACAGTACCACGGCCATAGCCATCGAAGGGATAATAATCATTGTTAGCTCGAATCTTAACACCGCCATCATACGAACCATACCTATAGCCCATGACATAGGAATAGCTTCTGTAAGATGCATCCATTATCTGATTGGCCGTCATATAGGAGCCACCATAACCAGCATACTGGGGATCAACAGCATCTGTCCGATAACCGGCGGCTGGTAGGAAGATGGTCTTATTGTTCTTCTTGCTAATGCCACGGTAGCCCTTCACACCATCCTGCAGCGCCCAATACCAGTTACAGTTATCAATCAGTTCCTGCATCTCTGTCCGCGTCGGCATACGCCAATAAGAGCCTACCATGTTCTTGCAGGCAGCATCATAGTCAGCATTGCCGCTGATATTACCTTCGTTAAGCACAGACGTACCATATTCATAGTTGGCCTCATTGTAGTTGGCCTTAGTACCAACCTCACCCCAGGCATAGTATTCCCCGTAGTCTTCAGGCCATGATGAACCTACATTCATGTTAGCCCACAGCGTACGTGAAGGCAGGCCAAGATCAACCATCTCCAAACCGAAGTGACGGGCCTCACTATAATATACCTGCCCATCCACGACGACGTATGCCTTATACCAATAGCCCAGATTGTCGGTCACGGGAACGGTTAGCATCAGATGGTCGGATTCCGTCACCGTTTTCTCCGTCTGATAGATACCTGTGCCACGTCCGACAAAGACACTGTCACCAGCCACGATGCCAATGGTCACACCACCGTCGATTGGTGTGACATGGCTGAAGGTAGCATAGAGTCGTGCCTCCGTGTCACCAAGCTTCCAATGGGCACTGTCGGCAACGACATGCATCTTGTCACCTACCACCGTAACTACATTCGGGTCAAAGACGGCACGTACCGTACGACCCCAATAGCGATAAGTACCACGTCCATGACCATCAAAGGGATAGTAATCGTTATCTTTCCGAATCTTGGGACCACCATCATACGAACCATACCTATAGCCCATGACATAAGAAGCATTGCTGCCGTCACCACATTGGGTCGAGGTAAGGTATGCACCACCGTACCCCGTATATTGGGCATTTTCGGAGTTGTCGAAATAAAGACCAGCCGACGGGAAGAAGAGCGTATTACCCGTTTTCCTGCTCGTAAAGCGATAACCTTTCACACCATTCTGAAGTACCCAAGCCATATCACAATTATTAAGCAGCTCCTGCATCTCATCTTTGGTGGGCATACGCCAGCCGCCACCCATATTCACGGCTGCGGCATCCATCGGCGAACCGGCAATATCATAGTTGTTGCCAAGATTCTGTGTTGTGCCGTATGCATAGTTGTCACTATTATATCTGCTCTTCGTTGCCGTCTCACCCCACGCGTAGTAGTCACCGTACTCCTCGGGAACTTCAGCACCGACATTCACATTAGCCCATTTCACCGAAAGACCCATATCCACCATCTCGATGCCGAAATGCTTTGCCTCTCCGTAATAGGTCGTATCACCAACCTCCACAAACGAGCGATACCAATAGCCCAGATTCCCTGCCACAGGTTGTGTGGTCGTGAACTGGCAGCCATCGGAAACTGTCTCCACGTATTCACGCATGGCACGATTACGTACGATGGTGTTGCTATCGCCGATGACGAAGCCCACCTTATAGCCATCATCAAGATGCTTGGAGGTGGTAAACGTACCATAGAGCCGAGCCACCGTATCGCCCATCTTCCAATGGACACTGTCAGTAAGAATCACGACAGACAAACCGTCAGGCGTCACTGCCGAGGGCTTATAGACCGGACGGATTACACGTCCCCAATAACGATAGGTGCCACGTCCATGAGCATCAAAGGGATAATAATCATTACTTCCACGCATTTTGGGGTCACCGTCATACGTTCCCGGACGCCATGTTATTACCCAAGAATATGGGCTACTGTCTTCTGTATGTGTGGAAGTCAGATAGGCAGCACCTTCGTTCGTGAATTCTGCATTGTTGCCTAACTTCACGCCCGCATCTGGCAGGAACAGGGTATTACCGTTATGCTTACTCTTTACAAGGTAACCGTTCAAGCTGTTACGTGTCACATGCTCCCACGTACAATTATCTGAACTGAGCAGTTCCTCCATCTGAATCTTTGTCGGCATACGCCAGGCATTACCCAACTGAATATGGGCTGCATCATATTGCGAACCGGCAATGTCATAGTCGTTGCCGATATTCTCGGTAGTGCCATACAGGTAAGTGCTGGCATTATATGTTGTCTTCGATTCCGTTTCACCCCAGGCATAGTAATAGCCATAGTGTTCTGGCTCGTCGGCACCGAGGTTCATGTTGGCCCAGAGCGTACCAGAGGGAAGACCAAGATTCACCAGGTTGTAACCATAGCGCTTGGCAGTTCCATATATAATGCTGTCACCCACATCGGCATAGGCACGATAAAACTTACCCAGGTTATCATACACCTCCACGTCATCGTAGAACCAACCTGCCACCGTCGTCGTATGCGAAAGGTCGAACACCGCATTCTCCTTTGTCACCGTTGCGCTGTCACCAACAACAAAGCCCACTGTTACACTGCCTTTGATGGGCTTCGTAGCCGTCATCGTACCGTAAAGGCGTGCCGTCGTTGCCCCCATACGCCATCCCGTACTGTCAGTACGGATGCCGTAGGTTATCTCATCAGTCGAATTTCCCACTGAGGCAACCGCACGTACCGGACGGCCCACATAACGGTGAGAGCGGGTGTTGTAATCATCGAACGCATACCAGTCATTAGTATTGGCCAAATCAAGACGTCCATTATTGTGGTTATAATAAAGTGTCCATGCATATTCACTGTTGCTTGCTCCTTGCAATGAGCTAGGATAGCTCGCGCCATAGCCGCTAACTCGCATGCTGCCGTCGCGCCATACACCAGCAGCGGGCAGGAATATCTTGTTGCCGGTTCCTCCTGTTGTTTTCTCTATCACATAGCCGTTCACACCGTTGATGTTGTTCCATGTCCATGTGCAGCTGTCTCTCAGTTCTTCCCATTCTTTTTTCGTGGGCATGCGCCATAGTCCGCCCCAGGTAGTCGTTGCCACGTCATTCTGCGTTCCGCTGATATCAAGGTCGTTACCCAAGTTACGCTTCCCATATAAATAGTTGTCGCTGGTGTAGTTGCCTTTCGTAGTCGTCTCACCCCACGCATAGTATTCACCATAATCAGAAATGGTCGCAGCACCTATGTTACGCGAGGCCCAGTGTACGCCCGACTTCAGGCCAAGATTAATCATCAAAGCCTCGACTGGGCGGAAATTGGCGTTTAAACATTCCTCATGGGTAGGTGTACCCGTCCCCGTCCAGGGCAAGAATATACGGTGCACATTGCCATCCTCGATGGATGGCATCGCACCTGTCACTATATAGCCATACTTGCCATTATATTCGTCCCACAACCATTGGCATTTCTCCAACAACTCCTGTCGTTGGTCTGCGTCGGGCATCAGCCAGTCCGTCACGCCCGACTGCTCCGTCAACGCTGCATTGGCCTCATCGTCAGAAGAGAATACTTGTCCCACCTCACTCGGCTCCCAGGCCTTTACATTCACATTAGACCATCTTACTGAAAGTCCCAAGTCAATTGTGCGGAATTCCTCGTCCAGGATGTGGCACGTCACGGGATACACCGTGTTGGCAACAGGCTGGAAAGAGAACGTCTGATGGTAGATCTTTTCTATATGGCTCAGAGTGTCCGTGATGTAGTAAGTCGCTGTGAACGTCTGTTGACTGCTCTGTGGGGCTATCACCATATAAGCAGCACAACTATCCTGTTCTGCCAGGACATTGTGACCGATAAAAAAGTCTCTCGATCTCTGAGGTGTTAGGTTTAGCGTGATGGTATTCGACGTTCTGGTCGCGTTGTAAAGACCGCTGTTTGACAACTGATAGGTACCGGCAATAGCAGCACTACAAGACAGCGTAATCTTATTAATCCGAACACTCGGCAAGTGGTCGATATGCGGAAGAAAACACAGGTATGCGGCCTTGTGCTGCAGTGTGAAATTGTAACTATCGCCCTCGCGCGTCGCTGTCGCAACACCA
>Ga0310786_10003785_pt1 | contig 21650 bp, 13 predicted proteins | sample AusTroGonzalo_MG_FD_203881 | JGI IMG/M metagenome (GOLD analysis project Ga0310786, IMG submission 203881) | Bovine rumen microbial communities from tropical cattle in Woodstock, Queensland, Australia - Gonzalo_03 (v2) (version 2) | ecosystem: Host-associated > Mammals > Digestive system >...
AGATCCATGAACATTTGTTTTAAACACTTATGTAAATTATTTATTATTAATTTTCCCTATTATTTTATGGAGTTTGATGATAATGTTTATAAAAAGTGCGCTTCGTAGTCGAAGAATAGAAAAATTTAAAAAGAATAGTATGAAAGTCAGTGCTATTGTAGATGAAATAATACCGGGTAAAGCTAAATATACTAAATTATATTGATGTACAATAAAAGCGAAATATTCTGGGAATATTTTTTTGAGTGAATTTGTTAATTGAGATGTTGAAAAAATAGTTAAAGTTTGAGATAAAATAGATTTATATATTAGTTATGATGATCCTACAAAGTATTGGGTTGATATTGATAAAATTGCTAGGAAAATTGATGAACTTGGTGATTTTGGTGAGAAATATGAAGATGATGATGAGATTGGTGAGGATGAGAAAGTTGTTGATTAAATATTTAAAATTTTGTTGCTAGTAGTAATTAACTATTATATTAATATTCAAATTGTTTCGATATGATGTGTGTGTGGGAACATATCGACTGGTTGTAATGATTTTACTTTAAATCAAAGATTATCAAACAATTCTATATCTCTTGCCATCGTGGTGGGATTACATGAGATGTAGAGAAGTTTAAAATTATTTGTTTGTTTTAATTTTGCAATTCGATTGATTACATTTGTATGAAGTCATTCTCTTGGAGGGTCAACAATTACCAATCATATATCTGTTAATCGTTGTTCCGTAATAGAATTATTATTTGAACTGTCTGGTATTAATATTTTTTCGGCTGCTGATGCTATGAATTGACATTTATCTTTGACTCAATTTATTTCAGCATTATACCAAGCATCTTGAATTGCTTCGGGTACTATTTCGATTCATAGCAATTCACTTCCAATTCCTAATTTTAAAAAGCTGATTCCTATGCTTCCGGCTCCACAGTACAAATCTAATATTTTTCATTTAATTTCTCATACACTTTGGGCTGCTGTACCAAAAAGCTTTTCTGCTCCGTGTGTATTTGTCTGGAAGAACGAGAATGGAGATATCCTGAATTTCGAAGAAACTATTTCATCTGATTCTTTTTTTTGGAAATTAAATTCTTCGTAAATATATCAGTTTCATCGCAAAATTTCAGTGGTGATATCTTGTCATCTCACGATATCTGCAAGTCCACTATTGTATGTGACTACAAATGTTGAAATATTTTTTTGTATAAAATCATCAGTTTTTAATTGGCTTTTAAAATTATCTCGTTTTTGTTTTCAGTCTGTATCGTCATCCAAAAGTGGAAAAACATTTAAATTTATTAATAATTGATTTGTATTTTGTCACTCTCTAATTACTAAATGTCTAAAAAATCATCTATGAAATTTCTGATCAAATGTTGGCAATCATGACTCAAAACAAAGTTTTTTCAAGTATTCGAAAACTTGGTTCATTTTGCCTGAAATTAGTCCACAGTTATCTATGTCAATTATTTTGCTAAATTCTCATTGTTTATGAAATCATAAGTTTCGTTTATCGTCTCTTCATTCTTTTGCTGAAATATATACTCAAAAGCTGAATTCGATTTTATTTCTGTATCATTTTTCTTTTGGAGATCAGATAATTGGCAAAAATGTTGGTTTGTTTTCTAATTTTCTAAAACAATCTTGAACTATTCATTCTTTCAATTCAAGCTGTTTATCGTAACTTATCATTTGTCGTTTACATCCACCACAACCGATTTTGTTTGATGAATTTGTATCAGCTTTTAATGGCGTGAAAAAGTGTGGACAAAATATTTCATTATCCAAAAAATTTTTATCATATTCATGAATTTTTGCTATATGTCATTCAAGGTAATCTGAGTGTTTTTTTGTAATATTTACATCTACAATACTTCAAGGCAAAGCTCATCATTTTATCAAAAGCTTTTTTCCGTCTTCGAGTTTTGCTATTCAAACTCACCCATATCCAATTCTTTCTATTTTGATATTTTGTAAATTTTTCATGTATTTATCTTGTAAAATTAAACGGTTTGTATTTTAAGGAAATTGGTTTTTGTTTCAATAAAAAAATGTGCCCTGCTATACATTTTGTGTATGCAGGGCTGGTTAATAAATAATGTTGTAACCCATTATGGGGCGGAGGTCTCCGATCTCAGACTATGGCGGTGTTCTTTTTCTTGGGATTGGAAACGCCAACCCCAATAACTAGCCGTAATCAAATTGATCGGACCTCGCAATCATCTTTGGCGCTGTGAAGATGAGTGTCTGTTTGGCACCTTGTACACGGTAAAGGCGGACCGTAGGATTTGGTACTTCGGCGGCAACTGGTTGTACCATTTCCTTTTGCACCACAAGGTGGCTGCTGTACGATGGTGTGAGGATTGCGTATTCATGGTATTCGCAGTCCCAAGTTAGTACGAGCAGCAAAATGAGCATTTTGAACATTCTATTTTGTTTTGGGGTTGCTAATATAATAAATTTTCTATAAAAATCAATATATTTTTAATAAAAAATTTTAAAATAAACATTTGTCTGTATTTTGCTGGTTTCAATACGAAGTTAATTTCTTTTGAAATCCAAAAAAAATTAAAATGCTTGAAAAAAAAATAAAAATATACAAGATGTTGTTTGTTTATTTTGTATTGTCAATTATGTTATTGTTTGGAGATTTGCATATCAATTCTCGTATAGCTGATAGAATAGTAGACTGTATGAAAGATTGGGTTTCACAAAATTCCGATGAACAGAATTTGATCTTTTTGTGAGATTACGTTTATCATTTTTCTTATGATAGAGAGGCACTTTTGAAGTTGTATAGCTTCTTTTTGGAGTTATATCAATGATGAAAAAATGTCTATATTTTAGCATGAAATCACGATTGGCTCGGGAATACATTTGTATTTGAAGAAGCGAAAAGGACGTACGATATTATAAAAAATGTTTTTCATGGAGATGAAAATGGAGGTAAAATAGAATTTATCACGCAGCCAAAAGTAGATCAAATTGAATGAGAGAATATTTTGTTTTTGCCGTATTGTTTGGAGATAGATTCTTCTTTATATTTAGGTCAACAAAATTGATGAGCAGAATTTATAGAAATTGAAAATACGATAAATACACTTTCGAAATCTCAAAATAAGAACGAGAAATTTAGTGCTGAAATAAATAAATTTTTGTTAGAGTATTACCAAAAATATGGAAAATTAACGGTGATTCATCATTATTATACTGAATGAGTAAATTTTCCATGACAAAGGTGAAGATTTTATTTTAATGATATTGCATTGTCTCATTTATTTTGTGAGTTGGATTGATTGAAATTAATTTCAGGGCATCTGCATCAATGATTTGCATACAAAAATTATTTCTGTACTTGAAGTGTGCGAAATACATCACCATTGGAAGTTAATCAAGCGAAGATGTTGTTCAAATATTCAAACTGAAAAATGTCTGGAAAAATGTTTTTTGTAAATCCATATTTTCAAGTTAAGAATATTGAAGCATGAGTGAAAGTAAATGATAGTTTTTTTGAGAATTTCAAAAAAGAAGTAATTCAAGAAAATATTAATAATTATGAGAATCAGTGATGGAATGTGGAAATGGGTCCAGATTATGAGATGAAAAATAAAGATATCTCTGTTTCATTATCAGTTTGAAATATGAATTATGAAGATATGTATTCGTATATTGATGAAAATCTTTTTAAACAATTGAAAGATGTAAAATTGAAAAAAGTTTATGAGCAGACAGACGATCTTTTTGAAAAAATGGATATAGAATGAAAAAATCTGACTTCTTGATTTGCTGATTGGAAATGACTTTTGAAAGACTATTTGAAAGTAAAATATCCAAATGAATATGAAAAGTATTTAGATTTTTTGAAAAAAGAAAATATATTGAAATAAATAGCATAATTCTATACTAAAAAGGCAAAAAGAAAAGTAAAAATGCTTTATTTTTGGTGATTTTTTGACAAATAAAAAAGATTTTCATATACTATATGTGTATCAATTTTATTTTGTTTTTGAAAATCATGGAAATAAATTCTGTAGAAAATTTTAAATTAGATGCTGATAAATACATCCAAACTACTAGGGATGAAATTTTATCAAGACTTGAAAAGTTTGGTAGATTGTATTTAGAGATAGAAGGTGAAACTGTAAAAAATGTAGAAGCGTCAGAATTGATTCCAGGTTTTCCTGTTGATGCAAACAAAATGATTTTTCAAGAAATAAAAGACAAAATAGAGATACTTTTTTGTATAAATGCTGATGATATTATCAAAGATTCAGATTTTGCTATGCAAGATGTTTCGTTTGCAGAGTATTTAGAAACAAGATTGATGGTGATTGAAAGGACATTTGGTGTAAAACCAGTATTGGTAATAAATAATATTGATATTGCAAATATGTTTGATTTGGTTTTGAATTTTGAACGTAGATTTCAAAAGAAACAATATAGAGTATTTGAAAGATATAAAATTTTAGGATATCCATACAATATGAAGAGTATGTTATCTGAAACTGGATTTGATGAAGATGATCATATTCCACTTTTCAAGAATTTGGTTTTAGTTATGGGACCAAACGGAAATTGTGGAAAATTTTCTACTTGTCTTGGACAGATGTATTTGGATAGTAATATTTGACTTAAATCATGATATGCAAAATTTTCAGTTTTACCTGTAGCTAATTTACCATTAGATCATGCTATCAATGTGGCATATCAAGAAAAGATAAAAGATTCTGGCCGTGAATTACAGCTTGATGAAAATTTTAAACAAAAAACATGAAAAGATTTTGTTATTACAAACAAAGATCAAGAAAATTTTGAAATATTAAAGTCTTTGGAAAAAGAGACAGAAATTTCTTTAGGTTACAATAGTGCGAGTGAATTTGTAATTAATTAAGAATTAATAATTAGAAAAAATAAAAATAATTCTAGTTATTAATTTTTTTTGAAATTATTTTTTACATTTTTGATTGGGCATTGTGCAGTAGAGGATTGTAATAGTTGAAAAGTAATGAAATTATTTCTGGTGTATCTAATCTTTCTGCTCAAATTCACATTCAAGCTAATCAATCTATAACTAGATTACATCTTGTATCCAACATATTTTTGTGTTTTTGGAAACTTCTATATCTTTGTACAATTTTTTCTACATCATCTTTTGCGTTAAGTGTATCTAATATTTTTGTAATTCGAGATTTCTTGATACTAGATTCATCTTTTTCTCATTCGTAGTAAGGTACTACTATGTAAAATGATTTTTCATATATTAATCATTGTTTACTATCTATATTTTGTAGAAACGAAAAATAGGCATTTCAAGATTCTTTTAAAATTGGATTAGTAATTTGTGAAATATTTTTTTCTATATATGACAAGTATCTTGATAAGTCTAGATAATTATTACGTACGACGATTTGAATTGGAAATCACAATCAGTTTAAAAACCTTTTGTATTGTTCTAAAATGATTTGTATATCGTCAGAATTTTTTAAGTCTAAATTTATTCATTCAATTTTTAATATACTTCTGAGTCATCAGTCTTTTAAAATAATTGTGTCACTTTTTATTTCAGAAATTGGTAACATCGTCTCTGTGTTGAACATGTTTTCTGGTCTTGTTTTTTGTATCTCTGTTTGTTCTCATAAGTTGAATAAAGCCATTTCGTTTAATAATAATTAAAATTATTTTAAGTTAAACTATTGGTAATATTTATATCGTTTTGATATGATATATTTTGGGTGTTTTCGTTTTCAAATCGGAATAGGAAGCTTACAACTATCCATGATAATCAAATTACGAATAAAGCAATTACAACTCCTTTAATTATCTGTTTAGCTGTTGTAATACCAGATTCGTCTTTTTTGAAGAAAATCATGTAGAATGCATATATTACCAAGATTAATGCAATTAAGCTAACAAATGACAACAATATGTTTACTATTGTTTTTAAGTAAAACAATACCGAAGGTCATTGTCATTCATCATACATTGCACTATTTGGCATGAATACATTTAATAATTTATTTATTCCGTTTTCTTGATCTGCCATATCTCATGTAATTATTTTAGGTATATCAATTTCTACTGGTGATCATGTACCAGGTATGCTTGCTCCAGAAAATGGAAAATAACTATTAGTACCAGGAAAACCATCATCACAAAATCATGTGCCTATTAATGCAGTTATCATAAGTAAACATGTTATTATTGATTTTATTATTTTCATTTGTTTTTTTTAGTTGATAAATATTATGCGGTTAGTGTGTTTATTACCCAAAGTATGAAACTAATGATTATCCAACTTAATCCTATTCCAGCGAGAGCAAGAAATGCATTTTTAACTCATTTGAATCATTTCTTTGACTTGCTGTCATCACTACCTGCTGTCAAAATCATAAATCAATGAATAATTAGGTAGATTAATGCAATAACTCATAATAGTCATAAGGCGTAGTTAACAATGTTTTGTATGACTGTTAATATTTTTGTCAGTGCAGTATTGTAATCATCGAATTGTTGATCTGTTCAAACTAATCAATATGTATTATTTCATTGTCAAAAGACTCGGCGAGATCATATGTGAAGTATGCTTCAAGTATCATTTTGGTTTGTTACTGGTGCTAGTGCGTTTTCACGTCCAGTAGTATAAATTCATCATGAACACATAAAGCAAAACTCTGCACATGAAAATCATGTAATATATATCGTTAATGCTATTATTATTGTGGAAATTTTTTTTAATTTGGACATTTTGTACTTATTTTGTGTTAAATAATAAATTATATGTTATATTGTATAGAAAAAAAATTTTTTTGCAAATTTTATGCTTGAAAATAATATTTTATTCTTTATAAGTTATTGGATTGCTTTTAATGTATTGACTTTTATAATAAATAATATTTGATTATGAAAAAAAATTTATTTCTTTTGTTCAGTTTTTACTTTTTTGTTTTACAATCTGTATTTGTATGATTATTGCGATGAGAACCTAAATTTTATTGGTTAGCATTGATAAATTGTGTGTTTATTTGTTTGATAGCAATTTTTGCAAAGGATAATAATCCATCAATAGATGAAAAATCTCAATGAAAATATGAAAGTGCTATGAAAAAAGAGCCTGAATTTAAAATGTGACATATTCGGATTTTTATAATATCATTATTGTTTGGAATATTGGTTATCTTTTGGTTAAAAGATGTTGCTCTATATTTGAGAGTTGGAGCGTGAATACTTTGAGCGATAATAGTATTTTTGTTTTGATGATTGATATTTAACTATAAAGCATTTCGTGTTTGGGAGTGAAAATTTTATTTAATTTTATTAATTTTATCTTTAATTTGGTCAATAATTAATTTATTAAATATAGATTTTTCGGTATTTAATTTTGAATCCGAGGAAGAACTTGGTGATTTGACATGAAATAATGTGATAGAGGAAAATGTAGTGATCCCAGAAGAAGATATAATTATTGATAGTAATGATATATGAGATCTATTAACTTGAGTAGATGAAGATTTAGTTGAAAATACTGGTTTAGAGTCTTTTGAAGAAAGTGTGGAAGCTGCTGATTTGGATGCTTTGGCTACGTTTGAAGATGTTATAAAATATTTATTGAAGGATGAAAAATTAAGTGCGAAAACAGATTTAGCGTTTAGTTATATTTGAAAGTCGAACCCAGATTATGCTTATTATAAGACAGCGTATGAAAAGAAAATGATTTGAAAAGATTTACAACCTACTAAGAATTTGATGTGTGAAACGTATGTCGTTATGAAGTGATTAGCAGAGGAGTGGAGTGTATGAAAATATACTGATATAAAACAAGCATATTGGAATTATGCTAAGAGTAATTGATTGTTGCCAGATTGTCAGTATGGAAAATATGTAACACTTCGTGTAATCAATAATTAAAAATTTTATAATTTTTGGTTATTCCTTATTAATTATATTATATCATTTTTCTTGAAATTTGGTTAAGAAAGTTCGTCTATTTAGGCGAATTTTTTTGATATTTAAAGTTTTGGTATATAATTGATTTTGTATATTTTACGTATGAGAAATACTATAAATGATTAGAAAAAAAATAAAAGAAAAAAATCAAAAAAGATTTAGCAAGGTCCTTGTTTTGTTGTTAGTTGCTTTGTTTGTAGCTGCATTCCTTTTTTTGCCAAATGTGGTTTTTGCAGCAAATGAATCAGTCCAAAATGAGGTGTACATAAGTTGAGTTTCTGAAGTTATTAAAATATTTTCCCATATTGTGTATGTGTTTATCCGGCCATGTTTGACTATTGCTGGGGCTGCTTTGGATAATTCTTTGATTTATGGATCTGTTTTGCATTTAGATGCTGCGTTATGGAATATATGGAATATTATGAAAAACTTTGCAAATTTTACTTTGTGATTTATCTTTGTGTTCACAATAGTAAAAAATTTGTTTGCATGATCTTTTGGTAATTCTGCTGGCGATCCAATAAAAGGGGCTAAGGATACAATAGTTAAAACTTTGATAGCATGAGTATTAGTACAAATGTCGTGGTTTGTTGTAGCAGCACTTATTGATTTGTCTACCATACTGATATATGCAGTTTGATGAATACCACTTTCTATGTTGTGATCTTATAATCAAGATGTATCTGAAATACCTATCATGAAATTAAATGCTGAATTTAATGGTAGTGATATATCATATTATTATAGTTATTGAGAGCATAATTTTTCACAATGTGCGTTAGCAAATAAGGAGTGAGATGTGGATGATAATATTCCTTTACCATCGGGATTGACTTGAGAATATATTGCTTGAAGAAAATATATGTATATGCCAAATGGCTGAGAATTTGATTCGTGATATTGTGTATTAAATTGATACTTGTATAGGTATCAAGAATCTACTGGATTCCGATCTGGTACTGATTTTTTTACTGGTTATCAGGCATCTGGGGATTCTGTTTCAGTTAAAAATAGTTTGTATTTGAGTCAGTTAACAAGTTATTGGAAAGAAAGTTCATGACAATATTTATTGGATCAAAGGGATTCCTGTTCTTTAGTGCGTGCATACAATAAAGAGTATACCTGATGATCTGATGGAGAATGTCAAGAAATCTGTCCTTGATTTTGAGAAGTACATTATACATGAGATGAAAAAGATGTTGTATTTTCAGAATCGGTTCCTTTTACGTTGAAGCAACTGATGGAAAACTCTAAATGATGGGTGTGACCATTTGTTACGATGTACTCTTCTATATTAAGATATCAAGATTTGTTGATTGACCCTTGAAATTATTCTGTTGCATGAAACTTTTTTTGACTTTTGTTAAATACTTTTTTTGCAGTAGCATTGTTTATACCGATTGCGATTTTGATGGTGCTACTTATAATTAGGATAGGGTATCTTTGGGTTGTGGTAGCAATATCTCCAATTATAGTTTTGGTAAATTTTGGTGTGGACGAAAAAATAAAAAAGAGGTTTAAACTTATTTCCGAAAAATTTAGTACGACAGAAATTATTAGATTGATTTTTGCACCTGTTGTGGTGGTGTTTACAGTTAGCCTGTGTATTGTCTTTTTGGCGACTATATTTAGGTCTAAGCCAAATCATGATAATGAGGCTACGACATTGTCAGCATTTTGAATAGAGAGAGTAGGTGATGCACCAGCAGAGTGAGATTCTGGTGGAGGATGACAGAATTCATGTAATCAATGATGAGAAAAGAAAGTGAATAAAGAGACATATTCTATTTTGTGAGTCGCAACTGTTACTTTAGAGGCTCAAAATTATAATCACTGATTAAGCATGTTTGCACGGGTTCTAGTGGAATTCCTTGCTACAGCGATGGTATGGTTCTTTATGAAATTTGCAATATGAGTTATGTGAAAAAAATGAGAAGATTTGATGAAGAGTGCTCAATCATTTATAGAGAGTGTTCCAATTATTCCTTTGCCAGGTGGAAAATGATCTATTGGTATAGGTAAAATGAAGGATGTGAATCCATCGGCTATAATTAATAGGTATACTAATAAGTTGAATACAGAATCAGATAGTAAGCTTAGAGAAAGATTCCCTTGGGCATATCCTTGATCTTCTAAGCCTAAAAATCCTGTATCTCAAGGAGTATCTGCAGCAGAAATTGATAGTGTAGTAAAAGAAATAAATGATAGTATGAGTGGTGGTAAACCTGCTCCTACATATGAAAATCTTTCAAATCCTTCTAAAGAGATATTGACTAAGATGTATGGAAACAATGCTAAAGATTATTATGACCAATGACATTTTAGAGATTACTATGTCACAAATGCTACTGCAAATAATACTTTAATAGAGGCAGGTGAAAAACTTCCTTCTTCACCAACGAATACAGATGCTATTAATTTTACATTGAAAGAATTAACTGATTCATGAGCACTTCAGTACGATGCAAATTGGATTAATTGGCTTAAGAATATGAAGTGAAAATTCGTAGAATTAAAAGATAAGGTATATGTTGTGAGTCAAGATGGAACATCTTTGCAAACGATGCAGCAATATGAAATAGCTAATTTTGATAATCATGAGTTAAAAGATATTACTAAAACTATTTATGATAACTTTGATGGTACTAAGAAACAATTGTTGCAAAATTATATAAAGGGATTATTAGAAGAAATAAATGCATTTGAAGATTCAAGTATTGGTACTAATAGAAAGGCATCTTTGGGAAATTCTAGTTTGCCTGCTAAATCAACAGTTGATGGGTATAAAACCAGACGATGAATTAGTTAAAATAATTAAATATGAAAGTAATTAAAAACACGATAGAACGTATATTTACTAAAAAAAACATAAAAATATTTTTGTTGTTATTTGTTGTTATGCAATTTTTTATATGAACTAGTTTCGCTGCATCAAGTGGAGGATCTTCATCAGATTTTATTAAAAACATGAGTCATTTGTTGCATGTGTTTATATCAATATTGTCATGGGTTTGGGTGCTTTTGGCGACTATGGCATGAAAATTGATGACAAATGATTTTGTATATTGATCATTTATGCATTTGGATAAGTCATTGTGGGATTTATGGAATATAATGAAAAATTTTGCAAATTTCACTTTGTGATTTATTTTGGTATTTACTATAGTTAAAAACTTATTTAAATGATCTTTTGGGGATTCTAGTGCAGATCCATTAAAAGGTGCGAAGGATACTATTATACATACATTGATAGCTTGAGTGTTGATACAAATGAGTTGGTTTTTGATGGCTGCTGTGTTGGATTTATCTACTATAGCTACTGCTGCAGTTTGATCTATACCAGCTCAATTTATGTCTAATACACCGGATTTTCAAACTAAAATGACGGCAATGATAGAAAAATCTACAACAAAATTGAAAATTGATTTTTCTTCAAATAGTAATACGGTGCAGAGTATGATATGAATTGATGAAGAACATAATACGACAGAAGAAATACAAAAACTGTTTGATACAATAACTCCTAGTGCAGATTCATTAGCATGACCATTGATGTTTTTGTGAGCATCAGTATTTAATTTATATGATTTGTCAGACACATCAAAAAATGAGAGCGGTACGGCTGATTTGTGAGATCTTATTTTATCATTATGAATTAATTGATTTGTCCTATTTTCTTATTCATTGATGTTGGCTTTGATTTTTGTGTTTAATTTATTTAGGGTAATTACTTTATGGATTGTCATACCATTGATGCCGTTTGTTGTATTGGTTGGTGTGTTTTCAAAATGACAAAATGCTAAGATTACATGATTTTTAAAAGATGTATTAGACTATAAAAAGATATTAAAATTGGTATTTAAACCAGTGTATATGACTTTAGTTTTGAGTATTATTTTGATAGTTATGGTGTTAGTAAGGTCGTTAGCTAAAGCAAATGGTGGATTTATCGATATGCAACAAGAGGGTAATATGACGATAAGTAGTAGCCAAGATAGCTCTGGTTATTATGATTCTTCTTTGAGTGTTGCAGGTATCGCTAATGTAAAGTTGCATATGAAAGAGAGTATAGTCGATTTGATAGTATATATTTTCTGATTAGCATTGATGTTTATGTTAATGAAGTCATGTATGTCGGGAGAAATTACGTGAATTAAGTTTGTTGATGATAAAATCGGAAAATTATCAGAGTCATTATGGTGAGAAAAGTGAAAACTTTGATGATTGATTTGATCAGCATGAATCATCCCTATATGAGGTGGTAAAAAGGTCTGAATTAGTAAAATGACTGAGTTTAAGGATATGTTCCTTGGTGATTGAAGGCGTTGGGCTAATGCAATGTGAATAGATATGTCAAAGCAAGATGCAGCAGTAGAGTGATTACTTTGATGATCTACGTCTTTTGCATCACTAAACACAGGTATGAGTAAAGATGCATGGATTAAAAAAGCTGTGGAATTGTGAAAGAGTAATGGCTATACAGATGCTGGAGATATGTATAATAGGAATAATGAATTTAAAAAGGCTTTTAATACTTGGCATAATGAATATAAGTGACGTTCTGATGATATAAGTATTCAAGATATTGATGACGCTTGGAATAAAAAAGACGAATCTCAATGATGAGATGATTCAACGCCATAACAACCATAAGCAAAATCTTAATTTTTCCTTGAATATTAATTTATTCTTTATATAAGTATTTGTTGGTTTATTTTCCAAACCAATTTTTATTGGTAATATAATAAAAAATGAAAAAAATTCTATTAACATGATTGGTTTTATGATTGATGGTGTTCACAGTTTCTTTTGCAGCATATACACCTACGGAAAATGATAAACAAGATTTAACTAATTTAAAAATACAGCTAGATACAGTAATTGAAAATAACATTGATTTGTGGAATTTTTATAATCAAATTGTAAATTTACAAAACGATTACTCCAGGAATGAGAGATTAAATTATATGTTTGAAGATTTGAAATATCATTTGTATAGTGATAAGAAAAATAAAAATGCTTTATCAAAGCAAAAAGATAGTGCAAAAGCTACTTCAAAAGATGCTAAACAAGAGTTTTTGGATGAATATAATACATGATTTTCTGTGAAGATTGAGAACTCTTTGAAAAATTGTACTGGTCGATACAAAACATTGGATGATATAAGTTTTGCTTATGATTTTCCTACCGCATTGACTATAGCTGTATGGTATAGAGAGAGTACTTGTGCATATTATTTACCAAATAATGGAGATTGACCATTCCAGATTTTGAGTAAAGATTATGGAACAGGAGAGATTACTTCAAAACAATTTATTCAGACAGTTGTAGATTTTATGGAGTTTTCTAAAAATAAGTTAGCTCGTTATGATGGATTATTGTCTGGAGAACTAAGTTATAATAGTTTTGATATGACTTGAGTTTTGAATTTTATAGCATTGTACAATGGATGATCTAGATCTTGAAATGTAATAATTCCAAATAATTATAATTATGCTTATGATGGATATGGAGAAGATTATTCATGAGCAAAGAAATATGGAATAGTCCCACAGATGTTGAAAGTATTGGAGTGGGAGTTAGAAAATGAATATTAGAATAATTGAGAATTAAGGATGGTGGAGTGAAAATTTTTAGTTTAGATTTCTAATAAAAATTTTATGAAGAAAGAAATTAAAGTAAATTTGGAGAATTTTCAGAATGAGATTGTTTTTGAGTGAGTAAATACAAATAATTTAAAAAATATCGATGTGACTTTGCCAAAAAATAAAGTCATTGCTGTGACTTGAGTTTCTGGTAGTGGAAAGTCTTCTTTTGCTTTTGATACAATTTACAAAGAAGGACAATTCCGTTATATTGAGTCATTATCGAGCTTTTTGAGACAGTTTTTTAATTTATGAACTAGACCTGAAATAGATCATTGTACTGGACTTTCTCCAGCAATTGCAATTGAACAGAATAAGAAATGATGAAACAGTAGGAGTACGGTTTGAACTTTGACTGAGATTGATGATTATATGAGGTTGCTTTTTGCAAAACTTGGAGATAGTTATTGTCATAAATGTGGAAAGCAAATCAAACCTACAACTGTGGATCAAATTATGGATGAATTGAAAAAAAATTATATTGATAAAAAGATTTTTCTTTTGAAAGACGTTTGAAATATTTCAGAGTATGATGAATTATCAAAGTTTGTGAAAAAAAATAGAAATAAAGTAGAAAAGTGAGGTGGATTTACAAGATATTTGTTGCTTGGGCCACAAAAAGAGCCTATTGAATATTTTTATTTAGAGGATCCAAATGTACCAAAAGAGTATTTCCCACTTAGGGTTTTTGGAATTTACGATCGTGTGACAGTAGAAAAAAATAAATTAGATAGACTAAAAGAAGATATAATTAAAATTTTGTCTGAGACTGAAAAGTTTGGAATTTTTGTAGATGCGAATGATAATGATAAGTTAGATACAGCAGAGATTGAATCAAATGATGTATTGTGGTTTACAGATAAAATGTATTGTCCTGATTGTAATGTGACTTATCCTGAATTTACTGCACAGCATTTTTCTCCAAATAGAGCTGAATGAGCTTGTATGGAGTGTCATGGAATAGGTGAGGTTTTGCAGGTAGATTTCAATAAAGTTGTGGATCCATATAGTCCATACATGCAATGTATTTTGCCACGAAGGGATAGTACTTTTGGACAGATAGTTTTGCATAAATTAGCTGAAAAGTATTCTATGGATACAGATAAACTTTGGAAAGATTTGCCAGAGTGGTTTCAGCATGTTGTTCTTTATTGAGATGATGAATTGCTTCGTGTACAGCAAGGTGGAAAGTACACAAGTATGAAATATCAGTGAATCTCTGAAATATTAAAAGATCAGTATGTGAAATGATTGCTGACAGTAGATTTTCAAGCAATGCTTGATATGAAACCTTGTCCAACTTGTGGATGAAGGAGATTGAGAATTGAGAGTTTGAATGTATTTGTATCTTCATGAAAAAAGAAATACAATATTTCTGATTTGCAAAAATTTAAGTTAGATGATTTGGTAGAGTTTTTTGTAGATTATCAGAAGAATACTAAAAAGAATAAACTATTAGTCGAAAGGATTACAAAGCCACTTTTAGATAGACTGCAAACGATTCAAGATTTAGGATTAGGATACTTGGATTTGAGTAGGACAATGGATACACTTTCTGGATGAGAGATTCAGAGGTTGAGATTGGCAAAACAATTGTGAAATAAGTTGACATGAATTACATATGTACTTGATGAGCCAACAATTTGACTTAGTGATAGGGAAATCCAAAAAGCTATTGTTGCTATCAGAAATTTGCAGCAGATGTGAAATACAGTTGTGGTCGTAGAACACAATGAAGAATTCATCAAATCTGCTGATTGGGTAGTGGAGATTTGACCAGGAGCAGGGGATTTTGGTGGAAATTTGATGTTTAATTGATCGTATGAAGATTTCTTGAAATCTGACACCTTGACTGCTCAATATATTACTGGAAAGAAAAAGGTTCATGCAGAATTTAATCATGCAAAGTGAAAGAACTTTTTGAAAATTAGGAAAGCTAGCAAATATAATTTGAAAAATATTGATGTAAATATTAGACTTGGTGGGTTTACAATTATCACGTGACCAAGTGGAGCTGGAAAGACGACATTGATGTATACGACTTTGTTTAGATTTTTGAACGATAAACAGAAATTTATTCAGAGCTTTATAAGGCTTCAATTGTTAAAAAAATGAATGAGTTGGGATGAAATTATCTCTGCTCCAATTATTCAAAAAGATTTGTATGAGCATTATGAGAATTTAGCATTGCAAGAATTTTATAAGGACTTAGCTGTAGATACAATTGAATGATATGAAGAAGTAAAAAATACGATTTATGTGGATCAAAGTAGTATTGGAAAGACTCCAAGGAGTTGTCCATCTACATTTGTTTGAACTTTTGATAAGATTAGAAATTTGTATGCAAACACAACACAGGCGAAGTACTTAGGATTTTTTGCTTCAGCATTTAGTTTCAATTCATGAAAATGAGCATGTCCAGCATGTAATGGATATGGATATAAAAAAGTAGAACTACAATTTTTACCTGATACTTACGTACCTTGTGACCTTTGTAGATGAACAAGGTACAAGTCTGAAGTTTTGGATATAAAATGGAAATGAAAAAATATTGCCGAAGTTTTGGATATGTATGTATCTGATGCTTTGGAATTTTTCTCTGAAGTGGATACGATTCGTGATGAGTTGCAATTGATGTGTGATATCTGATTAGGATATCTGAAAATGTGACAACCAGCACATACATTGTCTGGATGAGAAAGCCAGAGATTGAAATTGGTAAAACATTTATTGAAAGAGTTTAGATGACATACAGTTTATTTTTTGGATGAACCAACTGTATGACTTCATCCATCAGATATTGAAAAACTTCTCAAAGTATTGGAGAGATTTTTGGAATGAGGAGATACAATTTTGATGATTGAGCATGACAAAAATATTTTGCAGTTTGCTGATGATATAATCAGACTTGATGATGGAAAGATAGTGAAGAGTTAATAATTTTTGAAAAATAAATCATACCTAAATCCCTTCTTTTTCGAAGAGGGGATTTTTTGTTATTTAGAAAGCTCCCTTTCCTTTTCAAAGAGGGGATGTAGGGGTGATTTTTTCCAAAAAAAATCACTTTTTCATAAAAAAGTCTGGAATATCAGTCATGACCGCGATAAAAAAATGCCAAAATATTTGACAACTTTTTTTTTGTATATAATTAATTGTCTTTAGAAGATTTTATATGTCTAAATATGTTGGACAAATCCCCCTTTATCCCCCTTTATCAAGGGGGAGAAAAATAGGGAAATTCCCCCTCTTGATAAAGTTTATCCCGGTTTATCGGGAAGGGGTTAAGGGGAGATTTGCCTACACCACATTTATCTATTAAAACAAAAAGATGAAAAAGAAAAAATTTTTAGCCCTAGCAGTAGCGACAGCTATAGCAGGGACACTACTACTTTGAGCAACAAGTGCTACGAGTGACTATATGCACTACCAAGATGGTACTATCTCTATCTGTGATCCATCAAGTAATGGGACAAAGTGTATCACTATGCAAGATAAGAACCTCTGAGCCACAAAGGCAGGAACAGAGTGTAGTGCAACAGATACGTGAGCATGTGGAAATCACTTCCAATGGTGAAATAATTATTGATTTCCGATATGATGTTTTGAAGATTACTGTGAAGATTATTATTCAGATACACATCCTGATTGTATACCGCGGTCAGATGAATATATCCATGTCTGATATTATAGGGACACGTTTGGTTTTTGTAATCCAATACTTAAAGCTCAATATTTTACTGATTGACCGCATCCGGAATTATGGTGATGAGAAAATGATTCGCAAGAAAATAATTGGTGATTTGATGAGGAAAAACATGCAGCAATAAATCCGGAATATAGGAGATGACCATGTGATACCTGATACCATGTCCCAAGTTACTGAGAATGGAAAAAATTAGCTGAATATTGGTCAGATATAAATGATGTAGAGATTGTAAATCTGTATGGTTATGGCGATTGGCACTATAGTTTAAGTGGAGCAATATGAATTAGATTCCAATTTCAGGAGGATTTTAAGATTCCGTTTGCTGGTTATCGTTCATATGGTGGTGACATCAGAGATGTAGGTGTATCTGCATCATTATCCCAAACTTCTCTGTTGAGTGATATGTATGACTATGTTGACGGATGAGAATTTGCTTCACCTTTTTCAATATTGCCGTATTCTGTAGGTCACATAACAGATTGATTTGAATCTTATTCTGTCCGTTGTTTCAAAGATTCCTACCTAAGTTTTCCTCTGATATCTACAGTTAATGAAAGTACGACCACTACAATATGATGAGATATTGTGACATGATTACCAACAAGTATGACGGTGACAGAAAATACTGTCTCAGTAGTAGAGTGAGAGCCTGTGCTATGAGAAGTAAATATTACATTTAGTGAGTGAAATCATGCTACATTTAGTCATCCAGTGCAAATAAAAGTTCCAGTATCTGATGCTGGCAAAGCATATGTAAAAGTAAAACACTGATGAGATAGTGAATACGGTTTTGTTTGACTGACAAGAAATAGTAATGCAAGCTGTAGTAATTGAGAAGTAGTAGCTACAAGTGATAGATATAATTGAGAGACAATCAATGTAGTAGATGGATATGCAACAATTTATTCATGTTCAGCATCAAGTTTTATAGCTTTAGGTGCAGAAAATGAATGAGACTCAGAAATTATCGTAAATATTGCAGAGTTCAACTGATGACAGAATACATGTAGTGGGTCAAACTTCATCTTTGAAAATATCGTAGCATGAACAAATACAGGGACACATACACTTTCATGAGTATTTCAATGTGCTTTTTGAAATGGAAGATCAAGTAGTACAGTGACATTGCAGTTGAGTGGAGATTTAGTGGCAGATGGAGATAGAGTAATTTCTGGATCAAACTTGATGATGAAAAATAGTGAATGGACAGTATCACCAGTATGATTGAAATTTGCAAATACATTGATTGATACATGGAGAGCATTGACAGCTACACAGACATTATTCCAGAAAACAGCAAATTTGATATGAGTAGCATCATGAGTAGTTGAGGTACAGTTGACAGTACCAGGATGAACCCCAGATGGAACATATAATTGAGTATTAGTTTTGACATATTAAATATTTTCCCCCTTGATAAAGGGGGTGGCCGTAGGCCAGGGGATTTGTATACAGAGTAGGAATTCTTCCTGGTTTTGTATACAAATCTCCCCCTGCCCCCTCTTTATCAAGAGGGGGATTTTCCTCCCTTGATAAAGGGAGGTTAGGAGGGATTTGTAAAAAAACTATTTCAAATTCCCATTTGCATATTGATGAATTATTGATCAAATCAAAGTCTGATATGGTATTCATTGAATCTCAGCTATTGATTTGATTTTTATCATGTCGTTTTCGATAAGTCTAAAACTATAGGTTTTTCTCTTTGTTTTCTGCTTATTTTGAGGAATAATACATCATTTCATAATCTCATTTAGCATTTTTAACTCATTTTCGTCGAAATCGTGCTTTTGCATAAACTTTTGGAATGATTCGTAGTCCATTTAGTGCTCATAAAAAAATAAAATACAATGTATATACAGAGTTTATATTTTATTAAAATATTGTATATATAAAATATATATATTTTTGTTTATAAAAATCAAGATTTGGTTGAAATTTTGTATTTATAGTAGTCTATCCTTGTATTTTTTTGCATATTTGTGGAAAAAGTGCTAACTAAAAGATATCACTCATAAAAAAATTTTTGAGTTTTTTCTATTGTTTTTGTATTCCAACACAATATATAGTGGTCATAAAAAAAGATAGACACAATATCTTGTGTTTAAAAAATATAAAAAAATTGTAAAAAAATAACAAAAAAAGCTCTCAAAATGTGGCTTTTTTGTAAAAAATGAGTTAAAATCCTGTTAAAAACTACCAAAATTTAGTATTTTAAACAATAATTCAACATTAGAAATGGCAATCTTCAAAGTAATTAAAAGAAATTGAGCAATAGTAGATTTCGATAGAACCAAGATAGAAAACGCTATAAAACTAGCAATTGAAGCTTGTGGAGGAAGTGATTTTTCTAGAATTTCTGGTTTTGTAGAAAAAATTATACAAGATGTAGAAAAGAAAATCGGGAAAAATATCCCAAGTGTAGAAGAGATTCAGGATAGTGTTGAAGATGTTTTGATTAAAGAATGACACAATACAGTAGCAAAAACTTATATCAAATATAGAGAAAAGAGAAACGAGGCAAGACAAGGAAAAAATGTAGTAGTAGAAGTTCAAAAGACAATGCAAGAATATTTGGACAATTTAGATTGGAGGATCAACGAAAATGCAAATATCTGATATTCAATTTGATGATTAATCTTAAAAAATAGTGAAAAAATTACAGCTAATTACCGATTATCAAGTATATATCCAGAAGAAATTGGAAACGCACATAGAAATTGAGATTATCATATTCATGATTTATGAATGTTTACTCCATACTGTGCAGGACGAAGTTTAAGAGCACTTTTGGAAGAGTGATTCAATGGAGTTGAATGAAAATTACAATCTGCACCCCCAAAAAATCTTCAATCTGCAGTAAATCAAATGATCAATTTCTTGTGAACACTACAAAACGAATGGGCTGGAGCACAAGCATTTAGTTCATTTGATACATACTTAGCTCCTTTTGTACACAAAAGACGAGAGGAAACAGAAGCAGAATTAGATGAAATGAAAGCACAATTCGACTCTCCAGAAGCAAGACACGATTATGTTTACAAGAAAGTCTACAAATATGTAAAGCAACAAATGCAAAACTTTATATTTGGACTAAATGTACCGAGTAGACGATGAACACAAACTCCATTCACGAATATTACACTCGACCGAGTTTGTCCACCTGATTTGAAAGAAAAATCATTGATGTTGGGTTGATTAAAATACTGACCATACAAAAAGAAATTCGGAGAATTGCAAGAAGAGATGAAGATGATAAACAAAGTTTTGATCGAGGTTTATACAGAATGAGATCATGCTGGTTCAGTATTTACATTCCCAATCCCTACATACAATATCGTGGAAGATTTCCCTTGGGATGATCCATTGGTAGATGATATGTTTGAGATGACAGCTAAGTATTGATTACCATATTTCCAAAATTTCATCGGTTCTCAATTTGAAAAAGATGAAAATGGAAGAATCACAACTAGAAGAAAAGAATGAGCATACAGTCCATCTGCAGTTCGTTCAATGTGTTGTAGATTACAACTTGATTTGAAACAATTGGAAAAGAGATGAGGATGACTATTCTGATCAAGCGAGATGACATGAAGTATTTGAGTTGTGACAATCAACGCAGCTAGAATATGATACAACTTCAAATGAGATATAGATTGATTCAAAAAACAACTAAATCATTTGATGAACTTGGCAAAGATGTCATTGGAATTAAAGAGAAAAGAGATGACAAAATGGTTGAATGCATGACTATTCCCATATACAAAAAGATATTTGAACACATTCAGGAATCACTTCTCAACAATTGGAATCAACTGAATGAATGAAGCTATATTAAACTTCACAAATTGAAAGGAAGATATCACTACAAAAGAGGGAATTGCATTTGCAAAAGATATACTTGATTTTATGAGAAAAATATTAATAGATTACCAAGAAGAAACATGAAACTTGTACAACTTGGAAGCAACTCCTGCGGAATGAACAACTTATAGGTTTGCAAAGGAGGACAAGAAACAACTTCCATGAATTATCCAAGCATGAACTCCAGAAGCTCCTTATTATACAAATTCATCTCAGTTGCCAGTTTGATATACAGACGATGTATTTGAAGCTATGGACTTACAAGATGAGTTGCAATGTAAATATACATGATGAACAGTATTGCATTTGTATATGTGAGAGAGAATGAGCGCTGAAGCTTGTAAAGCCTTGGTAAAGAAAGCTATATCAAATTACCAAATGCCATATATATCAATATCTCCTACATTCTCAATCTGTCCAAAGCATGGATATATAGCAGGAGAGCATGATTTCTGTCCATTATGCGATAAAGAAATCGGATATACAGGTGA
>Ga0310786_10003786_pt1 | contig 21648 bp, 13 predicted proteins | sample AusTroGonzalo_MG_FD_203881 | JGI IMG/M metagenome (GOLD analysis project Ga0310786, IMG submission 203881) | Bovine rumen microbial communities from tropical cattle in Woodstock, Queensland, Australia - Gonzalo_03 (v2) (version 2) | ecosystem: Host-associated > Mammals > Digestive system >...
CGCTGTTAAACAGCGTCTTTTATGAGGAAAAGCCCGCCCATCTTTAACGGGCGGGCCTCATCCACAGTCATACTGAAGCAGGCTTTGCGACGGTAATTACACCGTCAGCTCCTTGCGGCCGCGGCGACGGCGGGCAGCCAGAACACGACGGCCGTTCTTGGTCGCCATCCGGGCACGGAAGCCATGCACCTTGCTGCGCTGGCGCTTCTTGGGCTGATAAGTACGGAACATGGTCAACACTCCTCACAGATTCAAACTCGTTTGCGGATCCCGGGAGATGACCCGGTCCGAGAACATCTTACAATGCATGTCCACAGTGCGGACAGCCTAATAAATATATCAGAATGTGCAAAGGCTTGTCAAGACTTTTTTAGAATACCGACAGGCATCCAGCCTTTATTTTTCACCGTCTGCACCCTGTACACAACATCCTGTGGTTCAGGCAAAACCCATACGCAATGAAGGATTCGTGGAATGAAGATTCGCCCTTATGAACGGAAGTAAATAGCATTCTTCATTCTTCATTTTTCATTCTTCATTTCAGAAAAGCCTTCAGCTTTTCGACATAGTCTTCCTTCTCCCAGGGCAGGTCCACGTCTGTCCGTCCGAAGTGGCCGTAGGCTGCGGTCTGACGGTAGATAGGCCGGCGCAGGTTCAGCCGTTCGATGATGGCGGAAGGCCGGAAGTCGAACACCTTGGTCACGATTTCCGCCAGCTTGTCATCCGGCATCACGCCTGTTCCGAAAGTATCCACCAGGACGCTGACGGGTTCCGCCACGCCGATGGCGTAAGCCAGCTGGATCTGGCAGCGTTCCGCAAGGCCGGCAGCCACCACGTTCTTCGCGGCATGGCGCGCAGCATAGGCAGCGCTGCGGTCCACCTTGGTCGGGTCCTTACCGGAGAAGCATCCGCCGCCGTGGGGCGCGGATCCGCCATAGGTATCCACGATGATTTTCCGTCCGGTCAGGCCGGTATCCCCGGTCGGTCCGCCGATCACAAAACGGCCGGTGGGGTTGATCAGGATCCGGGTCTTGTCCGTCAGCAGCTCCTTGGGAATGATGGGCAGGATCACCTGCTCCTTGATTCCCTTCCTCAGCTCTTCCATATCCACATCAGCGGAATGCTGGGCGGAAACCACCACGGTATCCACCGCGACGGGCTTGTCGTTTTCGTATTCCACGGTCACCTGGGTCTTTCCGTCCGGATAGAGGAAAGGCAGCGTGCCGTCCTTACGCACCTGCGTCAGGCGGAGCGCCATCCGGTGGCTCAGGGCAATAGCCAGGGGCATCCTTTCGGGTGTCTCGGTGCAGGCATAACCGAACATCATACCCTGGTCGCCGGCGCCGATATCCGCTTCCTTGCTGCTGTCTCGGGTTTCCAGGGCGTCGTTCACGCCCATGGCGATATCCGGGCTCTGCTCATGAATAGCGGTCATCACGGCGCAGGTATTGCCGTTAAAGGATTTTTCGGGAGCATCATAACCGATCTCGGTCACAACCTTCCGGACAATGGCGTTGATATCCACATAGGAAGTGGTGGTTATCTCACCCATCACGGTGATGATGCCCGTAGTCGCGAAGGTTTCGCAGGCCACGCGGGCTTTGGGGTCGTTTTCCAGGATGGCGTCCAGCACCGCGTCGGAAACCTGGTCGCACAGTTTGTCGGGATGTCCCTCAGTAACAGATTCAGAAGTAAACAGTCTGCGCATCTTTCTTCTCCTTTTCTTTTTGTCGTCCGGTGCGGGGGCTTTCATTATGGCCGTATTCCGCAACCTTGCCCTGACAGCAGTCATCAGGGCTTCTTCTGTTCTTGCGACGGTCCAGCCGGAAAATAAACCGCCTGGCTTGCACACAAACCAGGCGGGATTCGATCTTGTTGACCGTCCTTATCTGTCAGCGCCTCCCTGTGGGGTGTGCACGCTGCGGGATTTGGCACCTTGCTTTCGCCGGTTGCCGTGACATCATCAGGCCCGTCCTTCAGTCACTCGTGATAAGGTATTCAGTTGCGGAACGTATCATATACGATTTAGCGTCTCCTGTCAACAGCTTATCGTATATTGATGAATAACAAACAATTAATTGTGAATTATTAATTGTTAATTGTTAATTATTTGATCATCTCTCCCATGGTGCCGTTCACAGCGCAGGCAGCGTTGCTCTCGTCCGTGTCGATATGCATCGCCAGGGAGAACTTCTCGCTCACGCGGACCACAACGTCACCGAAGACCAGGGCGCGGCCGTTGGTGTCAACCTTCACGGAAACAACGTCCTTATCCTTCACGCCGAACTCTTCAGCATCGGCAGGAGTCATATGGATATGACGCTTGGCGGCGATAACGCCTTCGGTCACTTCCACTTCACCCGCGGGGCCAACCAGCTTGCAGGCGCCGGAACCGGCAATGTCACCGGACTCACGCACGGGAGCGGTCACGCCAATGGAACGGGCATCGGTCAGGGAAAGCTCCACCTGGGTGGCGGGGCGGACGGGTCCAAGGATACGAACGCGCTTCAGGGTGTTCTTGGGTCCGACAATATCCACCTGCTCTTCGCTGGCGAACTGTCCGGGCTGGCTCAGCCAGCTCTTGACGGTCAGCTCATGGCCTGCGCCGAACAGGGTCTCGAGATCTTCCTTGGTAACATGCACGTGACGGGCAGAAGTTTCAACCAGAATCTGTTTCATGGAATATGTCCCTCTTTCTGTAGTTGTCATGGATACCGGCCTTTGCTTCTGCTTCAGGCAGATCATCCGAACACAAAGTATAGCACGGAGGCACGATATGCGCCAGTGCATATGTGCCTCCGTATTCATTCATTATGCATTATGCATTATGAATTATAAAGTGTTTGATTAGTCTTTCAGTTCGCTGGTGCAGTGCGGGCAGCGGGTCGCCTTGATGCTGATCTCGCTCTGGCAGAAGGGGCAAACCTTGGTGGTAGGCTCGGCAGGAGCTTCTTCCTTCTTCTTCAGGTTCTTAGCCTTGTTAGCAGCCTTCACGATTGCGAACAGAACCAGGGCAATCAGCAGGAACTCCACAACCACGGCGCCAAACTTGACCAAGGGAGCTGTCCATGCGGATCCGCCTTCCTCACCGACTTTAGGAAGACTCTCAATGATCGGATTCAGGAAGATATCCACCACAGCGGTGACAACCTTGCCGAACGCGCCGCCCAGAACAACTGCTACGGCCAGATCCAGGACGTTACCTTTAAATGCAAACTCTTTGAACTCCTTCAGAAGCTTTTTCATATGCTTAATCCTCCCCTTATTTATTCAATATGTTTTTGCGATCGTCGCAACCGTTCACCGTTTGCATTCAGATCCGGTTCACGGGCTCCTGTAGCATAGGACGTGTTTCCCAAATCAAAGATTTGGACACGTCCGCATTACTTCTTGCCACCGAAAATGCCGCCGATCGCCTTGGTCAGGCTCCTGGTCAGGCTGGAAACGAGCTGACGGGTCGCGGTGCTGATTGCGGTGTTCTTCACACGGCCGGCAACGGAGTCGTTGCGGCGGGCACGCTCGGCCGCTTCTTCACGCAGCTGGTCATTGCGGGCACGGCGTTCAGCCGCTTCCTGCTCACGGGCCTTGCGCTCCGCTTCCTTCGCGGCAGCGGCGGCAGCCTTCTGCTGGGCTTCCAGGGCTTTGGGGTCCACAGCAACGGGAGCGGGCACATAGTTCCCGGTTGCGGGATCCAGCACCATGTCCACCATCTGCTGCACATACTGACCAGTCGTCTGGTCAAGCACCATCACGGGCATCTTCTGGGCCTGGGGCTGCACCTGAATAGTGGGAACAGCCTGCTGCACAGCCTGCACCACGGGCTGGGCTGCCTGCTGGACAGCCTGAACCACGGGAGCCGCGGCCTGCTGAACGGCATTCACAACGGGAGCGGCAGCTTCCTGCACAGCTTCCACAACGGGAGCCGTGGCCTGCTGAACCGCCTCAACCACGGGAGCGGCAGCTTCCTGCACAGCTTCCACTACGGGAGCAGCAGCTTCCTGAACGGCTTCAGCCACAGGAGCCATGCCTTCGACTTCTTTTTCAACATACTGACCGGTGGTAGGATCGAATACTTTGAATGTTGCCATCTTCTCTCTGCGGCGCTCTCCTCCCTGCGCCGTTCCGGGGTCGTTGAGTAAACAGTGACAAAGCGGATCAGCTTCCTGCCGCACCTCAGAAATAGTACCACTGGCCGTTTATCAGCTTAAACCGCTGTGGATCCATTTCCTGCACCTGCGGTGCCGGTGGTGCCGGCGGTGTCGGCTGTTCCTGAGTTCCGGGATCATCAGCAGGAGTTTCATCTTCATACTTGCCCTTCATGGGGCTGGCGTCGATGACCATCCTGCGGATTTCCTGGCTGATCGCACCCATATAGCTTTGCGGGGGAAGTATGGTGGCCCGCTCCACCACGCTCGGAGCTCCGTGCTCATCCAGGAAGGAAACCAGCGCCTCGCCTGTCTTCAGGGTGGTAATGGCTTCTTCTGTATCAAAGGACGGATTCGTCCGGAACGTCTGTGCAGCCACCTTGACCGCCTTCTGGTCCAGCGGGGTATAAGCCCGAAGCGCGTGCTGGATCCGGTTGCCCAGCTGGCCGAGGATCGTCATCGGGATGTCCGCCGGGCTCTGGGTGATAAAGTATACGCCCACGCCCTTGGAGCGGACCAGCCGGACGACCTGCTCAATCTTTTCCATCAGGGACCGGCTGCAGTTGTTGAACAGCAAGTGCGCTTCATCGAAGAAGAACACCACAATCGGCTTATCGGCATCTCCCCGCTCAGGAAGCAGGTCATACAGCTTCGTCAGCATCCACAGCAGAAAGGTGGAATACATTGTAGGATTATTGAACAGCCGGTCTGCGCACAGGATATTGATCTTGCCCCTGCCGCTGGCCGGGTCTACCTGAATCCAGTCGTTGATGTCAATGGCCGGCTCCCGGAAGAATACATTGCCGCCCTGGTCTTCCAGCACGCCCACAGCCCGCTGGATGGCGCCCACGCTGGCCGCGGAAACATTGCCGTATTCCAGGGTATATTCCTTCGCGTTCTCACCCACATGGATCAGCAGGTTTTTCAGGTCCTGCAGGTGTTCCAGCGGGATGTTCTCCCGGCCGGCCACCCGGAAGGCGATGTTCATCACGCCGCTCTGGGTTTCATTCAGGTTCAGCATCCGGCTCATCAGCAACGGACCCATGTCCTGTACTGTTGCCCGGATCGGGATGCCCTGTTCTCCGTATACGTCCCAGTATTCTGTCGGATAGGAGGTGTATTTGAACGCGTCCGCCGGAACGCCGCACTTCCCAAGCCGCTTTTCAATCGCTTCCGTCGGGGTACCGTCCATCACCATGCCGCTCAGGTCGCTCTTGATATCGCTCAGGAACACCGGAACGCCCATGTCGGAAAAGCCTTCCGCCAGCACCTTCAGGGATACGGTCTTACCGGTACCGGTTGCGCCGGCGATCAGGCCGTGGCGGTTGGCCATGGAAGGTAACAAAAACACAGGGCCTTTATCACAGGACCCGATCCAGATCTTGCCATCGTAAAGCACCTGTATCCCTCCCATATCCTGTTATTGATTTCTTTTGCTATATTTTACACAGTTTCCCTTGTACCGTCAAGGTTTTCCGGGGCTTTCCATTGTTTTTCTGCACCTTTCACACACCATATTATTCCAGTAAAAAACCCTCTTTCTCTTCCGGCAAAACCGGTACCTCCAAGGTGTCCCAGAACACCAAATCACGCATCCACTTTTTACGGTTCCTGTACCAATTGAGTTCCCGGCCAATCAATCGTTTTTGCTCCTTGGAATAATCCGGTCAAAGCTCTTTGCGGGGAATTTCCGGAAGGAAGACGTAAAGCGGTAATCTCTCAGGATTCATACAATTGTGGACAAACCGTTCGCTACCGTGTGCAGATAGATTGCTTACGATAAATCCGATTAATACTCAAAGCAAACAGGTTCCAGCGATCTGTACGCTGAAACCCGTTTGTTAATAATCAGTTCGCATTTCATGGTTTACGGAGAAAAGAAAGCAGCGCTCCCTGTTCCCCATAAATCATCATCTCTCATCCATCTTCCGGATATTACATCCAGTGAAGGCCTCATCAATTCCCGTGATACCGGAAGGATAACTCACATAGATCAGATTCGCACAATCTTTAAACGCGTCTGTACCGATGCTCATACATCCGTCGGGAATAATCACTGCCTGGAAAGCGCCGCCTTCAAAAGCATTATCTTCAATACACGTCAGTCCGTCCGGTAGTTTCAGCGTTGTAAGTGTACTCGGATCTATTGCAGGTACTCCGTTCGCATCAATAATCACATACTTGGAGAATAAGTTCGATGCAAATTGCAGCTCCTCATTGTCTGTTGCATCGCACAACTGATCTGCACTCACAGTTCCATCATCATTTTCATGTAAACGCAGGATATAAGCCTCCCCATTTGCCTCGTTGCTTACTGTAAACGGCAAATCATTGTTGACCGAGCTGATTTTTACCCCTTCCTGAATATCTCCGTTAGCATCCACGCCCAGCACGGATACGTCAAATATTCCCGCAACCGACCCAACGCCTTGCGCCTGAAGGTATTCCTGCAGCTTATCGTATTCAACTTCTGATAGCGCATTTTCCGTCACTTCGTTCAGGTCAATGGTCGCCGCCTGCCCGACCGCCTCTGTAACAGCAACATCAGAGGGTAACAGTGCACGGATATTCTGCCCATCTTTCCAGCTCAATACCTTTAATTGGCCTTCGTTGTAGATGTCTCCAACGTCCGTTATGGCTCCGAAATAACGATTCTCGCCGAAATAACGGTTCCAGTATCCGCCGCCAACGCTTCCTCCTTCACCCAGGAATACTGAGTTTCCATTCTTACGCATTTCCATCGTGAGCGTCTTGATTTCGCTCTTGATTGTAACGTTTGTTGCTTCGGCGTCCGTATAACTTTGGTTTACTCGCAACGTTGTCACCGGACAATTAACTTCAGCGATACAACAATTCAGGTTCAGTTCTCCAAGTCCTTCTCCGTTTGTTCCGCCATTAAATTCCAGTTTCCCCAAATCCCGAACATGCCATACATAAACATCCGTTGTTTCACCCCAGAGGATGTCATCTGTACTGAATTCAGGATTATATGCTTCTACATCATCAAGGATGGCATTATATCCTCCGTAAGCGGAATCAGGCTTGGGGCAAAGCTCCAGCCGCCATCCGTCCGGCATCAAATGATACCGCAGGTTGAAATCTTCATACGTCAATCCGCTGATGAGCTGCACACCTTCCACCGTCACCATGCCATTGGTAACCACAGGTGTTGACTGTTGTACATTCGTCAATGTGGCTTTAACCATGTCCGGGAAAACAACTTTATCGGAAATATACGGAACACCGAAAGACACGCTTCCATAAACCGTTCCGGTTGCGATTGTTCCATTTACCGTCAGCGATCCGTAATATGACGCATCAGATGTGCGGTCATAGAAACTCAGTGTATCCACATCTCCGTTCACTGTCAGATTGGACCTGCCGGAATATCCTGCTCTTAAATACACATCCCTTATTCGACCCGTAAAGGTCACATCACCCGCACTCATCAAAATCCGGTTGATGCTTTCAACATTACTTGCGTCAATATTCAATCTCAGATCCGACGCCCATACATCAAAGGTTATCCCGTAGCTTGCATTCCTTCCAAGTTCCAGATTCATTGTTCCCATGCAGCCATCTTGAAAGTTTACCGCCCATGTGGTATCCCAATGATCTGTGATCACCTTCAGGTCATCTCCCCTCGGGATACCATATAACTCCACATTTCTGCCAATATAAGTCAGTTCGACCGCCTGCTTAGCGCTCAAAGGATAACTAACATCCCCGGTTGCAGTATTTCGTCCGGTTTCCCATCCGGTTCCTTCATGATATTCAACTTGATTCAAGAAGTCCGAGTCCGGATTAAAGACTGGCAGATAGATCCAGTTTTCCGGTGCTTCCTTCCAGGATTCATCTGTAGAATAATACCTGCACACCCCGCTGATTGCTGCTGTATCTACCATCGGCATCTTGCGCTGGCGGAAATCTATACGTGTTTCATTTTTCAATCCACACAGCACATTTTTACCAATGGCCGTGAAATCGCCTTCAACAAAAACCCGCTCTATTATTTCAAGGTCGTAATACCAAGGCAGATCACTCACTTGTTCAAAGTCAGGAATCACGCCATTTCCTGTAATCCGGAGAACGCCCCCGTTTACTTCCCACAGAAAACCGCCTTGAATGTTCTGTCCACAGATGTCACAAATACCGTCCTCATCGGCATCCGTATGTCCTTCCGGTTCTCCTTCTGTCACATATGTCTCCGGGAGGGTACTATATCCACACTTATCACATTGCTTATGGGATATTACAACCGTAACTGCCTGATGTTGAGTATTATTGATCCATTCATATTGTGTATAGGATTCATCAATTACATCCCTGATATTTGTATGCGGGCATACATAGAACCAAACACTCACTCTGTTTCCATATTCATCCTGTATATAACAATAATACTGTGTAAACCGTATAATCGCCTCACTGGTATATGTTGCTTCCGTTGCCCCTTCAATCTTTTGGGTATCGTGCCAATTCCACAGTTCGTCATAATGTCCGCTCATATACCACTGATAAGTAAGAGAGCCGGTATCACAACTGGCATTCACTTCCATAACAGCCGCTTCGTTCAGACTTGCCGTTATATTCTCCCGAACGGCCTTAGCCCATAAATGGTTTTCAATATGTACCGAGAATTGAACATCTTCTGAGTTTCCATATTCATCTCTGACATAACAATAATACCTGGTAAACTTTGTCAGGGAACCAGTGGTGTATGTTGAACTGTTTTCTCCCTCAATGCATTTAAAATCCAGCCAATGTTCACTGTCATCATTCATGTACCATTCATAATGAAGAGCGCCTTCATCACAGCTCGCCTGCACTTCAAGTGTGGCAGTTCCATTTGGATTTATAACCAGATCGCTTATGGTAGTCTCAGCTGTTAAATGATTATCAACAGATACATGAAAATATACAATAGTGTTTTCCCCATACAGATCATTCACTGCACAGTAATAAGTGCCCCGCATTGTTATGGGATCACTTATATATGTATCTCCTGTCGCTCCTTCGATCAGACTGTTGTCATGATAATTACCGGATTCATCATAATATGATGCACCTTCTTTATACCACTGATACATAATAGTCCCGCTATCACAGGATGCATTCACTTTCATAGTTGCTGTGCTATTCGGTGCTACTATCAAATCACCCTGCACTGCTTCTGCTGTAAGATGGTTTTCAATCAATATAGAAAACCAGATCTCTTGTCCATTCCCATACTCATCCTGTACATGACAGTAATACCGTGTATACCCGTCAACAGCTTCACTTGTACAAGCCGCACCTGTTGCGCCCTCTATCATTTGGGGATCATGCCAACTGCCCGTTTCATCATAATATCCGTTCTTATACCACTGATAGATAAGAGAGCCGATACCGCAGCTGGCATTTACTTCCATTCGCACCGTGCTGTTGGGACTTATAAAGAAATCGCTCTGAACTGCCTCAGCTGTAAACTGGTTATCTACTGAAATATAAAAGTTCACAATATCTGCGTTTTTATACTGATCCTCAACTCTGCAAAAATAATGAGTACATTGTGTTGCAGGTTCACTGATGCAGGACGGCCCTATTGCATTTTCAATCAATTTGTCTTCATGCCAGTTTTCATTTTCATCATAATACCCGCCTTTATACCACTGATACGTCAGATCACCATTATCGCAGCTGGCGTTTATAACCATTTCTCCCTGTTCATTTGGAGCAACTGTCAGACTGTTCTGCACACCTTCTGCCATGAAATGATTCTCAACGGACACAACAAAACTGACCAGTTCAACTCCTCCATACTCATCCTTCACATAGCATCCGAAGTATGAAAGTTCTGTGATAGCATCGCTGATACATGTTGCATCTGTGGAATCCATCGATACGTTATACCAGTACCCCCCTTCCTCATTATATTCATTTTTAATCCATTCATAGGTCAAGGAGCCTTCATCACAGCTTGCATTGATTATCATTTCAGCCGTTTCATTCGGACTTACCGTTATATAATTCTGAACAGCCTCAGCTCTTAAATGGTTTTCAACAATCACATTAAAATCGACGGATATCCCGGACCCATACTGATCATAAACACTACAAAGATAGCGTCTGTTCTCGGTAACGGACGTGCTTGTGTAGGAAGCTCCTGTTGCATCTTCAATCAATCTGGTTTCATGGAAATCCCCATATTCATCAAAATAAGCATCATATATATACCATTGATATACGAATTCCCCGTTATCGCCGTTCGTCCGCACTTCCATGGTTGCCTGTGCATTTGGACATACTGTTATTTCGCTCTGGACCGCTTCCGCAGTAAAAGCTATTCCGATTAAATCAACTAAGCCGCTTTCTATTGACTTCATTCGACCACCAGGCCCGTGCAATACAAAACGAATAAACGTTTTGATTCCCGTCTTTGGTGTAAACTTCAGATACCCTTTCTTTTGAGAAAAATCCAGAGTACCGGATGTTATCTTTATATATGAATAATCCTGGTCAATAATATACCATTCATATTCACCACTTGTGTACAATCCTTCCGTCCCATATATTTCATAAGGAATTGACATTTCTGAACCAAGATTATATTCATCACAGTTAAATGTTGCATAGACCGTAAAAGGTCCCTCACCTGTTTGTAATCCCCCTGTCAGTTCTACCATATCGCTGTATTGATAATCCGTACCATGGTTTGTATCATAAATTGTATATGAAACATAAGCTTTGCTTCCTGTTTCAGGCGTAAATTTGATTGTGCCTTTCCCTTTTGTTAAATCCAATTTGCCACACTGTACTATATTATATGTATATGATTCTTCATCTCTTGTATAACAAATGTAATCTATTCTCTTGCATGTTTCACTTGTTCTGGTAATATTCCAGGTCGCTGTTATTTCATTCCCCACGGCATATGTGTCTTCATCAAATGTTGTTTTAACTATAACAGGCACATCCAGCAGATGGACTCTGGCGCTGTCAAAGGATTCAGAACGTCCTTCTGAGTCTGTAACAAAAAACTCAAGATATGCTCCATTCACACCATTCCCGGAAGGAGTTGTAAATTTAATATTGCCATTTTTCTTAATTACATCCAGGTTGCCGGATGCAATTTCCTTACGAACCTCATTCTGATCCAGGCTGTAACATATATATGTTCCTTTTATATATGTTCCACTGCCTCCTTTGATTTGATAAGTCACAGTTAATTCATCATCCAGATACCGATTATTGCTGAATTCCGAATCCACCCATATTGGATTAAAAGACGGGGTCCCATTCAGCTTGATTGACTTACTGCCTATTGTTGTAGAACTGCCATTACTGTCAAATACTGAATAAAGAATGTATATGTAATCTCCGGATTCAGGTGTAAATTTTATTGTCCCGGTTTTCGTTTCAGTATCCAGTTTACCAACCAATACATTCTTACGGTTACCCCTATCTATGATATAGCAGATATATTCCCCGCTCGTATATATCCCACTACCACCACTCATTGTATAAGTTGCCGTCACTTCTGTTCCTATGTCATATTCATCTTTATCGAATATTGTTGAAACATCCAGTTTCTCCTCTTCCGCGCATGCCACAAAAGCAAAGCACAGCGTTGCGATAATCACAACAATAAACAAACACCACTTTTTCATAGACTTGATCCTCCCATATGGAAATGTGCAGAATATATTTTTGATTCAGAATAACTCTGATTCACAATTGCATAATCTCTTATTCGTTTCTTGCATGTGCAAATGTGGGTTTATTATCTCATTTTTGATCGTACATTTCAATCCATTTTGCGTGTTTTTTCTTCTCCTTTTATGTTTTTTCTTCCAGTTATTTCCACAAGCAGAAAAGGCCTGCATTTCTGCAGGTCCTGTAATATATAAGAATTGTCTCATTAACCTATTTATTCAGGGCAATCAGCTGTTTCGTACACACTCTTCCAGTTCCCGGATCTTATATCCCACATCTTCCGGACAGTGTGCGTCAGAGGAAGTAATGATTTTCACCTGACGCTTCTTCAGGATCCGGATCAGTTCCGGTTCCATGCCCAGGGGAGCCGTATCCGGGCATCTTCTGGCCGCGCCGCTGTTCTGGTCCGCGTACATTCCGCTTTCCGCCAAGGCTTCAGCCAGTTTTTCGTAGGATTCCGTCAGGGAATAGGATGGTTTGTAGCCAAACAGTTTGATTGTGTCCGGATGCCCTATCCCGTCAAACAATCCGCTCTTTGCCAGCCAGGCGGAGTCCTCAAAGTATCTCCGGTATATCCTGTCCACATCCACGCCGATCCAGTGTTCCGGCTTATGGTCAAAAGCGAAATCGTCCGCAAAGTGCATGCTGCCCAGCAAAAAATCAAAGTCCTTATCCTTGGTCAGTTTCGCAATCAGTGCTTCATGCTCTTTGAAGTAGCATATTTCCAGTCCGAACCTAATCTTCACAGGGAACTGCTCCTCCCTGACCTTTCGGATCAGCTCCAGGTACTCGTCCAGTTTCTTCACGCCACCCACCCTGTGAAACCACTTATTTACGAATTCACTGTGCGCGCACACGGAATCATACATGGGCACAAACTCTTCAAACCGGAAATTGTGTTCCAGAAGGCAGATCTCATCCAGCTGCATTTCCACTGCCTTGTCCACAAACTTCCTGATCCATTCCAGGGTATAGGGACCCCGTTCAATATGAATATGGCCGTCAATCATCTGTATCCTCTGAGCCAGTGGGAAATACTCTCCCCGGCTCGTTCTCCTTTGTCTGGTATTGCCTATTATAGCTGGAATAGTATGACTCCGGCAGGCAGACCATTACGTCTGCCTGCCGGATCTTTTGCTTTATCTATGTCCAGTTTTTGGTTGGATTGTCTGATCAATCTTATGACAGCAGCTGGGACATGATGCTCCGCATCATCTCCGCAGCACGGGAGCGGTGGCTGATCTGGTTCTTTTCCTCCGCGTTCATTTCCGCATAGGTTTTGTTCATGGGCTCATAGAGGAACAACGGATCGTAGCCGAAGCCGCCGGTACCCCTGCGTTCGGTCAGGATTGTTCCGGGACAGCTGCCTTCGGCAATGATCGTCTCTTTGCCCGGAATCTTCAGGGCCAGCGCGCACTTGAAGGCCGCGGAACGGTCATCCTTGCCTTCCATCCGGCTCAGGAGCAGGTCGTTATTTGCCTCGTCGTCTCCATGTTCTCCGGCATACCGTGCAGAATAAACACCCGGTTCACCGTCCAGCGCGTCCACTTCCAGGCCGCTGTCATCACCGATGGCTGGCAGGCCGGTCGCTTCACACACCGCTTCCGCCTTGATGGCGGCATTGCCGGCGAAGGTATTGGCATTCTCTTCAATCGGTCCGAAGAACCCAACAGCGGTCATCGGAGCCAATGTGTAGAAGTCTTTGAACATTTCCTGCAGTTCGCGCAGCTTGTGTTCGTTGCCCGTAGCCACCAGTAGCAGCGGCTTGGGCGCGATATAACGTGCCCGGTCTCCAAGCGCTTCCCGCTGGGCATCCATCAGTTCACGGATTCCCTTTTCGCCGTATTCCATGATGGTATCCAGTTCTTTCTTGGTAAAGGCGCGGCCCTCTCCGGTTCCCTGCAGCTCAATGAACTCGCCCTTTTCATTCATAACGAAGTTCATATCCACCTGAGCATGGCTGTCTTCCTGATAGCACAGGTCCAGGCACGGTTCGTCGTTAATCACGCCCGCGCTGATTGCCGCCACCTGATGGATGATGGGGCTGATGGGCAACTTCTTTTCCCGGACCAGCCGCTCAGCTGCACAGGTCAGTGCCACCATGGCGCCGGTAATGGACGCTGTGCGGGTACCGCCGTCCGCTTCCAGCACGTCGCAGTCCAGCGTAATTGTCCGTTCACCCAGCGCCTTCAGATCCACTGCCTGGCGCAGTGCCCGGCCAATCAGCCGCTGGATTTCCACGCTCCGTCCATCCTTTTTGATGCCGTCCCGCTTTTTCCGTTCCGTGGTGGATGCGGGCAGCATCGCGTATTCCGCCGTCACCCAGCCCTGGCCCTTACCCTTCAGGAAGGGCGGCACCGATTCCTCCACGCTGGCTGTGCAGATTACCCGGGTGTTTCCCGTGGCAATCAGGCAGCTGCCGTAGGCCGTGCGTACAAAATCTGTTTCAATGCTGATCGGGCGCTTCTCGTCCGGTTTTCTTCCGTCTGCTCTCATTGTTTATTCCTTCCCGTTATTCCTGATCGTTTTCATTGCCTCTGCCGCGTAAACCACCATGGCGACAATCGCCAGCGCCACCGTAATCCACAGCAGCAGAATGTCCGGTGTCATATCCCACAGCATGATATTTCCTTCCACAAACGCCTTGTGGAAGAATGACAGCACCAGGGAGGCGATAAAGCCCACCTGCGCTGACTTGCCGAAGTAATTGCTGTACACAACCACGTCCTTGCTCAGCATGAACACGCCGCCCAGAACCATCAGCAGCTCCTTGGCCGCAACGATGATCACCGCAACCAGCGGCAGCGGACCCCAGAATGTCTGGCATACCATTGCCGTCAGCACCATCAGCTTATCGGCCAGCGGATCAAACAGCTTGCCAAAGTCGGTAATCTGGTTCAGCTTCCGCGCCAGGTATCCGTCCAGCATGTCCGTCAGGCTTGCCGCGCAGAACACGCACAGTGAAGCAACCTTAATCTCTTCCTCGTGGAAAAACAGCACCACAAACACCGGAATCAGCAGCATCCGGATAATGGTCAGGACGTTCGGAATCGTCCAGACGTTGGAAAACAGCTTACGAATTTTCTCTTTCAAAAAGAGGACCTTCCTTCAAACACTTTATAATTCAGTCTTCATTATTCATTTTTCATTGCCATCGAAAGGCTACTTATTGTTTTGTTCCGCAATCTCGGTCGGTGTAGCGGGCTTTGCTGACGCTTCAACCCGCTACTTGCCTCGATTGACTCACTCACCTCATTTTCGCCTATCGGCAAATGCCCCACTGGGGCACCACTCGGATCGTTCCCCACTGGCGGTCGTCAGTCCTTCGCCCAACCCAGCGAACGTTTGACGGCCTCGTGCCATCCCTTGAGGTTCAGCAGCCGTGTGGCGTCATCCATCCGGGGGGTGAACTCCAGATCCTTCTGCCAGATCTTTGTGGTCTCCTCCAGGCTGCTGTAGATCCCCGCGCCGAGTCCGGCCAGCAGGGCCGCACCCAGGGCGGTGGTTTCCAGTACTCTCGGCCGGATAACCGGGATGCCCGTGATATCCGCCTGGAACTGCATCAGGAAACTGTTCGCGCTGGCGCCGCCGTCCACCTGCAGGCTTTCCGGCCGGCTGCCGCAGTCCGCGATCATCGCATCCATCAGGTCCGCGCTCTGGAAGGCAATCGCTTCCAGCGCCGCCCGGACTATGTGCGCCCGGCCGGTTCCGCGGGTCATACCGACCAGCGTTCCCCGGCTGTACATATCCCACCAGGGTGCGCCCAGTCCGGTAAACGCCGGCACCAGGTATACGCCGCCGGTGCTCTGGATCGATTGGGCAATGCCCTCTGTCTCCGCGGCGTTTTCAATAATCTTCAGTTCATCCCGCAGCCACTGGATCGTGGCTCCGCCCATGAATACGCTACCTTCCAGCGCATAGGTCGGTTTCTCGTCAATGCGCCAGGCCATCGTGGTCAGCAGTCCGTGTTCACTCATCACCGGTTTGTCCCCGGTGTTCATCAGCATGAAACAGCCTGTGCCATAGGTATTCTTGATATCTCCGGTCTTCAGGCACGCCTGGCCAAACAGGCTCGCGTGCTGGTCGCCCGCCATGGCAGTCACCGGAATGGCCCGGCCCAGGATTGCCGGATCCAGCATGCCGATCATTCCCGCCGTGTCCACCACCCGGGGCAGGCACGCCTTGGGAATATCCAGCAGCTTCAGGAGGTCGTCATCCCAGTCCTGGGTGTGCAGGTTAAACAACATCGTGCGGCCGGCGTTGGTCGCGTCCGTCAAATGCGGCCTGCCCTCAAGCAGGTTCCAGCAGAGGAAACTGTCCACCGTGCCGAAGCACAGTTCGCCCCTCTCCGCCCGGTCCCGCAGGTTGTAATAGTCCAGCAGCCACTTCAGCTTTGTGCCGGAGAAATAGGCGTCCGGCACCAGACCCGTCTTTTCACGGATCATATCACCGCAGCCGTCCGCCACAAGCCGGTCCACAATCTGGCTGGTCCGCCGGCACTGCCACACAATGGCATTGCCCACGCATTCGCCTGTGTTCCGGTCCCAGAGGAAAGTGGTTTCCCGCTGATTGGTAATGCCGATCGCGGCAATATCCGCCGCGTTCACGCCGCTCAGGCGCACAGCTTCCCTCAGGGCCGTGATCTGGCTGTTCAGGATATCTTTGGGATCATGCTCCACCCAGCCGGGTTTCGGATAATGCTGGGGGAATTCCTTGTTGAATGCCGCAATAATCTCACCGTCTTCGGTAAAGATTACCGCCCGGGAGCTGGTCGTTCCCTGATCAAGCGCCGCCAGTATCTTCTTCATAGCCGGCCTCCTCACCATGCACCTGCGCAAGCTCGAGTTCAATGGCGTAGATAAAGGACGTGTTTTTACCCGTAGTACCGATAACCATCGTGTTGCCGTAGGCTGCGGGAGATGCTTCAATCTCCGCATTCAGCTGCATTGTATCCACAACGCTTCCTGTCAGGCCCTCCAGCAGGTGGATGGTACCATTCTGTTCACACTGTATGATCCAGCCGTTTCCTTCTTCGTCATACACCGCGATGGGAGAGGATTCGCTGCGGCTGGAAAGGCCGTAGGACCAGACAATGTTTCCGTTTTCCTTGTCCAGCGCAATCAGGACAGCGGGCGTCTCACCGGAAAGGCCAAGCTTCTGCCTGCCTTCTTCTGAGAGGCCGGTCACCGTGAAATAGACCAGATCATTCAGTTTGTTCTGTCCGATCACCGGAGAAGCCTTGGCGCCGACGTCATCCTTATCCTTCTTGCCCTTGTATACGCCAACGGAAGTCGACCAGATTTCCTTTCCGTTCAATGCGTTATACCGGCGGATCTGGATATCGCTGTCACCCTTCTTCCGGTTGTTCAGCATATTCGCCGTGTAAAGGTTCAGCTCCCGATTGTCGGCCGGAGCCTTATCCTTGGGATCGTCTTCGTCCCCTTCTTCTGCAGGCGCCGGTGTTTCCTGGGAATTGTCCCTGACCTGCATATCCAAGGCAACCGCAGCCATGACGGAGTCCCCGGTATTCACTGCCCAGACGGGCTTCAGGGTATCCGTGTCAATGCACATGAGGACGCCCCCCATGTTGGCCATGTAGACGTATTTGTCATACGCGGCGGGAGAGGATTCAATCGCCAGCAGCGCAGTGTTCTTCTGTCCCTTCACCTTGTAGTTCATGACGGTAATGGAAGGATCAATGGACAGCACCTTCGCGTTATAGTCGAAGCTTGAGTTCAGCGATTCCAGATACAGCATGCCGTTTGATCCGGCAACGATCAGCGTATCGCTGTTCCTGTCGATCAGTGCTGAGGTTTCAAAGCTGCCGACGTCGTTCAGCGGTCGGTGATATTTTCCGTCCAGGCCGTCCAGCAGCTTCTGTTCCTTCTGGGAATACAGGTTGTACTGCCTCAGGCCGATCTTGCCCGTCTTCACTTTCATCTTCCGGGCAAACTGACCCACGCTCAGGAAGGGATAACCGCGGGTATGCAGTGTCGGCGTACCGCGCATGGGATAGCCCAGCTTGATGCTGTTGCGGGTAATCTCTCCGTCCGCCAGGTCCAGGAAGCGGATATTGCCGTCCATGCCCGCAATGATAACTTCCTTCAGGGCCGTTGTATTAATTTTCTTTTCAAACAGGTTGCTTCCTTCGCGCACTTGCGTGCTCCAGCGGGCAATCACCGGCTGGCCGGTCCATCCGTAACCGTAATAGGTCTGGTTTGTTCCCCGTGAGCTTCCGCTCTCCGCATTCCACTTTTTCTTCAGCCCGGTCGGTGCCGCGCTCAGCGTACCGACGGCCGCGTTCCGGCGGAAGTTATCGCCGCGGAAGGTCATCATGCCCAGCTGTTTGGTGGTGTATTCATCTGCCTCCGGCATACGGATCAGTTCCTTCGCCGGACGACTGTAGTTCTTAACTTTCTTGGTGACGCTGGTATAGACCGTCGTACTGGAAATCAGTGATGGATCTGCTTCCGGAGCCGCCAGCGCCGTCAGCGACGGAGTTACAGTCGGCGTAGGTGTCGGCGGTGCAACGGTAGGAGTCGGTTCAGGCGTACGCAGTTCTCCGGTAGGCAGATCGTCATACTGTTCTCCTGCGAACGCACCTTCGCCTTCCGTCTCGTTGTCCGGATCTTCCTCTCCGTTCTCTACAAAGGTATCTCCGGTAACGCCTTCAGCTTCTATATTCGGATTTTCATCCGATTCTGCTTCAGGATTCGCTTCTCCATCGGCGCCTTCCTCAGCGCCTTCAGCCTTCGCTCTTTCCGCATCCACGTCATAATAATCGTCATCATACTCAACCGGGTCAGGTTGTGGGCTTTCTTCCGGCTTCAGCGTCAGCAGATCCAGCGGTCCCTCGATATCTATTTCCACCGTGGAATCGGTATCATACCACTTTTCCTCATCCGTCCGGCGCACCTGGAGAATTGCGGTACCTTTACGCCCGCTTTCCACGTGCATCTTCATGATCCACGTCCTGGTGCCGTCCGGGTTATCCACCGGCGCGGCCTCAGTATCCAGATCCTCGTCGTTTTCTCCCCGCAGACGGATTCCAGACACTTCCTTGTCCGTGTACACGGTAAAGGCCAGGTCCACCGGTGCGGTACGACCTTCCGTTTCATCCACAGGGATAAAGCTGATAACACGCGGAGCTTCACGGACAGCGTTATTTTTCTGGTTTGCCCTGTCCCTGAAGACCAGGACACCGGTAATGATGATGCCGATCAGCACCAGCAGCGCCACAATCACTCTCAGGATTTTATGTTCCGGACGATCCTGGACCTTTACCTTGGCGTTCTCCGTCCGGAAAGGCTGGCTCCGTTTTTCAAGATACGCTTTCGCGTCACGGGAATACATCGGCTGCTCCCGTTCCCAGGCGGCTTCGCGGGCAGTTTCCCGCACAGGAACCTGCTGCGTCATTCCGTCGCTCATACGTCCCGGGGCATAACCAACCCGTACCCTTGAGGTTTTATCCGGAACCCTGTTGCTGCCGGATCGGAGCGGCTCTTCCCGCACATCCCGTCTGGAGTGAACCGGCGCCTGTTTCTGTTCCGGCATAGGCGGCCTGCGATACGCGTTCTGCGGGCGGGTACCGGGACGTCTGGCCTCCGGCCTGACTGTACCGTAGGGAGCAGCACTCATGCGCCGCGCTTCCGCAGGCACCCGGCTGTCCGCACCCTGTACCGCGGCAGGTGTTTCCTCAGCTGTTTCCGTTTTTTCGGCAGATTCAGATTCTTCCGGCAGCTCAGGTGCTGCAGAAGAAGCGCTTTCTTCTTTCTTCTCAGGTTCCGGGACTGCTGTTTCCTCCGCCTTGTCCAGCTCTTCCTCTGCGGGCATCTCGGGCACTTCAGGGAAATCCGGTTCTTCAGTCTGTGCCGTTGCTTCGGTTACAGGCGCTTCTTCCCGCGTTTCCTTTTCGGGCTCATCATCAATAAGCCAGCGTTCAAGGCTGGCGAGCACTTCGGAGGATTCAGACGATTCTTCCGATCTGACGGGAATGCCCGTTTCCGGTTTCCGCCGGTTTCTGCGCTGGGCATTCATCCCGGTATATGTATTCTGATCTTTCCGATTCCATCTGTCCAATCTTCGTCTTCTCCTTTTCTGCAAAGTTTCCGACAGTGTATATTATATCTGAAAGCGTTTTTGTTCACAAGTCCCGCAGCCGTTGCCTTTTCCCCAGCACCCTTATATAATACGGATGCGAACGTTTTTCCGTTGCAGTTCGTCCAGTTTTATTCTGAAAGATGGTTATTGATTTATACTATGAAATGTACTCTCTGTCCTCGTCAATGCGGCGCTGACCGCTCTGTCCAGCTGGGCTTTTGCGGTCTCGGTGAGGAGATGCTCATTGCCCGCGTTGCCCCGCATCTGTGGGAAGAGCCGCCCATATCCGGCAGCCGCGGAACAGGCGCCGTCTTCTTTTCCGGCTGTACGCTCCGCTGCGTCTACTGCCAGAACGGAGATATCTCCCACCGGAATGAAGGCCGCCCCTTCACCCCGCGGGAGCTTTCAGACGCACTGAAACGCCTGACAGACCTGGGCGTCCACACCCTGTCTTTTATCACAGGCACCCCCTTTGTTCCCCGGATCCTGGAGGCGCTGGAACTCTGGCGTCCGCCCCTGCCCCTGGTATGGAACACCTCCGGCTATGAAACCGTGGATACCCTGCGCCGTCTTAAAGGCGTCATTGACGTATACCTCCCGGACCTGAAGCATTTCTCCACCCGCGCCGGACGGCTGTGCGCCGCGGCACCGGACTATTTTGCTGTCACTTCCGCCGCAATCAGGGAAATGTGCCGCCAGACCGGTGCTCCCGTTTATGATGAAAACGGCATCATGCTCAGGGGTACCCTGATCCGCCATCTGATCCTGCCGGGCTTCACATCGGAGAGCCTGCGCCTGCTCACCTGGGTCCGGGACGAGCTTCCAGCCGGCATTCCCGTCAGCCTCATGCGCCAGTATATTCCCTGCAACGGTGTATCCGTTCCCGGGCTGGACAGGCGTATCACGGAAAAGGAGTACAGCCGGGTCCGTGATCATATGATCGCGCTGGATCTGCCAGGTTTCCTGCAGGAACCGGATTCCGCTGACCGGGACTTCATCCCCTTGTTCAATCAGGATGAGAGTTATGTTTAAATCCATTCAGAAACAAAGGAGTGTGCCAGCGCACACTCCTCATTTTTCATTCTTCTTTGCCAAAGAAAAAACCTGACATTGTCAGGCTTTTGATATCAGTCTTTTTTTACCTTGGGCACGTGGTATTCATACTTGCCGCCCATGTCAAACCGGACTGATTCCGGCGGAACTTCCAGCAGGGACGGGTCATCCATGTACTTGACCATGGAAGCAAAGAAGGCGGAGTAATGGGCGCCGGAGCACATCCGCTCATCCGCGGTCATGCCCAGCGGCAGCCACCGCTTCATGCGGCTCTTGCCTTCACTGTCCACCAGGGCCTCCTTCATGATGTTGCCCATGCCGATGAACATGCTCACATTGCCGAAGTTATAGATATGATGCCATACGTGGTTCAGGCCGATGGACGCGTTGTTGGTGATAAACAGGCCGCTGTAGAAAGGCAGTTCCCGGATCAGGAATCCGGGCGCAAGGCCGTAGCGGTCCAGCAGCCGGTACAGGCCTACGATACCGGTGGCCAGTCCGGGGATCTTCAGCAGTGCTCCTGCCAGTTTGGTCAGGAACGCATCATCCTCTTCATCCCGGATCTTTTCCTGTGCGGCAACCATCCGGTCCCGGACGTCGAAGATCGTATCCGTCAGGTCGAACTCGATCCTGGCTGTCACTTCGTTGCTCTCAT
>Ga0310786_10003787_pt1 | contig 21636 bp, 16 predicted proteins | sample AusTroGonzalo_MG_FD_203881 | JGI IMG/M metagenome (GOLD analysis project Ga0310786, IMG submission 203881) | Bovine rumen microbial communities from tropical cattle in Woodstock, Queensland, Australia - Gonzalo_03 (v2) (version 2) | ecosystem: Host-associated > Mammals > Digestive system >...
GGTGGCTGCCATGAAGCCCGTCGCTCTCGACGCTGCCAGCGTTGATCAGAAGATTCTCGACGAGGAGTACAAGACCGCTGTTGAGAAGACGAAGCTCGAGCAGGTTGAGAAGTTCGTTGAGATGAAGATTAAGAAGGCAGGTATCAACCCGAACCTTGTTGACTCTGAGGACCACATCGAGTCGAACATGGCTAAGGGCTGGCTCACACAGGAGCAGGCTGACGAGGCTCGTAAGATCATCGTCGAGGCCAAGGCCGAGGGTGAGGCTCAGCTGAAGATGCCTATGATCGAGAACATCGCCAAGGGTCGTGTGCAGAAGTTCCTGAAGGAGAACTGCCTCGTCGACCAGGAGTTCCAGTTCGGCGACGGCGACAAGGCTACTGTTGCTCAGTGGCTCGCCAAGCAGGACAAGGATCTGAAGATCGTTGCTTTCCGCCGCTTCACTTTGGCAGCAGAGTAAATGAAGATCTTTGCAATAGGAATGAATTATGCAGCCCACACACGTGAGCTGCATAATTTTTTGTCCAATCCCGAGGGTGGCGGCGCCGATCCCGTCATCTTCACGAAGTGCGACTCCGCCCTGCTCATTCCCGGTAAGCCGTTCTTCGTCCCCGACCATCTGGGACGTATCGACTACGAGGGTGAGTTGGTGGTACGTATCTGCCGTCTCGGTAAGAATATCTCCGAGCGCTTTGCCCACCGTTACTACGATGCCCTGACCGTAGGCATCGACTTCACCGCCCGCGATCTGCAGAAGCAGGCCAGCAGCGAGGGACTGCCCTGGACCATCGCCAAGGGCTTCGACGGCTCGGCGGCGATAGGGGAGTGGGTGAGTTTACAGGGGTGCGGGGACACGGGGGCTCATGGGCGTGAGGATAGTGACGAGGGTAGGGTATTCTCGTTCCGCCTCGACAAGAATGGTGAGACGGTGCAGCAGGGCAGTACGGCCGACATGATCCATTCCATAGACAGTATCATCAGCTATCTTTCCCGCTTCTTTACCCTGAAGACGGGTGACCTTATCTATACCGGCACCCCCGTCGGTGTGGGGCCTGTCAGCGTCGGCGACCATCTGGAGGGATGGCTGGAGAATCGTAAGGTTCTCGACTTGTATTGCCGTTAGGACAACTTGTATTGGCAACAAGACAACTTGTATTGCCGTCGAGACAATAAAAAGCGTGTATCCAACGTTATAATAACGATGGAACGAGTCCACAGACTCCTTATGTGCATCGCCCTCATGGCTCTCTCGATGAGCATGGAGGCGCAGCGTTTCTTCGACCTGACGGCCGAAGATGTGCGTATTGACAGCTTGCTCCCCGTCTTCAACTACGAGCAGGAACTGGGACTGGACTATGCTGACTCCGTCTACAGCGTCAGCATCGAATACCCTGAATTCATCGATATGTCGGCCACCGACATCGCCCGCTATCAGGCCCTCACCGACGAGTTGCCGCCGGCTATGCCGGCCATCCGTCAGTATGTGGGTGTCGCGCGCCGCCGTGGCACACTCTACGTGTCGTTCGTTCCCATCGTCTTCCGCGACGGACGTTTCCAGAAACTGGTCAGCTTCAAACTTAATACCCACTCCCAGCCCCTCCCGAGCGGGAGGGGGGCTCTTGCCCGCAGTACTGAAGGCCGCCTTTTCTCCTCGCCCGCTCGGTCGGGGGTGGCTACCCATTCCGTCCTTTCCACAGGCACGTGGGTGAAGATACGCGTGGCGGAGACGGGCATCTATCAGTTGACGGACGCCCTGTGCCGGAAGGCCGGTTTCAGCGACCCTTCACGGGTGAAGGTCTACGGCTATGGCGGTGCCCTGCAGCCGGAGGCATTGTCGGCCGACTATCTGTTGGCGACGGACGATCTCCAGGAGGTGCCCACTTGCGTGGTGAACGGCCGCCGACTGTTCCGTGCCACAGGACCGGTGGGGTGGAGCAGCAACACGGTGAAGACCCGTACACGCAATCCCTATAGCAACTACGGCTACTATTTCCTGACCGATGGCGACAGTCCGCTGACGGTCGACACGGCGGCGTTCTCCGCCTCGTTCTACCCCTCGCCGGACGACTATCACACCCTCTACGAGATCGACGACTACTCGTGGTTCCATGGCGGCCGTAACCTCTACGACAGCCGTCTCTTCGGTGTCGGCAACAGCCGTTCCTACACGCTGTCGTCACCGGCATCGTCGGCCAAGCTGACCATCGTGATGAGCTACGATGCCGTCTGGCAGGGCACGGTCTCCGTCAACGGCAAGACCGTTGGCACGATGAGCGTCGGCTATTCCTCGGGAACGCTTCCCGAGGGGCGCGACAGCTACAGCAAGGGTGCCGTGAAGACGTGGACCTTCAGTGTCGATGACCTCCAGGCTGAGAATACCGTTACCATCACGCAGACGTCCGGCGGCGACGTGCGTCTGGACTATCTCACCTTCTGCTTCGACACACCAGTACCGCTGCCCGACCTGATGACGGCGTCGTTCGACGCTCCGGAATATGTTGGTCCCGTGGCCAACCAGGACCTCCATGGCGACGACTTTGCGGACATGGTTATCATCATCCCCGCTTCGCGCAAGCTGCTGACACAGGCCGAGCGCCTGAAACAGCTCCATGAGGAGCGCGACGGTCTGCGTGTGCGTATCATCGCCGCCGACGAGCTGTATAACGAGTTCTCCAGCGGCACCCCCGATGCCAATGCCTACCGTCGCTACCTGAAGATGCTCTACGACCGTGCCGGGAGCGACGACGACATGCCGCGCTACCTCCTGCTCCTGGGCGACGGTGCCTGGGACAACCGTATGCTGTCCAGTGCCTGGCGCGGCTATCAACCCGACGACTTCCTGCTCTGCTTCGAGAGCGACAACTCGTTCAGTGAGACCGACTGCTACGTCTCCGACGACTTCTTCTGTATGCTCGACGAGGGCGAGGGTGCTAACCTGACGGGCAGCGACAAGGGCGATGTTGCCGTAGGCCGTCTGACGGCCCGTAACGAGGAGGAGGCTACCGTCTTGGTCGACAAAATCGTGAGCTACGTCACCAACGAGAAGGCTGGCGACTGGCAGAACACCATCTGCTTCATGGGCGACGACGGCGACTACAACCGTCACATGGGCGATGCCGAGGCCGTGGCGCAGATGGTGGCCCGCAACTGGCCCGACTACCAGCTGAAGCGTATCCACTGGGATGCCTACGAGCGCACCTCGTCGTCGACAGGCTTCAGCTATCCTGACGTGACGCGGCTTGTCCGCCAGCAGATGCAGAACGGCGCACTGATGATGAACTACACCGGCCATGGCGCCCCCTATATCATGTCCCACGAACAGGTCATCGGCCTTGAGGACTTCGAACTGTCGTCGGACCTCCGTCTGCCGCTTTGGGTGACGGCGTCGTGCGACATCATGCCCTTCGACGGCCTGGAGGAGAACATCGGCGAGACGGCCATGCAGAATGCCAAGGGCGGCGCCATCGCCTTCTACGGCACCACCCGTACCGTCTATGCCCACTATAACCGCTACATGAACATGGCCTTCACGGAGTATGTCCTCGGCACCGATCCCGACGGCCACCGCTATACCATCGGCGAGGCCGCCCGTCTGGCCAAGAACAAGCTGCTGACGCCGCAGAACAATATCGGCACCGACTACACCGCCAACAAACTGCAGTACTCCCTGCTCGGCGACCCCGCCCTGCGCCTGGCCACGCCGACGGCCAAGGTGGTCGTCGACAGCATCTGCTCGACGTCGGGACGCCTGCAGCCTATGGACGCCGACGGGACGCTCACTCTGCTGACGGGTCAGACGCTGAAGGTCTGCGGCCATGTCGACGGCCAGACCGGCTTCTCAGGCGAGGTGACGCTGACCGTCCAGGATGTCGAACAGCTCGTCGTCGGCCGTATGAACAGTACGGAGAAGATGGACACAGCGTTCAAGTTCCGCGACCGCCCCTACGTCCTCTTCAACGGTAGCGACAGCGTCCGTAACGGCCGCTTCGCCCTGACTTTCGCACTGCCGAAGGACATCAGCTATGCCGACGGCACGGGCATGATGAAGGTCTATGCCGTCAACAACGCCCGCACCGTCAGCGCCAATGGCCGCTACGAGGACTTTACGATGAGTGCCGACACCCTGGGTGCCGACGACGGCATCGGCCCGAACATCTGGTGCTACCTGAACAGCAGCGACTTCACGAACGGCGATGCCGTCAACCCCACGCCCTATTTCTATGCCGAGCTGTCGGACAAGGACGGCCTGAACGTCTCGGGAAGCGGCATCGGCCACGACCTGGAGCTCATCATCGATGGTAACATGTCCACGACCTACAACCTGAACGACTACTTCCAGTACGACTTCGGCGACTTCCGCAGCGGCCATGTGGGCTTCAGCATCCCCGCGCTCGACTACGGTCAGCACCGTCTGCTGTTCCGCGCCTGGGATGCACTGAACAACTCGTCGACGGCCGAGCTGACGTTCCGTGTCGTCAAGGCTCTGACGCCCAACTGCTTCAGTGTCGCTGCCACGAAGAATCCCGCCACGACGTCGACGACGTTCATCGTCAACCACGACCGTACGGGCTCCCAGATGGACGTGCAGCTCGACATCTTCGACACCTCTGGCCGCCTGCTCTGGAGTCACAGTGAGACGGGCGTGCCCACGGACCAGACGTATACCCTCGACTGGAACCTCACCACCAGTGGCGGCCGCCGCCTGCAGACGGGTGTCTATCTCTACCGCGTCAGCATCAGCAGCGACGGTAGCCGTCAGGCGTCGAAGGCACAGAAATTGATTATCATGAGCAATAAATAAATGCCTGATAGCGTTATTACGTTATATCCTTACGTTATCACGAAACAGAAGAAAGATGAAGAACAAGAAGATTATCATAGCACTGGGATGCTGGCTTCTGGCCGCCAGTCAGGTGAGTGCCGACGAGAAGAACACCATGTTCAACCCCGTTGAGCACGCCGTCATCTCGGAGACCATCGCCCCCGATGCCCGTTCTGCTGGCATGGGCGACGTTGGTGCCGCTACCGACCCCGATGTCAACTCACAGTACTGGAACCCCGCCAAGTACCCCTTCTGCATCAGCCGCGCCGGTGTGGCACTGAACTACACACCGTGGCTGCGCCAGCTGGTGAACGACATCGACCTGGCCTATGTCGCCGGCTACTACCGTATCGGCGACTACTCCGCCATCTCCGGTTCGCTGCGCTACTTCTCGCTCGGCGAGGTGTTCACCGACTACGGCGTGTCCGACATGACCGTCCGTCCCTACGAGATGTCGCTCGACGCTGCCTACTCGTTGATGCTCAGCGAGAACTTCTCCATCGCCGCCGCCATCCGCTGGATCTACAGTGACCTGCGCTACGACTACAGCGAGGACTCCAAGCCCGCCTCGGCCTTCGCTGCCGACCTGGCAATGTACTATAACAACTACGTCATGCTCGGCAACCGCGAGTGTCAGCTTGGCCTGGGTGCCAACATCCGCAACATCGGCTCGAAGATCTCCTACTACGGCGACGAGGAGAGCCAGTTCCTGCCCGCCAACCTGCGTCTGGGTGCCTCGCTGATGATTCCCGTCGACGACTACAACCGCTTCTCCATCACGGCCGATGCCAACAAACTGCTGGTGCCCACCGTGCCCATGCAGGAGGAGGGCGAGTCGAACAGCGACTACCAGGACCGCGTGCGTCGTGAGTACAGCGACATGGGTAGCATCAAGGGTATGTTCAAGAGCTTCAGCGACGCCCCCGACGGTTTCAAGGAGGAGCTCGACGAGATTCAGTGGAGCGTCGGTGCCGAGTACGTCTATAACGACAAGTTCTCGCTCCGCGCCGGCTACCACCACCAGGCCGAGTCGAAGGGTAACCTGAAGTACTTCACCATCGGCGGCGGCTTCCGCATGAACGTCTTCTCGCTCGACGTGGGCTACGTCATCTCCACCGCCAAGTCGAACCCCCTCGACCAGACCCTCCGCTTCACCCTGGCGTTCGACATGGACGGCATCAAGGACCTGTTTAAGTGAGACCAGAAATAACGTAACACCGTTATAACGTTATACCGAAATACCGAAGAAGGAACTATGATACGAGTAGGAATGGGCTATGACGTCCATCGTCTGGTGGAAGGTCGCGACTTGTGGATTGGGGGCATAAAGATACCCTTTGAGAAAGGACTCCTCGGCCATAGCGATGCCGATGTGCTCATCCACGCCATCTGCGACGCCATCCTCGGCGCTGCCAACATGCGCGACATCGGTTACCACTTCCCCGACACCAGTGACGAGACACTCGACATGGACTCGAAGATTATTCTGAAAAAGACCATCGAGCTCATCGCCACCAAAGGCTACCGCCTGGGGAACATCGATGCCACCATCTGTGCCGAGCGGCCGAAGATGAACCCGCACATCCCCGCCATGCAGCAGACGATGGCCGACGTCATCGGCTGTGATCCCGACCAGATCAGTATCAAGGCCACCACCACGGAACGCCTCGGGTTCACCGGGCGCGAAGAGGGTATCTCCGCCTATGCCGTAGCACTCATCGAAAAGTAACCCTCCGAAAAGGTCACCTTTTCGCCGCTAAGGCTTACCTTTAGCCGTCTAAAGCTTATCTTTTCACCGCTAAAGGTCACCTTTAGCTCTGAATTCTCTAGAGAATTTAACCCTAAAGGTCACCTTTAGAATCCTAAAGCTTACCTTTTCGGCGCTAAAGGTCACCTTTTCTGGTCCTCTGTACTCCCCTCCCGTTCGGGAGGGGGCGGGGGTGGGTCTCGAGTGTGACCTTGGGTGTGGGTTCCTCGCGTATATATATGTATAGTGAAACAAAAAAACAACCTACCTATCCTACCTATCTGCATGTCCCGTTTTTAGGTATAACTGTAAAATAGGTAGGATAGGTAGGATGTTTTCTGGTTTAGCTACTATATACGCGCGCGATCGTAAAATTATTTGTACAAGGCTGAAAAACAGGGAAATATATTTGGAACTTCCGGTTATTATGCCTATATTTGCAGCGTAACTTGTTAACTAACTCAAAAATAATCGATATGAAGCAAACTATGAACAACGTAAAGGATAGGATATTCGGTGCGGTGCTGTTGCTGTGTGCCCTGCTCATGGCACAGCTGCTGACGGTGAGCTGCTCCAAGGACGATGACGGCGAGAGCGTGCAACTGCAGGTGTCGCCGGAGAACATCTACCTGGATGCCAGTGGCGTGGCCGTGATGAATATCTCGTCGAACAGTACGTGGAACGTCAGCACGACCGTCTCGTGGCTGACATTCTCGACACTGAGCGGCGTGGGTAACGGACAGGTCACCATCACTGCCACTGGTAATGCTACCGACCGCTCGGCCATCATCACGGTGAAGGCGGAGGGCGTCACCAGACAGGTGGCGGTGACACAGTCGGTGAACGGTACGCCCACAACGCCTACCGATCCCACGACGCCGACGGATCCCAGTGCCAAGAAAGGCACGCTCACCAACCCCTACAAAGCTTCTGAGGCCCAGAAGATTGCCTCTGCGCTGAAGATTGGCGAGAAGACGGACTACTGCTACGTGAAGGGTGTCATCAAGCAGATCAATACGGTGTCGACAACCCTTGGCTGGGGTGCGTTCTACATTGCCGATACGCTCTCTGACACCAGCACCTCGTTGTGTGCAGTGAACTGTTATTACCTGCAGAAAAAGAATTTCTCCAGCGAAGACCAGATAGCTGTAGGCGACCAGGTGATCATCTATGGCAAACTGACGTACAACGAGCTCAGCTGGGGCAACAGAGCAGAGATCGATGACAGCTACATCTACTCGCTCAACGGTGTTACAACATCGTCGACCGCGTCGGCGGTGACCGTGTCGCCAACCTCTATCACGATGGAGAGCGGCAAGGGCCAGGCCGATTTCGCCATTTACTCGAACTCGTCGTGGACCGTCACCAGCAACCAGTCGTGGTGCTACACCCTCACCACGTCAGGCGAGGGGAACCGCTATATCATCACCGTGTATGTGGAGCCCAATAACTCCACCACCGACCGCACGGCCACCATCACCGTGAAGAGCGGGACGGACACGGCTACCCTCACCGTCACTCAGAAGGGCACAGCCAAGGAGATGACGGGCACCCACGAAGGCCACGACTGGGTAGACCTCGGACTGCCGAGCGGCGTGCTCTGGGCAACGACCAACGTCGGTGCAAACAAGCCTGGCGACTATGGTAACTACTACGCCTGGGGCGAGACCTACACGAAGCGTGACTACTCATACGACACTTATAAGTACAGCACCAGCAAGGGTACCGTCCTGACGAAGTACTGCACCTCGTCGGCCAATGGCAACGTCGACAACAAGACCACGCTGGAGGCGTCGGACGATGCTGCCTCGGTGAACTGGGGCGGCTCGTGGCGTATGCCTACCTACGAGGAGCTCAAGGAGTTGGCCAATACCTCATACTGCACCTGGACATGGGAGCTGCAGGACGGTCACTATGGCAGCCGTGTCACCGGTCCCAACGGCAACTCCATCTTCCTGCCTGCCGCCGGCTGGTTTGCCGTCATCAGTACCATTAACGTGGGTGAGCAGGGCTATTACTGGACGTCGTCGCTCAATCCCGAGAACGACAAGTCCTACGACCTCTGGATGATTAAAGTGGGCGACAAAGGTGGGGCCATGTTCCATACTGCTGGCATCCGCTATGCCGGCTATAGCGTGCGTGCCGTTTATTCAAGGTGAGAACAGTGGAGTAAAAAAAGAAACAGTATGAACAACGACGAATTGATGAACCGGCGACGGTTCTTTAAGAAAGCGGCAAAAGGCCTGCTGCCGATGCTGGGAGCAGTGGTGGTGGGACCGTCGGCAGTCATGAGCACGCTGACGTCGTGCAGTAAAGACGAGGGGTGCGGCGGCTGTGAAGCGGCTTGTATGGACAGTTGCCAGACCACCTGCTCGGGATCCTGTGTCGGTGCTGCCTCGGGAAGCACGCCAGTCCTGAATTTCAAGGGCAGTGGTACGCTTTCGGATCCGTACTATGCCTCTGATGCTGTGAAATATGCGAAGTCACTGCCCGAAGACAAACCAACAACAGAAACGTTCTATATAAAAGGTAAGGTATCGAAGATCTACACCAATTATGACAACGGTGTGGGCTGGGCGTATTTCAACATGTCGGACGACGGCAAGGACAAAAACACGCTGACGGCCGAGGTCTACTATTTCAATAACCAGGACTATGTGTCAGGGCCTTTGCTGAAAGTTGGTGACGATGTGGTGATAAACGGCAATCTGGAGTACGACGTCGGGATAATACCTTTCTGTAATCCCGGCTATCTCTATTCGCTCAACGGCCAGACGTCTGGCGGCAGCAGCACGTGCTCCAGCTGTACCAGCGCTTGCTCCAGTTCATGTTCTACAAGTTGCAGCAATACCTGTAGTGGCAGTAGTACTAGTTCGTCGTGCTCTGGCTGCGCTTCAAGTTGTTCGTCCGGCTGCTCCACCAGCTGTGGCACCAGTTGCGGTAGCGGCTGCTCGAGCAGTTGCGGCAGTGGCTGTTCCACTGGTTGCTCGACGGGCTGCAAGGGTAGCTGCGGTACTGGCTGTGGTAGTGGCTGTTCGGGAAAGTGCGATACGACTTGTTCCACGGGCTGTGGCGGCTATTGTAAGGTGACTTGCGGCGGCACGTGTAAGGACGGGTGCGCCAATACGTGCTCGTGGCAGTGTCCGTCGAACAGTAAAGCAGGCTGCTCTGGTACGTGTTTCGGAGCATGTTCTTCGACGTGTGCCAAGACCTGTAGTGGTTACTGTTACAGCTCGTGCAAGAGCACGGGACATGCATAATCTGACGAGGGAATGGAAATAATCAAAGACCGTGACAACGGCTGGCAGGCTGGCATGGCGAAGAACATCACCTTCATCGTCACGAAAGACTGCCAGCTGGCGTGTAAGTATTGCTATCTGGTAGGGAAGAACACGAAGGAGCGGATGACGTGGGAGGTGGCGAAGGAGGCCATCGACTACATCCTGGACCGCGAGGAGGAGTTCCGTGAGGAGAGCGTCATTTGGGACTTTATCGGTGGTGAGCCGTTTCTGGAGATAGACCTGATAGACCATATCTGCGACTATCTGAAGACGGAGATGTACCGCCGGGACCACCACTGGTTCAACTCCTACCGCTTCTCGTTCTCGACCAACGGCATCAACTACCACACGGAGAAGGTACAACAGTTTATTAAGAAGAACCATACCCACCTGTCGGTAGCTATCACCATCGACGGTACAAAGCGGAAGCACGACCTGAACCGCATCTGGAAGACGCCGGAAATGGAGCAGGGCGTTGTGCCGAAGCCGGAGGACGAGAAAGGCTCGTACGACGATGTCGTCAGGAACATCCCCCTGTGGCTCAGTCAGTTTCCCGGTGCTGCCACGAAGGTGACCATCGCCTCAGCTGACATACCGTATATCAAGGAGAGCGTGCTGCACCTCTACAGCCTGGGCATCAAGGAGGTGAACATCAACTGCGTGTTTGAGGATGTGTGGAAGGAGGGGGACGACGTGTTGTTTGAGGAACAGTTGACGGAGCTTGCCGACGCCATCATCGACAACGACCTGTACCGCGACCATGTCTGCTCGTTCTTCATGGAGCAGATAGGTAAACCCATGGATCCAGAACTTGAGAATGAGAACTGGTGTGGCGCGGGAAAGATGCTGGCCGTCGACGCAGCAGGCAACTTCTATCCCTGTACCCGCTTTGCTGCCTACTCGCTGAGGAACAAGCCCGCATGGATCATCGGCAACGTGAAGGACGGCATAGACCAGAACCGGTTACGCCCCTTCCTGACGCTTGACCGTACGACCCAGTCGCCGGAAGAGTGCCTTCGCTGCGAGGTGGCCAGTGGCTGCGCCTGGTGTCAGGGTGAGAACTACGATGCGGCACAGACACACACCGTCTATCAGCGCGCAACGGCCATCTGTAAGATGCATAAAGCTCGTGTCCGTGCCAACAACTACTATTGGAACAAGCTGTTCCGAAAACTGGAGTTGCAGGAGTACGAGGAGCAGAAACGTAAAACGACGAGAGTGATATGCTGACATACCTTATTATCATACTCGACGACACGAGTGTGTCGTACTGTCACTATGAGACGGGACGGCGGGAACGCCGGCTGATAGACCTTGATGTCCTGAAGCGTGGCATCGTGTGGGCTATGAAGGAGAACCTGAACATCCAGTTCGTCTATCCAGACTACCAGTTGCCGGAGGCGTATCGTGAGGTTGTGGAGTCGATAGACCACACGAAGATCGGCCCTGTAGGTTGTGGCGAAGAGCTGGATGTCGTGGTTGTCGATGACTTGTCGGACGTGGAACCGCAGTCGCAGATCCCATATCTCTGGCGCTGTTCGCTGGCGACGTTGGACAAGGCGCAGGAACAGCTGAAGGAGAAGTTGCGCCATGCGTTCCGAATCAACGTCATGCTGACGGATATCCCGACATGGAAGCAGGCGGAGTTCGATACTTATAAGGCTATTCTCACAGAATTAACGGGGTTCATGGTGGAGCGTTACTGTGAGGGGAGTGTCACGCAGCTGAACCTCCTGACAGACAGGCTCATGCTGAACGAGATGAACAACTGCGGGGCAGGGGATACCAGCGTGACGTTAGCCCCCGACGGGCGGTTCTATGTCTGTCCGGCTTTCTACTATGCCGGTATGGAGAGTATCGGGATGCCAGACAAAGGCCTGGCTATTCCCAATAAACAGTTGTACCGCCTTGACCATGCGCCGATATGCCGTATCTGCGATGCGTACCAGTGCAAACGCTGCGTCTGGATGAATGGCCTGCTGACGGGCGATGCCAATACGCCTTCGCACGAGCAATGCGTCGCGGCTCACCTGGAACGTAATGCTGCACGACTGTTGCAGCAGAAGCTGCGCGAGAATGACGTGCATCTGGAGAATTGCAGTGAGATTACTGAAATCAATTATTTGGATCCTTTTATTATCGCAAACAAATGGAAATAAGAAAAATAGTGGGGAAAGTAACCCCAGAGGAGAGTGCAGAGATACAGGCTCTCTTTGAGCGTAAGAACGGACTTGCAGAACTGGCAAAGATTCTGACGGCCGACAATGTTGAGTTGTATGAGAAGCTGGTGAAGGATCTGGGTGAGACAGGAATCAAGTTCCAGAAATGGTGGGACGAGAAAGGTAAAAAGTATGGATGGGAGGGCCATCCCCTGGGGAATTGGGAGATAAACTTCCAAACCAACGAGATAACGCTGGTCGTCAACGAAGCGTGACGACACGCCGACAACAGCACACATTCGCGCTGGACAACACTTCAACATAGCACTAGACAAAGAAAAAGTTCCGCTGCAACTCTCGCGAGCAACAGCGGAACAAGCCTATGTTTAACTAAAAATCCTTTTCTCTAAAAGAAATTTTTGGTTATCACCGTCAGACTTGCGCCCTCGGGCAACATAGTACCAAAAATTTGAAAGTTTAAATGGGAGCTTCACAGCGACCACCTGTTATCCTACAGTTGAAAACTTTCTTTTTTACCAATAACTAAAAACCTAAAACTATAAATATTACTACTAACCTAAAACAATCTATTAACCTTTTGACGATGCAAAGGTACGACGAATTTTCTTTCCCCGCAATAGTTTAGCAAGAAAAATGCAAAAATATTAATGATTTTTGACTTAAATCAATCATTTGTGTGCGCAAACAACAAATATTTATACTTTTTTCTTTGTTTTTACAGAACTTCATCGTAACTTTGCCGACCGAATTATCGAGGAAGGAGGAACGAGGATATATTTCTAATATAAAAAGGAGATGAAAAAGTTACTTTGGATTGTTATTGTGTTGCTCGTGGCAGTGCTGATGGCCGTCACGGCACCGGGAGAGGAGAAACATAAGGAGGCCATGATGCAGGCCGTCAGGGAGTATGTTGACGAGGAGGCTACGAACCGTGGCTTTGGCGACAACGGTATCACCCGTCTGGGCAAGAACGTTGTGGTGCAGGCTGTGAAGACGGCGCTGAACTCGAAGCTGAGGTTCGACAACTACTACCTCTTTAATATGACGCACGTGAACCTGGACGGTGAGAGCAAGGTGCTCTCGCTGGGTATCTTTGGCAAGGTCTTTACGTTTGACAAGGATATGCTTCGCGAGAACCTGGAAGAGGCTACGCGCACGAAGGAGGTGGAGAAGGTAGAGAAGGCTGCCGCCAAGGAGGAGGCCCGTGAGCTGAAACGTCAGCTGAAGGAACAGCGTAAACTGGAGAAGAAGCTGGCCAAGGAGGCAAAGCGCAAGGCCAAGGAAGAAGCCAAGCGTAAGAAAAAGGAAGAGAAGAAGTAGTGATTAGTTGGGAGTGTAGAGATTGCTACCGCCATGAGGGTACTGATTGTTAACACGAGCGAGAAGACGGGTGGGGCAGCGGTTGCTGCTCACCGACTGATGGAGGCGTTGAACAACCACGGGGTGAAAGCGAAGATGCTGGTGCGCGACAAGCAGACGGACAACCTCAGCGTCGTCGGCCTGCCGAAGTCGCCCCTGCTACGCTGGCACTTCCTCTGGGAGCGGTTTGTCGTCTTCTGCCACCTGCACTTCTCACGCAAACACCTGTTCGAGATAGATATTGCCAATGTCGGCACGGACATCACCCGCCTGCCGGAGTTCAAGGAGGCCGACATCATCCACCTGCACTGGATAAACCAGGGGATGCTGTCACTGAAGGATATCCGGAAGATCCTGCGTTCGGGAAAACCCGTCGTTTGGACGATGCACGACATCTGGCCGGCGACGGCAATCTGTCACCTGACACTGGGGTGCAAGAGCTTTAAGACGACCTGCCGTCAGTGTCAACTACTGCCGGGACACGGCAGTAACGGCGATATCTCGGCCAGGGTGTGGCGCCGCAAGCAGCAGATGCTGCAGAACGAGGATGTCCTGTTTGTGGCATGCAGCAAATGGCTGGCAAATGAAGCTAAGGCCAGTGCGCTCCTTCAAGGGCAGAAAGTCACCAATATACCTAATCCTATTGACACTCGTGTGTTTTATGTGAAGGACAGGACCGAGGCACGACGGGCACTGGGGCTGCCCGAGGGACAGAAGTTGATACTCTTTGCTTCACAGCGGGTGACCAACCGCAACAAAGGTATGAACTACTTGATTGAAGCTTGCAATCTTCTGGTTGAGCATCACTCTGAGTTTTCAGACGAGTTAGGCGTCGTAGTGTTGGGAAGTCATGCCGACGAAGTGGTGGAGCAACTACCTTTCAAGGCTTATCCGTTGGGATATGTCAGCGACACAGCAACAATTCTCAACGTATATAACGCTGTTGATGTCTTTGTGTTGCCGTCGCTGTCGGAAAACCTCCCCAACACCATCATGGAGGCGATGGCCTGCGGTGTTCCCAGTGTGGGGTTTAACGTCGGCGGCATCCCCGAGGAGATAGACCACAAGAAGAACGGCTATGTCGCTGCGTACCGTGACGGCCGTGACCTGACGCGTGGCATAGAGTGGGTGCTCTGTGAGGCTGATGCCGTAGAGCTGCAGCACCAGTGTCTGCGCAAGGTGGCACAGAACTACTCGCAGTCGGCCGTCGCCTTGCGCTATGTGGAAGTCTATAACCAGGCGCTGGCTATGAAGCATTATAAGCTATGATACGATTCTCCGTTGTCACCATTACCTATAACGCAGAGGCCGTGCTTCAGCGGACACTCGACAGCGTGCTGGCACAGACCTATGACGGGGTGGAGCACCTCATCATCGACGGCGCATCGACAGACGGCACGCTGAAGATGGCAAACGCCTACAAAGAGCAGTCCGACCTGTCGGACAACGACCATCAGGTCATCATACAGTCGGAGCCTGACCACGGCATCTACGATGCGATGAACAAGGGACTGACGCAGGCCTCGGGAGACTACATCGTCTTCATGAATGCCGGCGACACCTTCGCTGCCGACGACACCCTGGAGCAGGTGGTGCGCAACTGCCGTCTGGCGGAGCTGCCTACCGCCGAACTGCCCGGCGTCCTCTATGGCGACACGAATATGGTCGATAACGACGGCCAGTTCCTGCATCCCCGTCCCCACCGTCCGCCGCAGCGGCTGACATGGCGCTCTTTCCGTCAGGGGATGCTCGTCTGTCATCAGGCGTTCTATGCCCGTACCGACATTGCCAAGAACGTGCAGTACGACCTCCGTTACCGCTTCTCCGCCGATGTCGACTGGTGTATCCGTGTGATGAAGGAGACGGAACGCTTGGGACTGACGCTCAGCAACAGCGGCATCGTCGTGGCCAACTATATGGAGGAGGGGACGACGACAAAAAATCACAAGGCATCACTGCGTGAGCGATACCTTGTGATGCAGCGTCATTATGGTGTCCTTCAGACGTTCCTCCTGCACTGCTGGTTTGTCATTCGTGCCTTTATTCGAAAAGCTTAAGCCTTCAGCGAATCACCACCTTTTTATTATTACGGATATAGATGCCCGGCTTTGGCTGGCTTACCCGTCGGCCGTCGAGGGAATAGATGGCTGATGGATTGTCACTTGTGTTCACTCGAGAAATACTCTGTGTACCAGTTACTACGACACCTCTCAAGGTTCCCTGCTCGACATAGTAGCCGCCGTTGACAAAGGTAAGGTCAGCGGTCTGTCTTCCGTCATTGTTACTTGCCACCTTGTTGTTGAAAATGATCTTCGCAGGGATGTCGTCTGGAGTCATTTCTGTAGTGGTGTTGGGCTTATAGGCTTTGCCGTTCCACGTCCACTTATAGACCTTGTTGCCTTTGTTATTACCCAGTAGTGTGCAGGTGGCTCCCGGCCATACTCCTGTAGTGAAGTTGCACTTGTCGTTCCACGCCCAGCAGCGGATGTTGCTATAGGTGGAAGGAATCTCGAAGAAAGCGCAAATCTCGCCATCGTTGACTTTACAGAATGAAGGGATGGTGAATACTGGGTCGTCGCCAATGTCGTCAAGGGCTGAGACGTCCACCGCCTCACTAACATACACTTTGTAGTTGGTTCCCTCGGTAGCAAGTTTCATGCCGTCGGTAGAGGATGTTGCATTGCCCAAGAGCAGGAGTACATTGCCTTGAGTCCCCTGTACCTGAAGCACGTAGCCAGTAGAGGATGCTGACTTCTGGAGGATGCCGCTCTGGTTGTGAATACCAGCAGCTTTGCGGATGGTAATCAGTTTTTTGATGGTGGCGGGGTACTGCTTCCAGTGACCCAACCAGACGCAAGGCGTACCTGGCATCGTGAGGATAAAGGCATTGGCTGCCTCGATGTTGTCGTAAAGGGGAGCATCGCCGAAACGACCGCTGTCGTGGTTGTCGACAAACGTTACGGCGTAGCGTTTGTAATTGTTGTCATTGGCCAGGCAACCGCCATTCAGACGACTCCACTTGTTCAAAGCGAAGGCATCGTTAATATAATACTTCAGCGGGAAATCGAAAGCGGCACTCTGGATAACACCATCAACCTTGGTGCCGTTAATCCAGTTGGTAACGACAGTCTTGTTACCGTCCCAACACTCACCGACGGAGAATTGTGGCTGGGCAGTCTTGTTATAGAGTCCTACATACTTGGCGGCAAAGCCCTTCACGAAGTCGTAGCGGAACCCAATATAGCCAAGGTCGTTGAGTAGGAAGTCCTCATAGGCCATGACGTTCTCCTGCACGTTCTCACCCGAATGGTCGAGGTCACGGGCTCCGGCCCAGGCTTCACCAGTGTCCTTGGCACCCGTGGGTTTGTAGCCACTGTTCTTTGACTCGTCGTCCTGACAGATGTCGGCCGCCGTCAGCTGATAGGTCTTACCCTTGTAAGTCTCGGCTGGGAAGTTCAGCCAGTTGCTGTTGACGCTGGCGCGGTGATTGATGACCACATCCTCGATGACACCAACACCCTTTGCCTTGAACGTGCCAATCATGGAGCGCAGCTCTGTCTCCGTGCCAAAGGCGCTCTTGTGGTTGAACCAGTAGATAGGGTGATAACCCATGTTGTTGGACGTGGTGTTGCAGTAGCCCGAGTTGGGTACCCAGATAAGGCTGAAGAACTGCGACAGCTCGTCGGCCTGTGACTCGAGTGTGGTCCACTTGGTGTCAGTGTACGAGTCCCAGTAGAAGCCTTGCAGCATGACGCCATCGTAATTCTCTGGCCAACCCTGTGCCGACATTGTCAGCGTTGACAGGATGCTAATAAAAATGGTGAGTATTCTCTTCATCGTCTGAAAGAAAAGGCGGGCACCGCCCCCGTGTTGAGCGATGCCCGCCGTTGTGTGTATTAGTTAGATAATAAGGTGTAGTTACTTAACAATCATCTTACGGCCGTTCTTGATGGCAATGCCACGGAAGTTAGCCTTCACACGCTGACCCTGCAGGTTGTAGATGGCCTCGTTCATGGTGAAGCTGTTCTTTATGCTCTTAATGCTGGTGCTAAGCTCGGCAGTAGCATCAAGGGTCTTGGTAGCAAGAATGAACGAGAAGGTCACATCGTAAACACCTGTAGTCTCGACAGAGAACTTTTTGTTCTCAGACCCCTCGCCATAGGACTCACCCCAAGAGTGGTCGGCTGCTACCTTGTACTCATACTCCTTGCCACCTTCCAAAGAAACACCATAAAGTGTGAGCTCATACATTCCCTCGTCGACCTTGGTCATATCGTTGTCTGTATTGGCAGGATCCCAACCTTTTCCACATAGATCTTCTACACCGCAGATGGTCCATGTCTTCTCACCAAATTGAGCATCGCCGGTTTTCTCAAGTGAGACAGAAGCTTCCAGTGTCTCGTTGTTGAGAGTGAAGGTCACAGTATAGGTGCCAGGCTCTTCAACCTCAATCTTGAAGTTGGGATAGTCGTTTCCGTTAGCGTCCTTGGTGCCAATCTTTCCATCGCCGGCATTTCCGTGCCATGCAGACTCGTTCTTTACATACTTAAACTCATAGGGTGTGTCGATGTTAAGGGCACAACCAGTCTTGACGAGGGTGTAGTTTGTACCATCGGTGGTGGACATTTGGTTCTCGGCGCCATCGGGCAGACCGCCTTTCCACTCTACACCCAAAAGGGCAGGTGCACCTGCAACAATCCACACGGTCTCAGATGCTACGTACTCACCAGTTTTGGTAGCTTCGGCTGAGAGTTCAGAGGTTTCGGGCTTCAGTGTAAAGACCACCTTGTAGGCTGCATTTTCAGGGATGGTGACTGCGGCATTGTCGCTGCCATTGCCGATAGCGCCGTCCCAGCCGTGGTTAGGACAAGCCTTGAAACCATAGTTGCCAGCCTCGAGCATCACATTCTCTCTGACGAGAGTATAGGTAGCGCCATTGTCGGCTGTTGTCATGTTGTTGCTCTCATCAGAGGGGTCCCAATGACTGCCCATAAGAGCCTTGTCGCCAGCAACGGTCCAGGTGTCTTGTGCCTGCATGCCAATAGCGGCGCAGAGCATCGCAATCAGAGTAAAGATTTTCTTCATAATCGTTTGTTTTAAATTGTAATAATGTTTGTTTGTATATTCGTTATATTCGGTTTTCTGTGGCAAAGGTAAAGAATTATCTGATAGGTTGATACAAAGTTTGCAAAAAAGAATGCAATTTGTAGTGCAAACGTTTACATAGCACCTTTATTAAACAACAGACGGACACCATCAACGGTGTCCGTCTGTTGTTTTCAATTAGTGATTATTTTACTCTGCCGGAACAAAATGGGCAGCACCCGTGATGTCGCAGAAATATATGTTGTATTTTCCTGCAGGCAGTTTGATGGCCTTGGCATCGATGGTGCATGCCTTGGCCCAGTTCGTGTCATCGTCAACAGTCCATTCGCCATCGCTGTCGCCATAGCCCCAGTTAGTAAAACCAGAGTTGAAGGTTACCATAGCATCGGTAGTCACCTCAACATTGAGTGCGCACCAGTTGTGTTTGTTGGTGCCGATGCCTGTTTTGCCGCCTACGCCGACGGCTGTCATGGTGATGTCACTTGATAGCCCCTTTAAGGTCAGCGAAGAATAGATGGTAGGACTCTGGTTCTCTAACAATGTCCATGTGAAGGTCTGGGCCTCCAAATCGATGGTGAAGGTGTAGTAGGCCTTCGTGGGCGATACGAAGAAAATCGGTGAGCTCGCACCTTCGGGTAGTCCTTGGAATGTTGCTCCGTTGATGGGAGCTGCAGCCGCAGCTTCTGCTGATGGCATGCCATAGACCTTGGTATAGTCACTTGATTTGGCATTCTTTGTGCCGTTGCTGGTCGCTGCACTCCAATATTTCTGATTCCATACTACGATATCAGACGAACTGGCAAACATGCTAGTATAGCTGAATGTCTGGTCTTTTTCAGGGTCAGGATCAGGCGTCATGATGGCCTTGTTGGCGGTTTGCGCAGATACACTGTTAATCTTTCCGAATACGTAGTAGAATGCACTTTCCAGTTCCTCGGGTGTGATATGCAGAGTGAAATCACCCAATTCGATGAGGAATGCCTCCTTGCCCTTGAACGCGTTGCCCATAAGCTTCGCTTTGAACACGCGCTCGGTGACCTTCTTTCCGTAGAAAGTATAGACGAGCTTGGCAAGGTCTTCCTTGGAAATCATACCGTTGGCGGCCACCTTTGCCTTCGTTGCATAATACTCGCTCCTGTCAGCAGGCCATGCCTCAAAGCGGAGGCTGTCGAACGTCATGCCGGCAGGAAGTGTACCCATCTTAAGCGTAAACAGCTGGATGGAATCCTCGGTCAACGTACCCAGATCAATGTTTGCCGATGCGGCAGCAGTAGGAGTAGCTTCGAACCCGGTGATGTCTGACATATTGATGACCTCTTCTTGCGGATAGACGACGGGCTCGGGGAAGTCGTTATGGCTCTCGTCGCAGGCGGTCAGTGACCAGCCTGCGATAACGAGCATTAGGAATATAGATAGCTTTTTCATATTACTTCTTTTTATTGGGGTTCATTACTTCTTGAGTTCGCCAGTGTCGTCAGAGAACTTCAAACGAACTCTCTGGTCGACGTAGCCGTTAACACGTTCCTGGTCGCCGCCGTTGCCGCGATAGACAATCTTCTTTTCGAAGACAAAGAACTCACTCTTCCACCAGTCATAGGTCTTCACCTTGACGTATGCTCGGGTGCCACCGTCTCCGTCAACAGCACTGGTCAAAGGAGGCGACACAAACTCGCCGTTCATGGTGGTGGGTGTCTCAAACTTCACATAGTCAGTGAAATTCTCGCGCAAGTCCTTCTCCTTCCAGCAGTTGGCAACGATTCCCTTCTCCGCATCGTCCTTGCCATAGATACCTATCGTGCCGTCCTTGCCTATGGCTTCGGGATTGACGATGCTGGTACCGATGAGCCAAACTTCTGCCTTGTCGAAGCTGAAGGTCAATTCCATAGTACGCTTGTCGTTGTCGCACTTACTTTCGATAACCATCAGATACCAGCCCTCGTTATCGGCAGTAATCTTACCATTGTCATCAATCTTGAAACCGGCGGTCTTTGATTTGTAGGTGACAGTGATGTAGTCGTCGGACCAGTTGGCAGGTCCCATGACGGGGCTTGTCATGACGCCGTTACCGTTAATCCATGCGATACGCCAGTGGATGCTGGTGGCACCATTGACAGGTATAGTGGGTACGGCCTTTTCCCAGTCGTTCTCAGTAAAGTCGCCCATGACAAACAACTGCTCGGGCATCTCTACGTCAGGCAGTGCAAAGCCGGTCTTCACCTTGTTGAACTTGACGATGTTGGAATAGGTCTCGGAGCCCTCCACGCCGTCGATATAGGCGTGTACACGCATATAGATAGGCAGTTCGACGGGGAAATCCTCTTGCTTCAGCCCTTTCTTGTCCATCATCTGCTTAGTAACACCAATGGCAACCTCCCTGCTGGCCACCTGCATACCATTCTTAGAGTAAGTGGTGGTGAGTCGGGTCGGGTTGCTCATGTCCTCGTCGATGGACACTTGCAGTGCGTAGGTCACCGTGGCAGGGAAGCCATAGTTCGGTACTGTAGAAGCAAAGAATATGGTGTCGGTATTCTGCAGGTCATAGAAGCCACCGGCAAAGGTGGGGGTGTTCAAATGGATGGGGTCCTGAGTCTTTGACAGGTCGAGGACGGGGTTGTCGTCCCGATCGGCATCACAGGCTGCGAAAAGGAATATACCCACCAGCAGAGAAGTCAAAATACTTAACTTTTTCATATTTGTAATGTGTTATGAGGTTGCTTAGTTATAATTCGGTTTGATATTGGGGTTGGCGTTCAACTCGCTATCAGGAATTGGGAAGATGTTGAAACGGGCATCAATCTTCGTACCGGCCTGTGAACCACCCATCCATTCCCATTTGTATTCATCCTGACCCGCAAAGCGGTTCCAGCGTACCAGCACCATGCGGCGCATACCCTCGAAACCGAACTCGCGTGACCATTCCTGGAAGATGTTCTCCAGTGTCACCTTGTTGAGGGCGTCGGCACCGATGCCGTCATATTTGTTGCCCGTCTTTACGTTGGCACGTTTGCGCAGTGCCTTGATACGCTCCACGCCAGCCTCTGTGCAGTCGCCGCCATTGAGACGGGCGTCGCACTCGGCCGAGATGAGGTAAGCCTCTGCCAGACGCAGCATCGGATAATCGGTGTCGACAAACTGTCCACC
>Ga0310786_10003788_pt1 | contig 21632 bp, 16 predicted proteins | sample AusTroGonzalo_MG_FD_203881 | JGI IMG/M metagenome (GOLD analysis project Ga0310786, IMG submission 203881) | Bovine rumen microbial communities from tropical cattle in Woodstock, Queensland, Australia - Gonzalo_03 (v2) (version 2) | ecosystem: Host-associated > Mammals > Digestive system >...
AAGTCAATTCAAAACACGGCGCCTCGGTCATGCGCAAGCAAGCTTGCTCGCGACTCTCGGCTTGGGTGTTTTTTATTGACGAAGTCAATAAGTCGCAGAATTCAAAATATTCAGCATACATTTTTCTTATGGGTTTGTCCGGTGGGCAAAACAAAGCTATCTTAATGCAGTAAACGGAGTTTAGTTCCATGAACGCAGCAATTTTGACGAATGAGTTTCCGCCGGAAATTTATGGCGGTGCAGGTATTCACGTAAAGTTCCTTACGCAGGAACTTGCAAAGCTTTGTCATGTGGAAGCACGTTGCTTTGGCGTGCAAGACGAAGACAAGGATAATATTCGCGCCATCGGATTTTCGCGCAAGCTGGGCTTGAACCCGCACGATGATCGATTCCAGAAGATTTTTAAGCCGCTCGACATTAACCTCCAGTGGGCGGCCGCGCTCGACAATATCGACGTCATTCATTGTCATACATGGTATAGTCATTTTGGCGGCGTGCTCGCTAGCCGTCTTTTGCAGTGCCCGCTCATTCTCACGACGCATTCGCTTGAACCGCACCGTCCGTGGAAGGCCGAACAGTTGGGCGATGGTGGCTATGCTATGAGTTGCTGGATTGAACGCACCGCTTATGAAGCGGCCGACGGCGTGATTGCCGTGAGCCAGGGCATGAAGCGTGACGTGATGAAACTTTACGGTGTTCCCGAAGACCGCGTGAAGGTGATTTACAACGGTATCGATCCGGATTTTTATGCTCCGACTTTCGATGAAAGCATCCTCACCAAGTGGGGTGTCGACCCGAAGCGCCCGTTTGTGCTGTTCGTGGGTCGTATTACGCGTCAGAAGGGTATTAGCCAGCTGATCCAGGCAATCCCGCAAATCGACAAGAGCGCTCAGGTGGTGCTTTGCGCCGGTGCTCCGGATACTATCGAACTTGCCGACGAATGCAAGGCTCTCATCGAAGAAGTGCAGAAGACCCGCGATGGTGTGGTTTGGATTCAGGAAGCCGTGCCGCACGAAGAACTTCGCGTGCTTTACAGCCATGCGACCGTGTTTGCAACACCTTCGCTCTACGAACCGTTCGGCATCATCAACCTCGAAGCCATGAGCTGCGGTACGCCGGTGGTGGGTTCTGCTGTCGGTGGCATTCCCGAAATCATCGTGGACGGTGAAACTGGCTTCTTGGTGCCGCTCAAGGCTAAGTCCGAAACGGATTTCGAACCGGCTGACCCGAAGGCTTTCCAGACCGACTTCGCGAACAAGCTCAACAAGATTCTCGGAAACCCGGAACTGGCAAAGAAGATGGGCGATGTCAGCCGCAAGCGCGCGATTGACGTGTTCAGCTGGAAATCGATTGCCAAGCAGACCTTCGACTTCTACCAGGAATGTATCGACCGCTACAAGCGCGAAGGCAAGAGATAGAATAAAAAAGGGGAACCGTTAGGTTCCCACAATCCGTGTGGCAATTAAAATTCTTGGACCTCTCTTCTCGGAGAGGCTCTTTTTTATTTTTGCGAAGTAATCTTCTCGACGATTGCGCTCGTTGTCAGTAACTCGGGCAGAACAATCTGTCTGGATACATCGCCAGCCGGATAAATCGCGTAAGCGGGCACGCCCGACTTGTGCATGCTCTTTAAGAGCGCATTTACTTCGGGTGTTTCGCGGGTCCAGTCGGCTTTCACTAGCGCCACGTTCAAGCTGTCCATGGCGCGGCGGAATTCGTCGCGGTTGAGGACTGCGGCTTCGTTCGTCTTGCAAGTGAGGCACCAGTCGGCGGTGGCGTCGATGAATACGGTGCGGTTTGCTTTCGCGAATTCTTCGATTAAGGCAGGGCTATAACGGTACCAGCCGTCGGCAGTCATCTGCTCCTGCATGCGGGCGTTGAACTTTTCGCTGGCAGCACGTTCGTATTCAGGAGCGATTGCAGCGAACCAGATTGATACGAGAACGACAATGCTCAATCCAAATCCGGCGACTTCGCGACCGAAGGCGACTCCCGGCGGCGCGAATTTGCCGAGCAGTACGCTGCAGGCAACGCTTGCTATTACGACAATGGCAAACATCCCGACGCCAGCGGTGCCGGCTTGTTCATTCACAATCCACAAGAGCCATACAACGCTTGCAAGGAGCAAAACGCCCATGATTTTCTGGAGTTTCACCATCCACGGGCCTGGTTTCGGGAAAACCTTCAGAATTTTCGGGAAGGCACTTACGAGCATGTAGGGGAGAGCAAGGCCGAGCCCTGCTGCGGTAAAGAATAAGAAGAGTACGGGCGTCGTCTGCGCGAAGGCGAATCCCATGGCGGTGCCGAGGAAGGGCGCAGAGCACGGCGTGCTTAAAAGAACAAGCAATGCACCGGTAAAGAAGGCGCCTGCAAAGCCCGCTTTATGGCCGGCTTCGTCCATCTTGGTGGTGGCACCCCATGGGAGCCACACTTCGAACACGCCAAAAAAGCTCATGGCAAATGCAGTCAGAATCACGACCATGAAGGCGATGAATCCTGCACTCTGGAATTGCATGCCCCAGCCCGCGGACCCGCCGCCGGCCTTGACGGCGGCGACAACGGCGGCCAGCGCCCAGAAACTTGCCAGAATGCCTGCCGTTGTGGCTCCTCCCAAAGCGAGGAGCCGTCCGCGACTTTCGCCGGCTTGCTTGATCAGGCTAAAGAGCTTGAGCGAAAGTACCGGCAAGACGCACGGCATCAAGTTCAGAATAATTCCGCCGAGGAATGCGAAAAACAGAAGAGCGATAATTCCTGCCGAAGCGGTGGCGCCTGCATCGCTCGTTTCCAAGTTTTCATTGTCGCTTGTGCTGGCGGTTACTTCATTTTCGGAGTCGTTTTTTTTTGCGCTGCTGTTCACGTTGCTGGATTTTGCGCCAGCTGCGTTTCCGCTGAGCGAAATCGTCTTGCTTGCAGGCGCGAGGCAAATGGAATTGTCGCAGGCTTGGTAATGGAAGGTCGCTTCAGTTCCAAGGCTGTCGTATTTTTCACCAACGCTCTTTACGGGAATTTCAATCTTGAATTCTCCGCGGAAAGTCAAAATTTCGAGTTCTAGCGCCTCGTTGTATTCCTTAATGGGTTTGGGCCACACCACATCACCGAATTCGATTCCTTCGGCTTTCACCACAATCGAAGATGGCTTCAAGAATTCGTCGGTGACTTCGTTTGCGTTCACGTGCCACTTTTCCGGAATGGTTACCCACACGGTCAATTTTCCGCCGTCTTTCAATGCGCCCGCGCTATATTGCATCTGCATTTCCGGTGGCGGCATGGAGTTCATATTGAACTCTTGGGCGTTAACAGATTGTGGATAAATTACCAGAAAAAGAGCCGAAATGAAAAAAGCTGTTGATAGCTGCAAACACCTGTTTGCAAAATTTCCAAAATTTCGTTTTTTCAGTTTTATTTTCATAAATTTTATCGCAACTGAAAGTTCGCTGTCAAAATTCCTGGTTGTCAAATGTCAAAATCAAGAATTTTAACAGAAAAAACTCCCAAGTGGGTTGAAAAAGTGTGGCGCAAGAATGCCTCACAAATTTACAAACTCTGTCAGTTCAAGAGTAATGACCCTGACGGCGCAAAAGACCTTTTTCAAGAGGTTGCACTCCGTTTATGCCGGTCAGCGTATACTTTAGACCTGAAGAAACCGGTGGATTCGTGGTTTCGGACCGTTGTCCGCAACGCTTTTAGCGATATGAACCGAAGGGTACCTCCGGTTGTTCCGTTTTCATGCTTGTCGGACAATTCCGCCACATACGATGCCTCGGGTGGGGTAATTGACCAAGAGGTCTTGGAAAAACGTCGAAGGCTCGCTTTGCGCAATGAATTGGACTTTTTGATGGGATGCCTTTCTCCGGTCGAAAAAATGGCGATAGAATATTCCTATATCGGCGAAATCCCGGCTACCCAGGCGAGCCTGTTTTGTGGCGTTAGCCGGAGTACGTTCTTAAAAAGAAGATCTGAAGCAATCAAGAAGATGCGTCGAAAAAAGAGCGAATATATGTCGAAACAAAAAAATAACGAAAGTTCTTGCACGAATTTTGACGATTGGCTAACGCGGACGAGTGAATTTTCGTAATTTTAGGGCGTGAAGTTCAAATCTCTTATTTTATGCCTGCTGCTTTTGGCAGTATATGTTGGTGCCGCCGATCAATGGGGGGCGTTTTCCAATCCGTTCCCCATTCACGATGTCGTGCCTTTTGGTGATAAAGGTATCTTGCTTGCGACCGATGGGGGTATCCGTTATCGTGCCCTCGATGGCGATTTGGTGTATCATTCCGATCACGGTCTTGAAACCTCGAAGTTTTATTCTATCGTAGGTTCTTCGATTGGCTATTATGCCGTTTCCGAATATGGACTTGTTGCGGTTCTTGGCGAAGGCGAAAAGCCTTGGATTGTCCTGAACCGTTCCTATGTCAAGAATAACGTTCGTGCAATTCCCCATGGGGCTGTGCTTGGCAAGACCATTTTGGTGATTGCATTTGAAGACCGCCTCGCGTTTTTTGATCTCATGCAGAATCGTTCTCTTTTGACGATTGATCGTATCGGAGACGCCATGCTTTCTGCAAGTCCAATTCAAAAGATGGTTGTTCATGGCGATTCCCTGTACGTGAAAATGGAAAAAGCCTTGTATGTCCGTAAAATGGATTGGGAACATCTTTCCGAAGACAAGCATCTTGTTTCACCCTCGTCATGGGCGTCCCTTTCTCCCAAGACTTCGGTTGCTGGCTTAGAAACATTGAGTGAAGACGAGGTCAATGTCGATGGCGTTGTTTTGAAAGATTCCGTTTTGTATTACAGGGACACTACGATTAAGGCTGAAAAAGACACCGTGATTAAGGTTAAGAGCCGGGTTAAATGGCAAGTCAAGTCTCAAGACGGGACGTATCTCGTGGGCCCGAAAAATGTCTTTTATTTGGCGAATGGTGCAAAAAAGATCAAAGACCTGACAGAATACCAGAAATTTCCTTTGGGTGCAACCTATGAATTGCAGGCAACACCTGTCGGTGGCGTTCTTGCCGCTTCGGTTGATGGCAAATTGAGTTATGGTAACTTGACGGGCTGGAAAAAGCCTGAAGAAGTGTATGGCGGCCTTGGTAACGCTAGTAATGCCTATACGAGAATGAAGGTTTTGTCGTATTTGCCCGATGGTCATGTGTTTTACCATATTTGGGGTCTCTCCTTTACGATGTATTCTCAATGGGGCGAACAGCATGATTTCTGGTTTAGGAGTACAGATGGATTGTGTCTCGACACCATCATTACAAACTATACCGTTTCTTTTTCTACGGTTCCTGCTCCCGATAAATCTGGTTTCTTGTCATCGACGGCTCGTAAAACCGGTCATTACGGTATATCCTATTTTACCAAGGATGGTGAAGTCTCTTGTGCAAGTCAAGTTGGTTCTAGGGCGATTCCCGGGGCAATGTATGCAACTTTCGATGATGATGGAAACTGGTTGGTTTATACGGCAAGTAGGGCCGGAACGGTTAATGCTAGCTCTGGTGAACTGGATGTCCACAAGTTCAAACCTCCTAAATCCAACGGCGGACAGCTTGAACCCATCGGGAACGTGAAAACCTATGGGGGTATTTCTCCTACGCCAATCGATATTGCCTACGATTCTGTCGGAAAAAGGCTGTGGATTGTATCTATGTCTTCATTGGTTTATTTAGATGAAGAACAGGATACCCTTCTTTCGCCGACTTCAACAAACGGAATGGTTGGCCCCGAATATACCTCAATTGATGTCGATGTCCATGGAAACTTGTGGGTTGGTACGGCAAACCAAGGCGTATATCGCTTGACCCCCAAGAATGGATCACCTGACACGTTGGTGGTGAAAAATTTCACGACAAAAGACGGCTTGCTCGATAACAGCGTTTTGGATGTCGCCATTGACCATGTGCTTGGTATTGCCTGGTTTGCGCATGACAATGGTGTGAGCTATTACCAGCGCAAAGACTTGCGTGACGCAAGCAAAAACATGACGGATTCTGCCGAGATAAAGGTTTATGCTTATCCGATTCCGTTTAGGCCGAAGATTCATGAACGCTTTACGATTGAAGGTGTTACCGAAAATTCGGTGGTAAGCATTTATAACCGTGGAGGCGCCTTGATTAAATCGTTCCGTGAAGATGATCTTTTGGGCGGAAAGGTTGAATGGGATGGCTGCGATAAGATTGGCAAATTTGTTGCTCCGGGCGTCTATTATTACGTCGTCAAAGACGGCTCTAAAGTAAAGAAAGGCAAATTCATAGTTGTCCATTAATCGGTGTCGAGGCGAATAATGAAACGTGCTGCAATCTGGTTGTTTTTAGGCGTCGCCGCGGTGCTGGTTGGCTGTGCTGGCGAGCGTCAGGGTCTCGTTTGCGAAGAAATGGAATACCGTTTGAATACCATGACCTATTCACCGGACCAGCGTGCTTATGCCGAAGAGGAATTGCGCGTATGCCGCGAAGAAGAAGCTCAGAAGAAATCCGAAGGGGCTGCGCAGCGTCAGAGTATTTATGACCGCTTTGCCGCTTCGGATTCATCGAAGTCGAAATTGACCGATTCGACAAATGCCGGAAAAGATGGTGAAGTTTCTGTGACCAAGGCCCTTCAGGATTCTTCGGGCGTAGAAACCACAAGCATATACGACCGCTACAAGTCTGTGGAACAACCTTCGGATTCCGCACCCGTTGACACTTCTGCTGCAGATGCCGGCAGTTTCCAGTAGGGCGATTTAGCAGATGGCAAAAATCCAGACACTTGCAGGCGAGTGGTTCGAACCGGATTTGCCCGGGCGCTTGCTCAAGATTGCAGGCGATATCCGCGAAGCGGGTGGCCGTGCGTTTTTAGTGGGTGGCTGGGTCCGCGATGCACTTTTAGGAAAGTCTTGCCGAGACTACGATGTCGAAGTCTACGACATGGCGCAAGACGCTCTTGTTCCGATTCTTTCAAAGTATGGTCGCACGAATTTGGTGGGCAAGGCTTTCGGCGTGATTCACCTGGCCATGAAGGGTTTGTCGCTCGATTTTTCGTTCCCGCGCACCGAAAGTAAAGTCGGCTATGGTCACCGCGGTTTCGTGGTGCATACCGACGAAAAACTGAGTTTTAAAGAAGCCGCACTCCGGCGCGATTTTACCATCAATGCCATGGGTATGGAATTGCCGGAACTCACGCTTTGTGACCCTTATGGCGGTATTGATGACTTGAAATCGCATACCTTGCGTCATGTGGGTCCGGCTTTTGCCGAAGATTCTTTGCGCATTCTGCGCGGGGTACAGTTTGCGAGCCGCTTTGGTTGCACGCTTGCGCCCGATACGGTTGAACTTTGCCGCACACTTTCTTTGGATGATCTTTCCGTAGAACGTCTGTTCGAAGAATTCAAGAAATGGCTCCTGAAGCCGGGCAAACCTTCGCTTGGCCTCAAGGCATTCTTGGATATCAAACTTGATGAATATTTCCCTGAAATTCGCCCGTTCAAGAATTCCTGGGAAACGCTTGGCGCGATTCTCGATAACATGGTTCCTTGGCGCGATACATTGCCCGAGGCGCAGGCAATGGAATTCGCTTTTGCCGCTCTTTTGTGCGACTCTCCAGAAACTTCGCTCAAGTTTCTGGAACGCATTACGAACGAAACTCACTTGCTCAAGATTGTGCCTCCGCTTTTGAAGGCGTACCAAGAGCTAGATACGGCTATCGTAAACGATGCTCCGGCACTCCGCCGCCTTGCTGTAAAATTGGGTGGTTTGAAGTTGCTCGGCTTGCTCGTAAAATGCACTCCTCGCGAATTCTATGCTGGCTCTGCGGTCGATGGCGAATGCTTTGCCGACAAACTTTGGAATGCAGCGAGTGAATTAGATTTAATCGAAGAAGCTCCGCAGCCTTACCTGATGGGCAAAATGCTCATGGATATGGGTGTTAAGCCGGGCAAGCAAATGGGTGAAATCATCAAGAAGAGTTTCGAACTGCAACTCGACGGCGAAATCAAAAACGCTGAAGAGGCTATCGCCTGGGCAAGAAAGAATGTGTAATGTGGAATGTGCGGTGTGAAATTAATAATCACACATTGCACATCTCACACTTCACATTTGATTACTTCCATCTGAACATTCCGGTGATGCCTGCGGGCACTGCAAAGACAATCATCGGAATCTGAATCACTTCGGTCGGCAAGAACGCAAGCATCTTGCGCTTGGCATGCAGTTTCCAAGAAGCAATCATCAAGAAAACAAAGTCCACCAGAATCTTGGGCAGAATGCTAAATACGCACCACTGCCAGGGGCAATCCAAAAAGAGCACGCACCAAGGACTAATGAACATCCAGATGTAATAGGTGTAAATCAGCGTGAGCATCAAGATGTACGCCTTGCTTTCGTAATTGGTGCCGTTGCTGCTCCAGCGGGCGCGCTGGTTAAAAAGTTGCTTCCAAGTATGCACCGGAGCGGTTTCAATCACGGCGTCCTTGTCTAGATTGTAGCAGACTTTGGTGCCCGGAATTTTCATCATCTTGTGGATGAGCATGTCGTCGTCGCCACTCGAAAGGTTCACCAAGTCGCCAAAACCACCCACGGCAAAGAACAGGTCTTTTTTGTAGGCGAGGCATGCAGCTGATGCCACAATCGGGTGCCCCCAGCTAAAGCCTGCGGCTTCCATGGCGGTGTAGCCTAAAGTTTCGAGTTTCTGGTATAGGTGCGGCATCGTGCGGCTGCCGTTATTTTGCTTAGGGCCTTGCACAATGCAAATGCCGTCATTAAAACGGCCCGCCATGGCGGTAATCCAGCTCTTGCGCGGAATGCAGTCGGCGTCCATCGTCAAAAGTACTTCGTACTTTGCAATCTTGAAGGCGCTTTCGAGGGCGCGCTTTTTGGGGCTTGCGATTACGGGCAAATCCTGCGGTAGCGAAAGTACCCTGAATTTCGGGTGTGTGGCTGCAAACTTTTCGAGAATCTCCTTGGTGGAATCGGTCGAACGGTCGTCTACACAAATCACTTCCCATTCGCCTACATAGTCCTGTTCGGCCAGCGCTTCGAGCGTGCGCTGCGCGAATTCTTCTTCATTGCGCATGGGTACCACAACCGATACGCTCGGAGTTGCCTTAGGCCCTCTGTAACGGTGCGTGCGAATCACCCCTATTATAAAGAATAGGAACAAGATTACGTACAGTGCGGTGAGGCTTGCAATGATTATACCACCCATGCGGTTAAAATTAGTAAATTTGGGGCATGATCCACCCGTCCGCATTTGTAAGCCCGCAAGCCAAAGTACACGAATCTGCCATTATTGGCCCCTGGTGCTTGGTCGATGCCGGTGCTGAAATTGCCGAAGGTGTCATTTTGGAATCCCGCGTGCATGTGTATGGTGGGGTTTCGGTCGGGAAAAACACGCATGTCTATGACGGAGCCATTCTCGGTGGCCCACCGCAAGATTTAAAATACGCCGGTGAACCAACTCGGCTTGAAATCGGCGAAAATTGCACCATTCGTGAATATTGCACGCTCAATCGCGGCACGGTGCAGGGTGGCGGTTGCACCCATGTGGCAAACAAGGTGCTTGTGATGGCCTACTCGCATATCGCCCATGACTGCGACATTCGCGAGGGCGTCGTTATTGCGAACAGCTGCCAGTTGGGCGGTCATGTGCGCATCGGCGAATATGCGACCATCGGTGGCGTTACCGCTATCCAGCAGCGCAATCAGGTCGGCGCCTACGCTTTCGTGGGCGGCACCCATAAGGTGGACCGCGATGTTCCCCCGTGCACCAAGGCGTCAGGAAACCCCATCCGCTACGGCGCCTTAAATCTGCACGCTCTGCGCCTGCATCCAGAACAGTTCCCTGAAGACCGGATCCAGGCCCTTTCGCGTGCCTACCGCGAACTTTACCGTAGCGGACGCCCCGTTGCCGACGTTATCGAAGAATTGAAAAAAGGCCCGGAACCTTTGTTCCAAGCCTTTTTCGACGAGCATTGGGGCGGCACGCTTGTGCGCCCATAGAAAGTCTAATTAAAGTCCGAAAGCTGTGGGAAAGCCTTCGTACCAGGTGGCTTCATCTCGGTCGTAGGCTTCGAATCCGCCAACCTTTGTAAAGCCCCAATAGTTCCAGGACATGCCATTGGTTTCGGCTGCCTTGATGGAAAGCATTGCCCATTGAGCTTTCATTTTGGCAGAGGGGAGCGATTCGCCTTCTTTACAGGTGTTTCTGTTTGCGTAATCTGTTCCTCCAGAAATGCCAAATTCACCCATATTCAAGGGAATGCTGTTTACACCGTCTACGTCGGGGTAAAGGGCTTTGGCCTGTTTCGCGTACGATGCCAGGTCGGAGGCGGCCGTATTGCTGTATGCGGCATCGCCCTTGCAATTGAAGCTGTGCCCCTGGTGGCTGAATCCGTAGGGCTCGTAGTAGTGGCCCGTATAGATGATATTTCCATCGGCGGGCAGGTGCAAAATGTCCAAATCAGCAAATTTCGCCGAATGGTAAGATTCGAACATGATGGTTTTGGTCTTCGTGACGGAGCGAATGACTTGGTAAGCATCGTTCATTAGCTTGTCTACGCGTTCGGCGTTGGAAATGGTGGGCTCGTTCAAGATTTCAAGAACAATCATGGAATCGGGGAATGCATCCATTTCCTGGGCGACTTGAGCCCACAAGCCAAGGAAGTGAGTTTTTTCGGCTTCGTAAGCGGTGGAATCATAGGTGCAACCCTGTCCGCCGCCACCGGCACAGTTCAATTCTACATAATGATGGAAGTTCACGATAACCACAAGGCCTTGGTCTATAGCCAGCTGGATGTCTTCTTTAACGCCGGCGAGTCTTTCGGGGTCTACAGTGTGCGTGCTGTAGTCGGAATTTTGCTGCCAACGTACTGGGAGACGGACGGAGTTGAATCCCGTTGCCTTGATTACTGCGAAATCGCTGTCTTCGATACAGTTGCTCCAGCTGCAATCTAGGGATCTACCCTGAGAATCCCAAGAGTTGCCTAGGTTGATTCCCTTGCCGATACGGGCATTCATGGCACGGCCAAGGCTATAGTTAATAGGGATGATAAGACGTGTTTCTTGTTTGGTTGTGTCAGGCTCCTTGGGGGTGATTGTTGCTGGGGTATGGGGATTGCCTTCGCTAGAGCATGCGCCAAAGACGATGCCTAATGCGGCCACAAAAGGAGCTATAGCTAAAGGTAATAAAGCGCGAAAATGAATCATGGTTTCCTCGCGGAAAGAGTGATTGGTTGTTAAATACAAATTTACACTTTTTTAAGGCGTAAGGAAAGCCTTAATAAAAAATTATGTTTACCTTTGAAACCGCTAAAATCGCGTAAAATCAAGGCTTTTCGGGGTGGTGTATCCCAATTCCACAAGCATTTTGATTTTTTTGCCCGTTGAGTTCCCCAAAAACAAGTTATATTGTAGTGGTCCGTATCTGGAGATTTTTAGATATTATGAACGTAAAACCGCATAAAGCAAGTTGGGCGTGCGCCTTGGGCGTTCTCCTTTTAGCGTCTTTCTCTTTTGCTGGTTATGGTTTTAGCGATTACCGCGACCGCGACCAGTCCCGTTTTGTCACAAAGCAGGCGAAGCCTTTCAGACCCGACAAGGATGTCGTGTCTGTCGTGATGCGCGAAGCTATTCCGCGTGGTGGTGGATATACTTACCAGTACCCGCGTGAAAACCCCGAACCGGTTCTTACGGACAAGTATGCTATGGAAGGTGCTCTTTCCATGGAAATTGAACTTATTGCAAGTGACTATTCCGGTGTGGCAATTTGTATTGCCGGATCTGTCGACTTGACCCCCTATTTTGAAGAAGGCGTCCTCGAGTTCTGGATCAAGGGTGCCCAGGGTGGCGAAAACGCCCTGTTCGTGTTGGTGGACGACGGCGTGAAGAGCGGTGGCGAATCCCTGCAGGTGAAACTCCGTTCCAAGAGCCTTGGCGAAATCACCACTGAATGGAAACACTTTAGCATTCCGCTCAAGCTGTTCGGTACGACCGGTGTGTACTGGGATGCCAAGAACACTCGTGAAGTCATGCTGCCCTTTAGCTGGAGCAACTTCAAGGGCTTCCGTCTTGAAGTCCGTAAAGATGAAAACGAGTCCTTCAAGGTCTGGATTGACGATATCGTGATCAAAAAGCATGGTAAGGCTTACGAAGGTCCGATGAACTATCCGTTCCGCAACGAGATTTAAGAGGATTTTATGCGCAAATTACCTACACTATTTACGACTCTGCTTTGCTGCACGTCTTTGGCCCTTGCTCAGATGGACGAAGATGTGTCCTCTGAAGAATTCGAAGAATCCGCTCCGGCTGTAGAAGAGGCTGCTCCTGAAGCTGCCGAAGAACCTGCTGAAGAAGCTTCTGAACCCGAAGAATCTGTTGCTGAAGCCTCTACTGAAGCCGAACCGGCAGCCGAGGAAAGCTCTGATGAATCTCCGGTTGAAGAAACTGTTGAACCTGCTCCTGTCGAAGAAGCCGTTGCCGAAGCTCCTGCTGAAGAACCGGCTGCAGCCCCTGTGGCAGACCTTTCCAAGCCGGCTGAAACAGTTCCTTACCAGCCGCTCGTGGTGAACGCTTCTTCGAAGCTTGATCCCAAGACTCAGGTCACCAATGTTGAAGAAGGCCTTGATACGCTTGCCAACAATATGGAATCGACCCTCATGGGTAAGGACGATCTTCCGCTCGCGGTCTCTGGCTATATGGCCTTCCGCCTGAAGAACTTCCATTATTCTGAACCGAGCCCCTGGGTTCAGAACGACTTGGCCCGCACTTCTGTTGACGCTGTGCTCAACATGAACATTGTGGCCATGCCGAACTCCTACATGACCTTGTGGACGAACATGAGCTTCCCGTTCTCCTTGTCCGGCCTCTACTCCAACTACTTGGGTAGTCAGCCGACGCAGGCTCCGACCAAGGATCAGCGTGTCATGTACGACCACTCCACGGACTACTACTCTGCAACCATTAACGAAGAAATGAACTTCGGTGTGGATATCCGCGCAGGCGTCTTTGGTGCCTATGTGACTGCCGGTGGTGTGATTTGGGCAAACGCTTCTCCGTTGACCATGTGGGAACGTGAAACAAACCCGCGCTTTGCTTGGCAGTACGAACTGTTCGAAGACGAAAAGACTGTTTCTACCTACTATAAGGAAAAGGTCTTTAAGCCGGTTAAAGAAGGTGGTCGTGCATTCTGGACCAACCGTAGTTTCGGTGGCGTGTTTGCCAACTTCTACCAGCTCCCGTTCGACATGAAGGCTCAGTTCCTCGTGTCTCAGCCGGCCGATGCCGATATCGGTGCCCGTGACGGTCTGCGTATGTACGGTGGTCAGCCGGGTGAACTCGAAATGTCCGGCGGCTACGATTTTAGCGGTTCCATTTATCATGGTCGTATCGCTAAGGAAAAGATTGCGGACAATCTTACTCTTGGTTTGAACTACATGGGTGTCGTCTTCGATAACGACATCGTTTATCAGCCCGAATTCCTGTCGCAGATGAAGTACATGAACACGTGCCCCAGTGAAACTGATCCGAAGGTGCAGATTCCGTGTCCGCCGATTCTCAACAATCATGTGATTTCTCTTGATATCAAGGGTAACGTGACTCCGAAGCTTTACTTGATGGCCGACGTGGGCGTGAGCATGACAGATTCTGTCAAGTTCTTCCGTACACCCGATGCTGTTGACTATAAAGATGGAGGTACGAGTTCCTACAATGGTTTCTTGGCTGACTATTACAAGTCCAATATGAATACTCCGCAGGTGGGTGTCTATATCAAGGCTCAGTCCAAGTATATTGAAGGCTGGCCCATGACGGTTGAAGCGATTTTCCTCCCGAAGGATTTCTATTCTCCGTATTCTTTGAGCAACCCATCCCGCTTTAACAGCTGGCGTAAAGATGAAGTTTACCTGAACGGCGGTTCCATGCGCTATAGCCCGAATATGGCTGGCCTTAACTTCAAGTTGGAACCGACCTTCAATCGCGGCTACTTTGACTTCCAGTATGGCTTGCACCGCCAGATCGAAGAAGGCCAAGACGTAATCTTCTTCAACTATCGCTTGAACGGCCGCAACATGTGGGAATCTACCAATTCTTGGACCAAGCACAAGCCGCTCTTTATTGCTGACTCCGGTAATGCCAATGGTGCGGCCTATGTGGCTCGCACCGGTATCTACAGCAGCTCTGAAAAAGGTGTCAAGCAGTACCGTCAGCAGGGTGGTCTTTACGGTGGAACTTGGGAACTTTGGGAATCCTTCGTGGCCTACGACAATGTCGAACAGGTCAAGAAGGCTGAAAATACTGGCGAAGCTCCGTCGCACACCAAGTGGTCTTCTTACATGTCCTTTATGGGTGGCTATGATATCGGTGGCTGGTTTGGTACCGACCGCACTATCATGATGACTGGTTACGCCGCTCTTTCGGGCATTTCTACGACGATAGCCCCGATTGCTTATAGCGAATCTCAGAAGGACATGCTCCTGTGGAGCTTCTACGGTCAGTTTGAACCTTCAGTCGCCGTGACTCCGACCTTCCACATGGTGGGTATCCTTGGTCTCGAAACCTTCCGTTCCGACCGCGCTTACACCACTGTCGCTTACGATGTCGCCCTTAAGGGGTCTATGTATTTGAATGAGGTGAACACCTTCTACTACAAGAAGGCTCCGATTAATTATCTGGAAACTGCACTTGGTGTTGGCTTCGATTGGGATTTCTCTGACCGTGTCGGCTTGCATGTGCGTTACAAATGGATGACTCATTCCGACGAAACTATTTCTGTCAATGACTGGCATTCCCACTACATTTCAGCCGAAGCTAAGGCTTGGTTCTAATAGGGGGTGCTGAACATGAAAAAGACTATGAATATGAAAAAGACTTTTGCCGCTATCCTTGCTGCCTCTATGGCCGCTTCTGCAGCCTCGGTTGTAGAAAATCAGGAAATGATTGAGAGCAAGGTTGATTCCGCTAACGCCAAGCGCGGTGTCGAAATCACCGGTAGCATTAGGGCTGTAGCCCAGACGTCCAGATTCAGTACCGATGATGACCCAACGGGTATCAACCACATGCCGAATGTGGAAAAAGATGAATTCGTTACGGCTGACCTGAACTTTGGTTTCCGTCCTTGGGAAAATGTCCGTGCCAATGCGACCCTTCGCCTTGAAGCCGGTATGCAGGAATATTTCGCTTCTGCTGCCAAGTCCATCTCTGTGGCATGGCTCAATGCCGAAGGCAACGTAGGTAAAAACCTGTACTGGGTTGTGGGTGATTTCCGTCAGGAATATTCTCCGCTGACCTTGTTCTTGCCGGGCATTGATATCATGTACGAACCACAGATTTTTGCTCGTAAGCGTTACATGGCCGAACATGAACAGTTTATCGAAGGCAACCAGCGCAACTTGCAAGGTGCCAACATTCAGTTCCGCGCTGACCTAGGCGACGCCCTTGGTCAAATCCGTGCCGAAGCTTTGTTTGCTCGACTCAACCGCACGGCGGTCTTGGACCTTGGCGGTGCCGAAGGCAACATCCTTCCGAACGACGAAGTTTGGGGTGCCTCGCAGTCTGCCAACATGGATAAGTTCGTCGCTGCCGGTAACTTCGAAATGTTGCCGCTCAATCGTTCTTTGTACTTGGGCGTGACTCCGATGTACATCTTCGACAATGAAGACAGTTACACTTACACATACCGTCATGAGAAAAAGGATGGGGCCTATGTTGTAAATTCTGATTATAAACAGGAGGACATCAACCCCTACGAACTCAATCCGCAGAAAACCTTTATCGTAAGCGGCCGTCTCGGTGCCGATGTGGCTTCGCTGATGGGCAACAAGAACTTGATTCTTGATGTGACGGGTGAATTCGCAATGTCTAATGATAAGGTCTATACGGCAGATTCCGCCTGGGCATTGAAATATGATGAATATGGTGCTCCGACGGGTGAATTTGCTTTAACCGAGGATGAACTCCCGTATCTTGAATTGACCGGTTTTGAGGAAGAATCCCAAAACGGCATGGCCCTCTTGGTGAATGCCAATGTGGGTTACAAGACCGATGACTTCGGTGTTCGCCTTGCTGTGGATTTCGTGAGAAACGACAGTGCTTGGTTTAACAACCTTGCTCAGTCTCCGAGATTCTTTGCCCAGCGCATTCAGAATTCCGATAAGGATGGCAAGTCTGTCAAGTATGGCGTGAATTCTCCGCTATATTCCTCTTTCGACGCTCTCTATAACTTCTCTCCCAAGTTTAGTCCGATTGCTTTTGGTGGTCATGCTAGCGAAACTGACGCTTTAAAGCCGTTCGGAACAGACGACGACGCTTTCGGTGGTAGTGTAACTAACAGTTACAATATCGCAAATTACAATAAGAATTCTTGGACAACTAACGTTTATACGCGTAACCAGCTTGCTTTGCTTGAACAGCTCTCTGATCCGGCTTTGCAGATGTCTCTGCCGAACGGTCTTGCAACGGCAAACCGCATGGGTGCTCGTACCAACCTGATTGCAAACTTCAAGGATTTCGTCGAAGTTCAGGGACTCTTTAGTATCTTTAATCAGGTGAAGCCGTTGAGTACGGTGATTGACGATCATCTAGGTAATGTCACTATCCTTAACTACAAGGCTGCTAAGTTTATGGAATTTGGCGGTGGTGCGAAGATTGATGTCTTTAAGGCACTCGGTTTCTCGAAGCCGCTCGAAATTTCGGGTTCTTACAAGCATTCCGAACGTTCCATGGATACTGATAATTGGGTTGAAATTGGCCTGCTCGATCAGACCAGCGAAATCAAGTCCGACTTTATCAACGCAGGCCTTTATGTGCAATACCTGCCGCGTTTAGGATTCAATGCCGGTTTCCAGATGATCAATACGGAATATACTAACGCTTCTAATGTTTATACCGCACTAGCTCCGCTCATGAAGGGTAAGCAAATGCAGTGGATGGTTGGTCTCGATTACAACATCGCCTCTAACGCATGGCTTGCTGTGAATTTCGGCATGATTAATGTTGAAAACGATTACAACACGATGTTGCTTACTACCGCCGGTTCGACTGAAGGTGTTGTGAACCTGCCGGAGTACTACGACGTGACTAAAGATGAAACGGGCTCTTACAAGAGTAAGTTCTCCCAGACGGTCCTTGAAGCTTCCCTTAATGTGGAATTTTAATGGGAGGGTATGAATATGATGTTTAACAAGAAAATTTCTCTTACCTCTGCCATATTGTTCGCTACGGCGACCGCTTTTGCTGAAGGCGAAAGTGTTGAAGTTCAGCAGACTTCGCTTTTGCAGAAACTCGATTCCTTGAGCACTGCCGTTCTGGGACTCAAGTTTAACGGTACCGTCAAAGCTGGCGCTCTTACCTCTATGGCCAAGTCTGACCAGTTTAGCGATGATTCTCCGACGCAAGAAAACCAGGCGTTCTCCGACGCTAACTTGGTTTTGACGGCTCGTCCGAGTTCTGAAACCCAGGCAACGATTGAACTTCGTTTGCATAAGGATTGGCAGAGCGGCTTTGATGAAAACAACAATCCCGTGATTGGCCACTGGTTCAGCTATGACGGTAAAATCCTGAACAAACACGTGGATTTCAACTTGGGTTATATGCGTGTTGGTTATACACCTTATACTCTGTATACCCCGCAGCAAAAATTGCTCCAGGAACCCGATATCTTTGCAGAAAAGCGTGTTGAAGCCTTGGCCCAGCGCAATCTGGATACCACGAGCCGCCGCTTGATGCAGGGTCTTAATGTAGACTTTCATAGCGGTAATGTTGGCCCCTTGAGCGATATCCACGCACAGGTGACTGGTGCCCGCATGCGCGATGCTGCCAAAAAGACCGACCAGGCGTTCTTTGACTTCGATTGGACGGACCGCTACTTCTATGGTCTGCGTCTCGGAGCCGATGCCTTTGGAGCTCACCTTGGTGTGAACTATACTGATGTGTTTGACCGCATCAAGGCTAGCCGCTCCCGTGCAATCGACAAAGAAGACACTGTGCACTACGAAGACAATGCCGTGCTTTCTATCGAAGCGGGTTTCGATTCCAAGGAACTGCTTAAGGATTCTCCGTTTGGCTTTGGGTTGAACGGCGAATTTGCCATGAGCAATTTGAAACAATCTATTGACTATATGTCGTCTAATAGAGAGCGTTCCTACCAGATTACTGAATACCCAGTTGTTTATGACACTGTAATGGCAAGCCAGGGACGTAAAGATACGATTGTCATCGTCAAGATAAATGAAAATCAAAAAGCCAAGATCGCGTCTGAGGAATTGGACAAGATAAATGGAACAAGCTTCTATGTTGAACCGTATGTAACGCTTGATCTTGCGGGCATTGATGCTAACCTCAAAGTGATGTACTTGCAGAACAATGAAAAGTTCTGGAGCGAAATGGCTTCTAGCCCAGTTTATCGTGGTGGTGCCACCGTGCTGAATGCAAACGCCCTGTTCAAGGACGGTAGTTATTCTAGCTTGGTCGATGCATTCGGTATGTCTAGCCTCGAAAATATGTACATGACTGTGTACAATTCTAATCCGCTTTATGCAGGCAACTTGATGACTTCGGATGGCAATAATGCTCTTTCGAATGAGAGTGAATCGAAATACTTGTATTCTCGCTTGTACAACAACTACAAGAATGCTCACTTCTATCGCAATGGCTACAATGCCGATGTCAAGAAAATGCGCGAAATCGAAGCGGAACTCTTCATGGTGGATCCGGCAAACGACATGGCTCTCCCCATGGGTGTTGCAACTCCTGACCGCAAGGGCTTGAACGTGAATTTGGACCTCGCTTGGAATGGTGCTGTTGAATTGAACGTTCTCTTCGGCATGATTTCGACGGTGAATTCCGATATCGAGGAAGACAAGTTCACTCGCTATGCCGCAGGTCTTGGTGTTGACTTTGGCCGCCTCTTTGGACTTGATCGCAAGATTAAGCTTCAGGGCTCTTATGACCATGCCGAAGAAGACAAGGGCTTCCAGCGTAAGAACGACCGCATTATGGCTGGCCTTAATGCAGACGTATATGGTCCGTTTGCTCTCTTGGCTGGCTACCAAATGTCGACTCGCGAATTTGGCGTGGCTTATCAAGTTTCCGGTCTCGCTTCAATCACCAAGGCCGAAGAATCCTTGCTGCTTGTTGGTCCGAGATTCAAAATCGCCCCGCATTCGTTCATTTCTGTTCAGTATGGTTTGCTGACGGATAAGATTTCGTTCTTGGGTGGTGTTGATCCGGTTACTAACATGGTTGCAAACCAAGAACTTTCTATTGATAAGAACGTAATCATTGCCGATGTGACGGTGAATTTCTAAGAGGTGTTGCAATGAAAAACTTTAAAATTTTATTCTCGGTTGCTGTTGCCTCGGCTTTTGTTGGCTGCTCTTCTATGGCGGTAGACGATGTCGAAGCTGTTGAGGGCTTTGTTCCTGCCGATTTTAACACCCAGGAATACCTAGAACTCCACCCGGAATTACTTCGTTTGCAGATTCAGGATTATATTCGGAATTTGAATAATAGAGACACGGTTGCCTACAAGGCTCTCGGTGCCGAAGCTTATAAAGCATACACAACAGATAGCATTCCCGCAGACAAAAAAGCCTTCGAGGATGATACCGCCACGGTTCATTATATCTTGCGTACCTATGCGGCCGTTCCTGATGAAATGTGGGAACAGTCTCTTGTTCCTACTGCTGTTCATGATACGACGTATAAGATGGATACGATTAGTGTAGGTGTAAAGAAGATATCTGACGACTCTACAGCTAATTTTACTGCCGTCTATATTTGCGATAAAGATGCTATTACAAAGAGTACGGAAAACGATTCGCTCATTGCTAAAGTTGTTGGATACGAATCTGTTGTAATTGATAGCAGTGTATGTCTTCGCAAAGATAAAAATGGAAAATGCACAAAGTTCAAGTATAGCGTCACATGTGGTGGTGAATCTGCAACTTACGGAAGTGATGAATACAGCTTCAATACTAAAGTGACTAAGGGTAAAGATGCCGGTTTGCGAATAATCGAATCGGACGTTGTTGCGTCTGTAAAAGATAGTATTGTTCCTGGATCGGTGAGTAAAAAACTGCTTGAGAAAGCCGAACTATATAATTATAACGGCAGCCGCGATGACCTTGCGATATTGCAGGCCTTTGAATTGGATACGTTTGCCATTAGCTCCCAGTATGCGGTCTTTGCGCAGGAACATGGTTGGGCTTATAGAAGATGCAAACCGACCGATAATTTGGGTCAGTTCCTTCGCTACACCATCACGGAACCGCTTATTGGCGAAGATGGTCAGCCCATGGTAGATGCTGATGGTAACGCTTTGACCTCTTCGAGGGATACGGTTACTGCAGTTTACCCGATGACCAAACTCTACTGCGACGATAACGGCCAAGCCCGTGAACTTAATTAGGATGAGGTGAATTTATGAATATTAAACCGATTCTTTTGTCTCTTGCTCTTGGGGCTGCTGTTACAGCCCAGGCTGCTGCCGACAAGGTAGTTGGCTTTTACCCCTACTGGAGCCAGTATTCTCAGTTTTATCCGAAAGATATCCGCTATAACTTTGTGACAGATATTCACTATGTCGGTCTCGCAGCCGGTGAAGATGGTTCTGTTGCTTTTGCGGACGAAAACGATGCTGAAAACTTCAAGACGCTCGTGCAGATGTCCAAGGACAACAACGTGAAGTTGATTGTTTCTGTGGGTGGTATCGAAAACGAAGGCAACTTGAAGGCAATCGCATCTTCCGAAGAACTTCTGCCGACGTTTGTTTCGAATGTCTCTAGCTGGCTTTCTGCAAACGGTGGCGACGGTGTGGAAGTAGACTGGCAGAACCTCACGGCAGAAGATGCCGAAGATTACGCCAAGTTGCTCAACGCTCTGGTCGATGGCCTTTCTGGCGCTCCGGTGACCGCCGTGATTTATCCGGCAGCCGGCATGGATGCCTACAAGGCTGATGCCCTGAACCGCCTCGCTTATGTGGATGTGTTCATGGCCGACCAAATGACCGAAGAAAATTCTTCTGTGGTTCCGAACCAGAGTGCAACCTCTGTCGAAGAAACCCTGAACGCGGTGAAGGGCGCTGGCGTGAATGGCGACTTGCTCGTTCCGGTAATCTTCCTTTACGGTAAAACTTGGAGCGGTGCTAAGGGTCTTGGATCTTCTCACCAGGGTACGGGTAGCGGTAACGAAGGTTACGTGTCTTACGCCGAACTTATGGGCAAGTTTGATTCTCCGGAATACAAGGTGACCTTCGATGCTTCTTCTAAGTCCGAAGTGGCCGTGAGCGATGCAGAAACTATCGTGTTCATGGGTATTCCGTCTGTGAAGGCTGTAGCTCAGCAGGTCAAGAGCGAAGGTATGGCTGGCGTTGCGGTTTACGACCTCTCGCAAGACCATCACGAACCGATTGTCTCCCTCTTGGTGACTATCGGCTTGCAGCTCCGCCCCGAAGTCAATTACAAGGCTAAGAAGAAGTAATTCTCTTTATAAAATTATTCTTTGGAATAAGGCTTGAAAAAGAATCCCGGCGATAGTGAACTGACCCCAAAAAGTTGGACAGTTTAAAGTTAGGATAAAACAGCGTTATGAGTCCGGTATTGTACCGGGCTCATTCCTTTTAGGCGTAGTTTTATCCGGTCGTTGTTGTAGTATCTGATATAT
>Ga0310786_10003790_pt1 | contig 21625 bp, 20 predicted proteins | sample AusTroGonzalo_MG_FD_203881 | JGI IMG/M metagenome (GOLD analysis project Ga0310786, IMG submission 203881) | Bovine rumen microbial communities from tropical cattle in Woodstock, Queensland, Australia - Gonzalo_03 (v2) (version 2) | ecosystem: Host-associated > Mammals > Digestive system >...
TTTGTGGCGCACGCTGCTCAGCATGGGAATTGTCATGTACGTCTTTGCTGTAATCAGCATGACATGTTTGTGTTTGGCAGGAAAATACCCAAGCACCTATTCCTCTGGGGCGATTATTGCCCTAGCCGTTGCCTTGATTGCCGCCGGTGTGGGTGTCGTGTGGCTCGGCTGGTGGATCAGCAAACGGACGGCAAGCAAGAATTAATCTTCCAGCCGGATTTCCTTGCCACTCGATAGGATATAGATGGCGATTTGGGCGTTCTCGCGACCGAATTGGCTCGCCTGCGTCAGCGAATCTTCTGGAAAGACGCGGACACTGTCGAAATAATAGCGGCCCGTTTCCGTGTCCAGCCACCCGCCGATATATCCTCCGTGGGTTCGGGCATGGCTGACGACAAATTCGAGGTCGTCGCGGTCGTGGCGGTCTTGCGTGGCTGAATAGGCCACGGCGATGCCTTCGGTGGGCATTTCCCAAGTGCTGATGTTCAGCGTGAAGCCGTCGGGATGGGTTTGGCTGAAGGTCCAGAGGCTGTCGGCCAAGGTGACGGTGGTCACGGTGGTCGTCCACATGGGCTGTGCAGCCTGACGTGTCGTCCCGCAAGCCACAAGCGCGAGCAGGAAAAGCCAGAGGCAGGTTTGTTTGAGTTTTTTGGGCATTTAGGTTGTTTGTTTTGTAACGCAAAAATACATCTTTTTTCTTTCACGGCAACAATTTTGTCGGCAGTCGGCAGGGGTTGAAACCGCCAGCCTAGCATCCACCGTCCCTACGGGACTATGCCGTGCCGTGGAACCCCGTTAGGGGTGACAGGACATCAGGCAGGCGGTGAAGCGCAGCGGAACCCCTGCCGACAAATGAAAAACAATTCCGATTTCAGCCCCAACGGAGCGTTGGGTTATTGCGCGTTGCGGACGAGGCGAACACTACACTTTAACTGACGGTGCAAAAAAATGTTATGTCGGGGCGGCTATGCTATCGCTGCCACATTCCCCACCACAATGCCCAACCGCAACAAAAACGCCTCCTCGGTGGCAAAACCGATATGGGGCAACATGATGAGATTGGGTGCGTCGAACAAAGGATTTTCAGGTTTTAAAGGCGGTTCGGTGCCGTAAACGTCGGTGGCCGCGCCTGCAATCTGGCCTTGCTTCAAGGCGTTGGCCAAAGCCGTTTCGTTCACCACGGGGCCACGAGCCGTATTAATTAATAAGGAACTCGGTTTCATCAGGGCGAAGTCCTTCGCGGTGATGAAGTCGCGGGTGTCGGCGTTCAGGGCGATGTGCAAGGTGACGATGTCGGATTCCTTCAGCAAGGTTTCCTTGTCGACGAATGTCACGCCCTCGACTTGCTTCGGAGTACGGTTCCAAGCCAGCACCTTGCAGCCGAAAGCATTCGCCAGTTTTGCCACGCGCTGCCCGATGTTGCCCATGCCGATGATGCCGAGGGTCTTTCCCCCGATTTCGCGCCCGGGCATAATGCCCTTGCGGTTGTATTGGCGCGTAATCGCATCATTTTCAAGCACTTTGCGATAGAGGTCAATCATCAAGGCGATGGCCAACTCGGCCACGGCCTCAGTGCTGTAGCCAGCCGCATTCTTCACGACGATGCCGCGACGCTGGCATTCCTCTGTGTCGATGTGGTCCAAGCCGGTGAAAGCGATGGAGAGCATCTTCAGGTTGGGGCAAGCGTCCAAAAAATTCTTGCGCAGCGGAATGTTGCTCTCAATCACGACTTCCGCACCTTCGGCGCGGCGAATCAGTTCGTCAAGGTTTTCGTTGCGGTCGGGATAAATGACCACCTCATGACCAGCCTTTTTCAGACCCTCGCAAGCCGCCTCGATTTGTTGGACTTTCAGTCCGAGCGGCTCCAAAAAGACGATTTTCATTTCGCGGCAATCATTTCGATTTCGACCAAAGCCTTCTTGGGCAGTTCCTTCACGGCGAAGGCGGCGCGGGCGGGATAGTCACCCTTGAAATACTTGCCATACACCGCGTTCATCTCGCCAAAGTAACTCATATCAGCAAGATAGCAAACGGATTTCACCACATTGTCGAAGGTGCAGCCCGCCTCGTTGAGGATGGCTTCGAGGTTTTTCATGCTTTGTTCGGTCTGTGCCGTCACGCCTTCGGGCATTTCGCCTGTAGCGGGATTAATCGGAAGTTGACCAGAAATGAACACCATGCCGTTGGCTTCAATTGCCTGACTGTAAGGCCCGATGGCACCCGGAGCCTTGGTTGTTGCGATAACTTTTTTCATTTTATGAGAATTTAGATGATTTCGAGAGCGCAAAAATAAGAAAAAAGGTTATTGAGTTCATCGAAATATATTACCTTTGCAACTTGAAATATTTTGATAACCTCAATCCAATTCATTATGACATTCAAGGAATTTCTTCGCAAACTCAATAACCGCTATGTGTATGCCACATTGGCCTTCTTGGTGGTCATCCTGTTCATCGACCAGTTCAACCTGTTCCAGCAAATCCACCTGCACCAGTCGCTGAACGACCAAAAACAGCAAATCGAATACTACGAAAAGGAGATTTCGGAGAACAAGAAATACCTCAACGCCTTGCAGACCGACACGGCCACGATGGAGAAGGTGGCCCGCGAGCAATACTTGATGAAACGCGACAACGAGGTTATCTATCTAATTGGAACTCAAGAATGAAGCATTTCCCTTGTATCAGGATTCTTGCCCTCTTTCCACTCCTTTTTCTGGCGGAAACCTTGTTTTCGCAAACGTTTTCCCTCAGCGGAAAAATCACCGACGAGCGTAACCGCCAGCCTTTGGCTTTCGTGAATGTGGTGATTAATGAAGGACAAATCGGGGTCATCAGCGACATTGACGGACGCTATGCGATTACGACCGACGAGCCTATCCTGAAAGTGAAGTTTTCGTCCATCGGCTACGAACCCAAGGAAATCACACTGCAAGCCAACCAAAAGAAATGCAACATCGCCCTGACGCCCAAGACTTTCGAGTTGGGCGAAGTGACCGTCGAGGCCGGCGAAAACCCCGCCCACCGCATCATCGACAGCCTCATGGCGCACCGCAAGGCCAACAACCCCAATTCGCTGGAAACATACCGCTACAAGATGTACGACAAAATGGTGTTCACCATCGACAGCAGCAGTTTCGGACAAGCCGTCGCCCGCGATACCATCAAGAACAAGACCGACCTTCAGATGTTCGACAGCATCCTGAAAAAGAGTGACTTGATGGTGATGGAAACCGCCTCCGAGGTGTTGTTCAAGTCGCCCGACCGCAAACTGCAAAACGTGCTCGGCACCAAAGTGGCCGGCATGAATGAGCCGACGTTCATCTACTTGGTGAACAGTATGCAAAGCGTCAGTTTTTATGAGGAAACCGTCAACATCACCGGCGTAGATTACGTCAACCCCATCAGCCGAGGCAGCAAAACACATTATTTCTTTACCTTGGAAACGGTTGAACCTATCGGTGAGGGCGACTCGCTCTATGTGATTTCGTTCCACCCCATGCGCGGCAGCACCTTCAAGGGCTTGCGCGGCACCATGACCGTCAACAGCGACGGTTGGGCCTTGCAGAGCGTGAAAGCCTCGCCCAACGATGAAGGTGGTCTCTTTTCCGCTGACATTCAGCAACTTTACCAAAAAGTGGAAGACCAATGGTTCCCGAAACAATTGAACACCAACCTGAAGTTTCCGAGCATGGTGGTCAACATGGACGGCGGCAGTTTTCCCATGGTCGCCATCGGAAAGAGTTACCTCAGCGACATCGAAATCAACCCCGAAATCAGCAAACGGGAGTTTTCCGACATCGAAATCAAAGTGGACGCTGATGCCGCCTACCGCGACGAAACTTTTTGGAACCAACGCCGCATCGACTCGCTAACAGAAAGAGTGATAGCCACTTATATCCTCGTTGATTCGCTCACCCAAGGCACGAATATTTTCGACCGTGTGTTGGGCTTTACCGACAAAATCATCAACGAATCCGCGATGCCCATCGGCCCCATCGACCTCAACCTTGGGCAAATCATCAAACTATCGGTCAACCGAGGCTGGTATTTCGGCCTCAGCGCCACCACCAACGACCGCCTCTCGCGCCACCTGCGCCTGAACGCTTTCGGCGGCTACTGGACCCGAATGAATGGCTTCGACTACGGCGGCTCTATCAGATGGCTGATTGACAGGCAGAAACAGATGGAAATCGGCCTTCACTTCAGCAACAAGTCAGAGGCTTTGGGCGAGTTCGACGGTTTCTCGGAAGGCTACGGGATGCTCTCCGAATCGGAGTACAAATACACCTTTTATGAGAACATCCACGTGCGGGAAAACACGGCTGAGTTGCAGTTTGCCACGCGCTTTGCCCGCCATTTCAAGGGCTTCCTGAACCTCAGTTCCTGCCACAAGCGTTACCTCAAGAAGTTCGCTTACAACCCCTCCGACACACTGACGACCGCCCTGTTCAACAACGCCGAAGTCAAAATCCGTTTCGCTTACGGGGAAAAGTTCCTCAGCAAGCCCAGCGGTATCCAGTCGTTGGGCACTACCTACCCCATCCTATGGGTTTCCTACATGCACTCCTTCCCCATTTTGGGCGGCCAATACGAGTTTGACCGCGTCAAGATGGAGGTCTCGAAGAATTTTTACACGGCCTACATGGGCGTGTCGAAAGTCGTGCTGCAAGCGGGATTCGCCTCGGCCACCTGCCCCGTGATGGAAACCTTCGACATCTTGGGCACCTACGAGCCTATCGGACTTTATTCGCCGGGCAGTTTCAGCACCATGCGCCTCGATGAGTTTTTCTGCGACCGTTTCGCGGCCCTTTACCTGAGCCACAACTTCAGCGGAATGCTGTGGAAGACCGAATCGGAATGGTTCAAGCCCGAACTGACCGTGGCGACCAATATCGCTTGGGGAGAAATGAAACGCACTGAAAACCAACCCTATAAAAACTTCAGAACCATGGAAAAGGGCTATTTCGAGAGCGGTTTTATAGTGAAAGGTCTTCTCAACTTGCCTTTGGTGAAGGTTGGCGCAGGGGTATTCTACCGCTATGGGCCTTACGCCTTCGACAATGTTTGGGACAACTTCGCTTGGAAATGGAGTGCGACTTTTGATATGTAATTTCTTTTCACAAAACATGCAAAATATTATAAAACTTTTGTTCGGTGGGATTTGCCTTATTGCCTTAACTTTCCTTTTCCTGTTTATATCATGCAGCCGGCAACCACAAAGAATCACGCTGCAAGGCTTGGCGCAAGGCTCCTACTACGCCATCACCTATTACGACGAACAGAACCGTAATTTCCAACGAGAAATCGACTCGATTTTCCATGCCGTAGATGTGTCGGTCAACTTGTGGGTGGACAGTTCCGTCATCTCGAAAGTCAATCGGAATGAGGAAGTTGCATTGGATTCCATCTTCATCGACAACTTCCGCATCGCGCAAGAAGCCGCCCGACTCTCCGACGGCTATTTTGACCCCACCATCTCCCCCATCGTCGCGGCTTGGGGCTTCAGTTACAAGAACGGCGACAGCATCACGCCACAATTGATTGACAGCCTGAAACAGTTGGTCGATTATCGGAAAATCCGCATCGAGAACGGGAAAATCGTCAAGGAAAACCCTGCCATGACTTTGGATTTCAACGCGATAGCCCAAGGCTACACTTCCGATTTGATTGCCCGCTTTTTGGGAAGCCGAGGCATCAAAAACTACCTTGTCGATACGGGCGGCGAAATCATGGCGCGGGGCGAAAAACCCAACGGTCAGCCGTGGATTGTGGGCATCGAGAAACCCGCCGAAAACTGGGACTCGGAGCGCGTCTTGCAGACCCGTATCGCTTTGCGCGACAAGGGTTTGGTCACCTCGGGCAGCACACGCAAATATGTGGAACGCAACGGCAAGCGCTATTCCCACTGCATCGACCCGAAAACGGGCTATCCTGTGGAGCATAATGTCCTCAGTGTGACCGTTTTGGCCGAAAACTCTGTCTGGGCCGATGCCTTAGCCTCCATTTGCATGGTGATGGGCATGGAACGCTCTTTGCCGCTCATCGAGAGCATGGACGGCGTGGAGGCGTATTACATCCTCGTGAACGACCAAAACGAATTGGAAACTTTTGCCACTGAGGGATTTAGGGCGTTGGTTATGGAATAAACCCCGAAAGTTTTCCGTCCAACTCTCGGGATTCAGTCCGTTTTCCCAATTCATTCGTAATGCCTAATCCTCGCCTCGATTCCCATGGACTTCAGCCGTGAGGGGATGTCGCTCACGTCGGTCTGGCCATAGTGATAGGGGAACAGCACCTTCGGCTTGACTATCCGCGCCGCATTGATGAGTTGCTCGACCGTCATGGTGTAAGGCTGGTTGCACGGCATGAAGGCAATGTCGATGTCCTTGATTTCAGCCATTTCCGGGATGTCCTCGGTGTCACCGGCAATGTAAATCCTCAGCCCGTCGAGCGTGAGGATGAAGCCGTTGTCCCTTCCCTTGGGGTGGAATTGCAGGTGGTCTTCGGTGGTGTTGTAGGCGGGGACGGCCTCAAGCCTGATGTCGTCCGACAGTTGGAGCACATCGCCGTTGGCCATCACTTGGCCATAGCCCAGCATCTCGGCGCAGCGTTGGTTCGTAACCAATTGGGTCTTGTCGCCCGTGAGTTGCTTGATGGCCTCTTGGTCCAAGTGGTCATGGTGCTCGTGCGTCACGAAAATGTAATCCGCTTTCGGCATGGCGGTGTAGTCGATGGTCTTGCCGCCCAATTTTGTCACAGGGTCAATCATAATCTCCTTGCCGTCATATTCGATACGGATGGAGGCATGCACCAAGGCATGAAACTTGACCGTCTTGCCACTCTTCGTGGTGAAACTGTCGACTTCGTAGGAATCAGGTTGGCTGCAAGCGGCCAATCCCATGAGTGCGAGTAAACTAGTGATAATCATTTTCATAGGGTTAGGTTGTTTTTGAGGATATAGTGTTATTTTCGGGTGTCAAAGATACATATTTTTGAAAAACGTATGGATTTCAACATGGTTTTAATTTGTTGATTATAATCATGGTTTTATCAATTTCTACCTCCAATGATTTCAACAATTCTATTTCACAATCTATTAGATTACATATAATGCTACGCTGTTTGTAAAACAGAGATTCTATTGATGAACAATTTCTATGAATCATATCTGTCTTTTGTCTGTCAAGATTCTCCAAAAACTCACTTTTGGCTTTTTTCTTTTTTCTTTTTCCAACCAATGAAACCGCTGATACTACAGGAGCAATCAACGCACTAACAATTGTCCAAAATAAAGATGGATCCATACACATCCTCGGCACACCATTATGCATTTCATCAAATATTATTTCTTTCATGCTTTCAATTTCCAAATTATGCGGTAATTCATGTCTTCTATACACTTCAAGTTTCTCAATTAGAAATTTCAAGTTCAACAAATCCTTTTCATTAACAATTTCCTTTAAGCGTTCTATTTCATTTTGGACAAAATCTCTCAACACTATTGTTCCATAATACTTCGCTTTACTAATATTATGGTTAATACTCTTGATTAATTCATCTTCTTTCTTTCTCAAATATGGTTCCAACTTCTTTTTGGACATATTATCAATGGCATCAAATCCATCTGTTTTAAAGTGTTCAAATTCTTTTCTGATTTTCTCTTGGATATTATACTTTATCTCATCCACTATTGATTCAATTTCTTTATACACAGAATATTTGAATCTATCCAATTCATTAATTGCAATACGAATGTCATTTTTGGAAACCTCAGCATGTGATAATAAAACGCTATATGTAGTTTCTTGCAAGGCCTTAACCTTTGTCATATCTACTTCACAAGATAGTATACCATAACTTTCCTGAATTCTTGTTTCAAACAAAGATGCATATTGGTTCCAGAGAGTATCGAATCTGCCATCAGAATTACGATTACTTTGTATTTCTTCCTTGCATTCTTGAAGAAGCATGATAAACTCTTCAACTTTTCTTTTTTCTTCAGATAAATTATTCATTGTAGCTATGGTTTATCTTTAATTAAATTAATCTTTACAAATCCGAACAAATCGTATCAGTGCCTTTGCAAAAATAGTCATTTTTCAAACTGATGCTTAGTTTGTCGGTATTTTTTCTTCGGTTTGTTTATCTCCTATAGATTTGAGGGCAAAAATAACCAAACCGCATGTAAAGGCAGAAACTGTAGTAAACTTATAGTGAAAACAATATTCTATCGAAATAATTTATACCTTTGCACCAAAGAAACAGACGATGAACACCATTCCAAAAGGGCGAACAAAAGACGAAATCAAGGCTCGCGAGACACTTATCAAGGACTTTTATGCCCAGTGGATATCGGAGCATCCCGATAAGAAGGTTTGGAACCACAACATAAGCGCATTCATACATGTCAAGTTTCTTTCAATCAACGAAACTTATGAGAAGGCAGCACGCGATTATGAGTCAACGCTTGCGGTTTATCGTCTCACAGAAATACTTGAAAATGCTGTCAGAGTTGGTGATAAGGCAACCAACAGAAAAACCCGTAATCAAAAGCAATTTGAAAAGTTAATTGTGTTGAAACATGGGAATATAAAACTTATGGTCGGGCTTCAGCGTTCCACTCAAGAGATGGTTCAGTATTGTATTACCGTCCCACAGAAACCCGACTCAAAAAACAAAGCCACCACGGAAAAGTGATGGCTCGTTTATATGAGGCTCGAAACGACCGTAAAGGTCATAAAGGTTGTCATCCTTTCTGCGAATTCCTCAGAATGACGCCGCAAAAATACAACTTTTTCCATTCCCCGCAAATATTTTGCTGTTTTTTCCGATAATTCTCACTTCTTGAAGTCACAAACACCAGGGTAAAACTCCACCATTTTCCTCTTGAACTCGGTATCCGCTGATTGGGCATAACTGCTGTCTTTCTCCCTCACTCATTTGGGACCTTTGAAGAAACGGCGCATTTTCTTGTAGTTGGCACAGTCGCAGAGGTAACTCTCGATGAAACATCGGTAGTTTCATCCTTTCTTGCAGTTCTTCTGAAACGTTTCCAACAGTTTCACTGCTTGAGAGTAAGGGCTTGAAGGTAACGCTCACAAAATAGGCCGCCATAGTGGCGGTGTATGTATTTTTTAATAGCCCATAGAAAAACTGAACAACTATTCAGATTTTCCCTATTTTTACCGCCTCAAACAAACTCCCTTGAAGTTGAAAATGAAAACGCTCATTATCGTTGTTGTACTGCTGTTGCTTGTGGCGGCAGTAGTGGCCGTGTTGAATCATCCGGCTTTCGGGCGGCGCTTGGGCAAGGAACGGAAAGCCCGCATCGAGGTTTCGCCAAACTGGCGCGATGGGCAGTTCCAGAACCAAATACCCACGCTGCAACTCACGGGCAACACAAATTGGTTTTCTGCTGTACGGAACATGCTGAAAGGCGAGAACCGTGTGCCCAAAGAACCGATTTTTGCCGTCAAGACCGACTTGAAGTCGCTGCCCACCGACCGCGACTGGCTGGTGTGGTTTGGGCATTCTTCGTATCTGTTCCAACTCGGCGGCAAGCGTTTTCTGGTCGACCCCCTACTCAAGATGGAGTTTCCCGTATCGGTGATGATGCACCCGTTCAAAGGCACGGACATCTACTCGCCCGATGACATGCCTGAAATCGATTACCTCATCATCACGCACGAGCACTGGGACCATCTGGACTATGCCACCCTGCGCGACTTGCGCGACAAAATTCAGCATGTGGTTTGTCCGCTTGGCGTGGCGGAATATCTGGAATACTGGAAATACGAAAAAGACATCATCACCGAAATGGATTGGTACGAAACTTTCAACTCTCGACTTTCAACTCTCAACCTTAAAATCACCTGTTTGCCGACGCGGCATTTCTCGAACCGCATGTTCAAGCGGGACAAGACGCTGTGGGCCTCGTTCATGGTGGAGGTGGGAGGAAGGAAAGTCTATGTCGGCGGTGACGGGGGCTATGACAACCGTTTCAAGCAAATTCGGGCGCGATTCGGTCAGGTCGATTTGGCGATGATGGAGAACGGGCAATGCAACGAGAACTGGGCGAATATCCACTTGACACCCGCCGACCTTGAACAGGCGATACTGGACTTGCAGGCGAAGCAAGTGTTCACCGTACACCACGACAAATTCAGCCTTGCGCCCCACCCTTGGACGGAACCCGACGCCGTGGCACAAGCCATCGCCGAACGCAACTCCATCCGTTTGCTCGACCAATCTATTGGGACGGTGGTGTATTTTTGAGAAGCGGATTTGCATCGTGAATGGCCTATATTACCACAAAAGAAAAATCCTAACTGACTGATTATCAATTAGGATTATTCTTGTTTTCGTACTCCCGCAGGGGGTCGAACCCTGGACACCCTGATTAAGAGTCAGGTGCTCTACCAACTGAGCTACGGAAGCATCATTTTGTGGGTGCAAAAGTACAAGCTTTTTCCTTACGATGGACAATTTTCGCCAACTTTTTTCGGTTTTCTTCGCAAACCACCATCAATCAACCGATTAGAAGGACAAAAAGTCGGCTTCCACTACCCTACTTCCAAGCCTCAACTGGAGAACCAATGCTTGAACTCCGCTACGCGAGCCTTGCTGACGATGATTTTCTCGGGCGTTTCCACCGTCAGGTTGATGGCCAACTTGTTGCCGAACCAAATAGAAACATCCTTGATTACCTTGCGCGCAACGACAAACTGGCGGTTGGCACGGAAGAAATCGTAAGGGTTGAGTTTTTCCATCAGGTCGTCCAAGGTCTGGGTCAGATAATAGGCCTTGTGCTCCATCGAAACCAGTTTCACCGTCTTGGCGTCGATGTAGGCGTAAGCGATGTTGCCGACGGGTAGCGGGACGAGTTTGTCGCGCTCGGGAAGGAGGAAGCAACTCCTGTATTTCTTCTTGCCAGTCAATTGGGCAAGCAGCGCATCAATATTGGCAAGGCTGGCGCTTTTCCCTTGCAGGCCATAGAACTTGCGCATGGCGCGTTCCAAGGCTTCCTTGCTGATGGGTTTCAGGAGATAGTCGATGCTGTTCACCTCGAAGGCCTTGAGGGCATACTCGTCGTAGGCCGTGGTGAAAATCACCGGACAAGTGACATTCACTTGCTCGAAAATAGCAAAGGAAGAACCGTCGGCCAGATGGATGTCCATGAACATCAGGTCGGGCATGGAGTTCTCGCGCAGCCATTCCACGCTGTCTTCAATCGACTCAAACACGGAAATGACTTCCGTTTCAGGGCTTACTTCGCCCAGCAGTTTTTGCAAAGCCTGTGCGGCCATGACTTCATCTTCAATAATCAGTGCTTTCATAGGGCTTATTCGTTTCCTTTGAGGGGCAAAGTTACTCTAAAAATCGTTCCGTCGTCAAAAATATCAACATTTTCGTTCCATTTGAGGCGATAACGCTCCAAAAGATTGGCCAATCCGATGCCGCTGCTTTCTTCCTTGCTGATTTTTTCCTGAATGTTGTTGCTGATTATCAGGTGGTTGTCGTCATCGGTAAAGATATGCACCGTAAGTGGGCGTTTCGAGGAAATCACATTGTGCTTGATGGCGTTCTCGATCAGTCCTTGGATGGAAAGGGGCAAAACGTGGTAATTGTCGTACTTGTCGTGGTCGATGTGGTGGTCAAATCGGAGATTGTCGCCGTAGCGCATCTTCATCATGATGCAATAGGAACGCACGCAGTCCAATTCCTCGCTCAGGGTGGCCACCTCCTCGTTCTTCAAGGTGTAGCGCAACACCCCTGAAAGTTGCTGGACGAAATCCTCGGCCTTGTCGACATCCACATCGATGAGCGACTTCAAAGTGCTCAACGAATTGAACAGGAAATGCGGGTCTATCTGGTTTTTCAGGGCTTCGTAGCGGGTGCGGATGTTCTCGGCGCGAAGGGTTTCGTTCTCAATGGCGGCTATCTTTTCAAGGTGCATCGAGCGCAACAGATAACTGATCATGATGGGAAGGACGATAACAGGCATGTCGCCCAACCAACACCTGCAAATGTGGCCAAACGAAAGACCGCGCTCCATGCCGGGAGGAGGTGTTGGAGGAGCCCAAAACAGATGGTTCAGCAAGGTAATCACCGTACTGATTACCAGACCTATCAGCAACGAACCTATAATATTGGCCATCAACTCGTCGCGCCGCATCTTGAAAGGAAAACCCAATGCCTTTCGCTCGTAAAGGAACAGAAGGAAAGCCATGATGAAACTGAACACGATATTGACCAAAACAATGATCCAATACGGCGTTCGATACTCCGCAGCCTCAATAACAGGCATCAAGGGACGGCTGAAATAACGCTTCAGGATGAAAAGCACATAAAAACCGATGGTGATGGCCAACGAAATAATCGTTATCCTTTTGATTGACAAATAATTGTCTACATTATTCCGTTCATTTTTATTCATACCGCAAGGCATTGATTGGGTCGGTGCGCGAGGCTTTCAAGGCGGGGAAGAAGCCCGAAATAAGACCCAAAACGGCGCACGACACAAACGAAATGACCATCCATAATACGTTGACAATGAAGGGCAACGACATCACCAAATCCACGATATACGACAGCCCGATTCCCAACAGGAGGCCAATCACGCCACCGATGAGGCTCAAAATAATACTCTCGGTAAGGAATTGCAGCAAAATGGCGGAATTTTTCGCGCCAATCGACATGCGCAGGCCGATTTCCTTGGTGCGCTCCGTCACGGTGACATACATGATGTTCATGATGCCGATGCAGCCTACCAATAAGGAAATCAAGGCGATGGCGACCAAAACGGTGGTAATCATGCCCGTCATGGACGACATCATTTCGAGCATTTCTTGCTGGGTGCGCACCTCAAAATCGTTGGCGGCACCGTCTTGAATCTTGTGCGAAGCACGCAAGATGCTTTCAATCTCCTCCACTGCGGCCTCAGCCACGTTCTCTGAAGCGGCTGAACACACAATTTGTTGGATGAAATCCTGACCCAACATGCGCTTCTGCACTGTAGAATAAGGCATCACCACGAGGTCGTCTTGGTCCATGCCCATGCTGTTTTGACCCTTTTCCTTCAAGGTTCCGATGACCTTAAACGGCATGTTGCCCACGCGGATGGTCTTGCCGATGGGGTCTTCGCCTTCGTCGAAAAGTTCCTTGACGATGGTCTGGCCAATCAAGCCGACCTTGGCGTATTTCTTCACATCCTCTTCGGTGAAATTAACGCCCGTCGCGATTTCGTATTTCCTGATTTCCAAATAGTCAGGCGAGCCGCCATACACCGTTCCCGACCAGTTCTTGGAGCCGTTGACGAGTTGTCCGCCGCTGTTCACCACGGGGCTGACCATCGTGATGTTCTTGGCATTTTTGGCAATCAATTCACAGTCATGCACCTTGAGTGATTGCACATTGCTGGAACCCATGCTGACGCCGCCGCGCCTTTGGTTGGCGCGCATCACCATGATGAGGTTGGTACCCATGTCGGAGAGTTGGTTGGCGGTGCTCTGCTTCAAGCCTTCGCCCAAATTGACCACCGCAATAACGGCGGCAATGCCGATGACGATGCCGAGCATGGAAAGAGCCGTGCGTGTCTTGTTGCGCAACAGGGCTTTCGCCGAAATCCGTATGAGGTTCAGAATATCCATTTCAATAATCGTTTTCTACTGGCAGGGCTTTCAGGGCCTCCACTGCCGATTTGGTCTCGACGGGATTATCACGAAGGATGTGACCATCGCGGAGGAATATCGTTCTACTTGTAAACACCGCAATATCAGACTCATGCGTCACAAAGGCAATGGTTTTGCCCCGCTCGTGCAGGCTCTGGAAGAGGCTCATGATTTCGTATGAGGTGCGCGTGTCGAGGTTGCCCGTGGCTTCATCGGCCAACACAATGACCGGGTCGTTGACCAAAGCGCGGGCAATGGCCACGCGCTGCTGCTGACCGCCCGAAAGTTGGTTGGGCATGTGCCCCATACGGTCTTTCAGGCCGACGAGTTCCAAGGCATGTTGCGCCTTCTCGTGGCGTTCGCGGTGCGAGATGTCGGGATTGTAGACCAATGGCAACTCCACATTCTCCAAGGCCGAAGTGCGCGGCAAAAGGTTATACGACTGGAACACGAAGCCAATCTTACGGTTGCGAATGTCCGATAGTTCGTTTTTCGTCCTTTCCCTGACGGAAATGCCGTCGATGAGGTACTCGCCCGAAGTGGGTTGGTCGAGGCAACCGAGGATGTTCAGCAAAGTCGACTTGCCGCTGCCCGACGAGCCCATGATGCTCACAAACTCGCCTTGGCAAATGTCGAACGACACGCCCTTGAGAGCGTGAACTTCCTCACTGCCAACCACAAACGTCCGCTTGAGGTTCTCAACCTTGATGATGGAATTTTTCGCACTCATAATGATTAATTCGGCGGGCCGCCCGGGCCTCCGCCACTTCTGTTGTTGCCCTTGTTGTTGCTGTTGTTCCTGTTCCTACCGGGAGGGCCAGGCATGAAGGGATTCTCGCCTTTCTTCACTGCCTTCTCCTTGACGACATACTGCGCCGAAAGCACCACCGAATCACCGGCTTGCAAGCCTTGTTCGACAATCCGATAAGCGCCGTCGCTCATGCCCGCTTTGACGGGACGCGGCATAATCTCTTCGCCTTTCTTCAGCCACACCATTGTAGGTTTGGTGGAAGGGGCTTTGGCACCGTCCATCTTCGAGAAATCAGGTCTGCCGCCTTGCGAGAAGTCGGGTCTACCACCTTGTGGAGGCTCAGGTCTGCCGCCTTCGGGACGTTGGCCTGCTTCGGGTTTATCGTGGTTCTTGCGCAAGGCCTTCAGCACCTGTTCATCAGGCGTGAAATTGAACGCCTCGGCGGGCACGGCCAAACCCCTCTGCTCCTCCGTGACGATGGTCACGCTGGCGGTCATGCCAGGGAAAAGTTTCTGGTCGGGGTTGGGCGCATCGATGATGACGGTATAGGTCACCACATTGCTCGTGGTGGTTGGTTTCATCCTGATTTGGCTCACCGTGCCATCAAAACTGTCTTCCATATAGGCATCCACGGTAAAGGTAACGCGCTGGCCCTCTTTCACTTGCCCAATGTCGGCCTCATCCACATCGGCTTCCACCTGCATCTTGGTCAGGTCGTTGGCGAGGGTGAACAAAGTAGGCGTGCTGAACGAGGCAGCCACCGTTTGGCCTACCTCCACGGCGCGGTCGAGCACGATGCCATCAATGGGCGAATAGATTTCGGCATAACTCAAATCCACCAAGGTCTGGTCGTAGGCGGCTTGAGCGTTTTTCTTGCTCATCTGCGCCTGCGTGTAGGAGTTTTGGGCCTCCTGATACGCGGCAAGCGTGGCCGCATTCGCCTCAAACAATTGCTTGGTGCGCTCGTAGGTGAGTCTGGCGTAATTCAACTGGCTTTCGGCGGAAGTGAGGCTTGCCTTGGCTCTGCTAACACTCTGGTTGAGCGTCAGTTTGTCCAATTCGGCCAACAAATCACCTTTCTTCACCACATCGTTGAAATCGACGTAAATCTTTTCCACCTTGCCGGAAACCTGCGTACCGACTTCAACGGTTTCCACCGGCTCAATGGTGCCCGTGGCGGTGACGGTGTTCTCAACGGTATACTCCCCAACCGCATGGGTTCGGATAACCAATTCCTTGTTCGCTGATTTTCTTGCTTTTACAATCAATATCGCCGCGATTGCCGCCACCACAATCCCGAGGATAATCAGCCATATTTTCGTTTTCTTTTTCATTATATAAAATTTTCAGCGTTGTGTCGGCGTTTCGACAGGCCCAACGACCTTAGGCCCCTGATCCTGTCGAAGGGCCAATTGTTATAATGTAATCTTCTTGCCCATGTAAACATCCAAAATCTTGCGTTTCATCACCAAAGAATACTTGTTCTGAAGGTAGGTATTGAGGGCGTTCAGGTAATTGTTCTGTTGCTGCAACAACTCCACCGTGGTAATGCTACCGTATTGATATTGAATGTTATACGCATTAAAACTCTTGCTATAGGCGTTCTCGCGCACCTGCGAAACCTTATAGGCATTGTAGGCTGAAACCACATCACGATAGGTCTGCACTACCGTTTGGCGCACCTCCAACTGCGACTGCTCGTAATCCAACTGGGCCTGCTGGAGGGCGATGCGGCTCTTTTTCACATTGGCTTTGGTTTGGCCTCGGCTGTAAATCGGGATGCTCATCGAAACACCCACCGATTCGGTCGGCTTGCCGTACCATTGCTTGTTGCCGTTGCCATCGAAGGAAAGCACACCCATGCCCACATTGGCACTCGCCGAAACGGACGGGAAATAGTTGCCCCGCGCCAAGTCGACGCTCTTTTCGGCCAAGCGGATGTCGTAGTCGCTCATGCGCAGGTCTGGCATGTAATCCATAGCCAAATCGATGGCTTCCTGCTCGGTCGGCAAGGTTTCCTTCAGGATGTCGAGGTTGTCTGTATCAGGCGAAATGATTTCAAGGTCGTCAGTCGGCTCCATCGAGAGCAAAACCTTCATATCCAACAGGTTATTCTCGATATTGATGCGCGTGTCGACCACATTGTTCGAGTCGCTGTAGTATTGTGCCTCAAGGAGGAGCATGTCGCTTTCGAGGATGGCACCCACCTTGTAGCGGGCCCGACCTTGTTTCAGTTGCTCGCGGCTGGTGTTCAGTACCTCTAATTGGTATTTCAGTTTTTCCTGATTGCCAAGAACGGTGAGGAAACTCTGCAAAATCTGCGTAACCAACTGATTGTCATAGCGTTCCAACTGTACCTCGTTACGTTCCAAATTGAGGCGGTTTTGCTCAATCGTGTTGTTGATGTTGCCGCCTTGGTAAATCGCCACATTGGAGCCTACGCCCACATTGCCCGACACCGACCAGCCATTGGCATTGTTCGAGAAATTCTCTCCAAATGAAGCACTTACACTTGGCAATCGTTGCTGTTTCGATTGTTCGTAAGTTGTTTCCAACGACTCCCTTGTCAGTTCCATCGACTTGCGCTCGTTGCTGTTGGCGAAAGCGAAACGGATGCAATCCTCCCACGCGAATTGATAGGAATGATGCTCCTGCGCCACGGCTGGAACCGTCAGCAAAACCGCAAAAACCAAGGCCAGAACTCTCTTTCTTGTGACCATAACTCTTTGATTTAAACAGCAAAGATAGAGAAAAAAACCGATTTGTTTTCATCATTTTCCGAGATTTTTTTCCTTGAAAACTTGGACGCCCACAAGTTTTTTGTAAATTTGCACGGCTCCAACAGCAGATTTTTCTGCTCAATTTGACAACGAACATTAATTAATTCAACTAATAACTAATTAAAATTTAAAAAGTTATGAAAACTAGTAACAAGTTCTTCGCCGAACTGCTCGGCACATTCGTTTTGGTTTTCGGAGGCTGCGGCACCGCACTCTTCGGACATGTCGGATTTCTTGGCGTATCCATCGCTTTCGGTTTGACCGTGGTGGCTATGGCCTACGGTGTGGGTCACATTTCGGGTGCCCACCTCAATCCCGCCGTCAGTTTTGGCGTTTGGGCAAATGGTCGCATGAGCCTGAAAGAAATGCTCTGCTACTGGGCTGCCCAGTTCATCGGTGGCATCATTGCCGGTGCTTTGCTCCTCGTGATTTGGAACGCCACTGGCGCTGGCGACACTGGCGTTTTCGCTTCCAACGGTTTTGGTGAAGCCTTCCAGAAGGCTTGCGGTGGTCCCGAAACGGGCTATCAGGCCATTTCCACTGGCGGTGCCTTCCTCGTTGAGTGCCTGCTGACCTTCGTGTTCCTGATGGTCATCCTTGGCGTCACCGACAGTCGTCATGCCAACGGCAAGTTTGGCGGTCTAGCCATCGGCCTCACCTTGGTGCTCATCCACCTCATCAGCATCCCGCTGACCAACACTTCGGTCAATCCGGCCCGTTCGCTGGGCGTCGCCCTGTTCTCTAATTGCGGCGGTAGTTGGAGCGCTATGGGTCAGGTGTGGCTCTTCATCGTGGCTCCGCTTGTTGGTGCCTGCCTCGCCGGCCTGTGCTACAAGTGCCTCGGCGGCTGCGACAAATGCAAGAAATAATCAGTAGTTATGGTAAAAAAGCCCCGCTCAACGGGGCTTTTTTTGTTATGGCAGGCATCTACATACATATTCCCTTCTGCAAGTCGAAATGCGGCTATTGCGGATTCTATTCGCTTCCCTCGCTGAAGTGGAAAGAACGGTTTTTGGAAGCCTTGAAGCGGGAAATCGTGCAAAGGAAAGACTATCTCCGTGGCGAAACCGTCCAAACCTTGTATTTCGGTGGCGGCACTCCTTCCCTACTCAGCATATTGGAAATCAACGATTTGATGAACCTTATTAAAGAGCACTATCCCATCGCCGCGAACGCCGAAATCACCCTTGAGGCCAATCCCGATACGCTGTCGTTGGAATACCTTGAAGCCTTGCGCAATATGGGCATCAACCGACTCAGCATCGGGATTCAGAGTTTTTTTGATGACGATTTGCAATACCTCAGCCGCAGACACAATTCAAGTCATGCCCGCCAATGCCTTGATTGGGCCAAATCAGTTGGTTTTGAAAACATTAGCATCGACTTGATTTATGGCTTGCCCACCTCCAACGCCGAGCAATGGCATCGAAATCTGGACATTTTCTTTGCCTACGACCTTCCCCACCTCTCGGCATACGCCCTCACTTTGGAACCCAATGCCATCCTGACCAAGCAAATCGAACAAGGGAAAGCCTTTCCCATCAATGAGGAGGACGCGCTGCGCGATTACAAAATTCTTTGTCGCCGCGCCGCCGAAAACGGTTATCTGCATTATGAGATTTCCAATTTCTGCCGCCGTGGGATGCACTCCAAGCACAACGCAAGTTATTGGTTCGGAACGCCTTATCTTGGCCTCGGTCCATCGGCGCATTCCTTTGACGGCGCTTCGCGGCAGTGGAATGTTTCAAACATTGAAAAGTATTGCGAAGTGGCGTTTCGACACGCTCAACGACCACAAGCCCCTGAGCCTGTCGAAAGGCCCGTTCCCGAAAAAGAGGAACTTTCTCTTGAACAAATTTACGACGAATACGTGATGCTCCGCCTCCGCACCCACTGGGGCATCGACCTGAAATACATGAAACGCGAGATGGGCGAACGTTTTTCAACCTATTGCGAGAGGCAAGCGCAACCTTTGATTGCCCAAGGCCAACTCACGCAAACCCGTGAATTCCTCTATCTCACTGACCACCAGATGCTTTTCGCCGATGGCGTGGCGGAAGCATTGTTTTGGGAATAATCACACCTTTTTTCTCATTCCCCTCTCACCGCCCGATTCAGCCACTGGCAGAAATCCTTTGTCTTTTCAAATTCCGAAAGCACCCAATCCACAAGATGCGGGTCGGAGAGGCGTGCTTCGGGGAGGTCTTGCACGAGGAGCCAGTCGCGCTGCCTGAAAAGTTCGGCCTGCGGATGGTCCTTGGGATAGCCATTGGGTACACGCTTCATGGCGTTGCTGGTGTCGAGGCCGAAGGTGTCGGCCTTATTGATGCTTTCCACAAGCGGTTCGCCGTTGAAAAGGATTTCGTCGCGGATGGTTTTCAGCATGGTCGTGTCAGGCATGTACATCCCCGTGCAGAGCATGTTGTGACCCAGATATTCTGATTCTTTGGCCTCCAAATGGAAGTAATATCCCGCCAGCATCGACTTCTTACCTTCTGGACAGACGAACACGCCGAAATGGGTCTTGTAAGGTCGTTTGTCGGGCGAAAAACGGGTGTCGCGGTAGAAACGATAGGTGCAATCCTTCAGGGTCAAGCCTTTGCAATTATCGTCAAACTTCTGCACGCCCGCGATGATTTGCTCGGCCAAAGCATTGAAGTTGGCCTGTGCCGTAAGGTATTGTTTCTTATGCTCTTGAAACCAAGGGCGGTTGTTGTTGTGGAGAACGTCGTCTAAGAATTTGAGTATCTCTTCCATAGGTGAATTTTTGGCAAAAATAGGGAATTAATTCATGCAAACACCGCCCTTTTCGCCATCAAGGTCATGCTGAGGCCGCGGGCCACCATGAAAAGCAAGAAAGCCACCCACAGGCCATGATTGCCGAAATGCGGCATTAATATTAATGAAGTGGGCAAGAATACGCATAATGCTGAGATAATCATCGTATTACGGATGGCGCGGGCGGCTGTGGCACCGATATAGATGCCATCCCAAAGGAAAGCCGCAAAGGTGATGAGCGGGATGAGAATCATGTAGATTTGGTAAGGTTTGGCCTGTACTGCAATTTCGGGTTGGTCGGAGATGAGGCCGATGAACCAGTCGGGGAAAAGGGCATATAACAAGGTGAATGGCAAGGCTATGACGAAGCCCCAAATCAGCAGCAATTTCACGGTTTGGCGCAACTGTTTTTGGTCGTGGGCACCCGTGAAACGCCCCACAAGCGCCTCACCTGCATAGGCAAAGCCATCGGTGAAATAGGAGAAGATGTAGAAAAACTGCATCAGTATCATATTGACGGCCAGCATGTCATCTCCAAATTTGGCCGATTGGTTGTTGAAGTAGGCGATGGTCAGCACCAAAAGGATGCTGCGAATCATGAAGTCGGCATTGACTTGGAAGAAACGCTTCAATTTGTCGCTTTGCAACAGAATCACCCGTCTGATAGGAATAAGATGATGGCGGAACTTGGCGAAAAGGAAGATGATGGCAGTCACCAGTCCGCAATACTGAGCGATGACCGTACCCAAAGCCACACCTGCCACACCCATGCCCATTCCATTGACAAACAGCACACTAAGCCCGATATTCACCACATTGGTTAGGATGGCGATAATCATAGGAATGGTGGTGTTTTGCATCCCGATATACCAGCCGTTGAAGGCATAGAGGCAAAGCACAGCAGGAGCCGCCCAAATGCGCACGCGGAAATAGGTGGCGGTGTGAGCCAAAACCTCCTCGCTGCCATGCAACAGTTTCATGCTGAGCCATTCCACCGCATCTTGCAACGAAAGCACCAAAACGGTGGCAATCAAGGCGATGCAGAGCGAACGATAGAGCGAATACGCCATCTCGGCGCGGTTGTTGGCGCCGTAGGCCTGTGCCGTGAAACCCGTGGTTCCCGCCCGCATGAAACTGAAAATGGAGTACATCACGCTAAAAATGGTGCCGCCTAAGCCAATCGCCCCGATGTAGGCGATGCTGTCCTGATGGCCCATCAGCACCATATCGACCAATCCCAGCAGCGGCACGGTGATGTTGCTGATGATGTTGGGGATGGCCAGTTTCAGTATCGAGCGATTGAGTGAATCTTTGGGCATATAAAGTTTTGGTTTTGAGCAACTGTTGGATTTATTGCCATAGTGGTTCCCGTCGCCAATTTTTTGGGAAACCCATCGCGGCAACATCAACGGTCGGATATTTCGCCAACAATGCTTTGAAGTCGGTTACGAATGTATTTTGTGGGTCGATAGCACAAAGCCAATAGGCGATACAACAGAGTTGAGGGTAGAGGCGCCCTTCCGGAACATCAAAATTCGTCAGCCACGAGTGCGGCAATCGATGTGGTAGTCGGAGTTGAATGGAAGCATAATTGTTCCACAATCGAGCATGGTGGGCACAAATATTTCGAACAACAGTTAGGTT
>Ga0310786_10003791_pt1 | contig 21619 bp, 9 predicted proteins | sample AusTroGonzalo_MG_FD_203881 | JGI IMG/M metagenome (GOLD analysis project Ga0310786, IMG submission 203881) | Bovine rumen microbial communities from tropical cattle in Woodstock, Queensland, Australia - Gonzalo_03 (v2) (version 2) | ecosystem: Host-associated > Mammals > Digestive system >...
CTGGAACATGCCCGCCCAGACACGCAGCGTCCGCGGAACTGTCCTCGATGAGTCCGGCCAGGGAGTCATCGGCGCCGCGGTGATCGTCAAGGGAACTACCAACGGAGTCGCAGCCGACAACGACGGCAAGTTCCTCATCAACTGTGCGCCCGATGCAATCCTCGTGATATCGAGCGTAGGTTACGACGAGGTGGAGGTCCCGGTGAACAACCGTTCGGAGATCACGGTCTCCCTCTCCATCTCGCAGGAACTCCTTGACGACGTCGTCGTCATCGGTTACGGTACCACCCGGGCCAAGAACTTCACCGGCTCGGTCGACGTCGTGAAACTCGCCGACTCGCCGGTGGCCGACATGGGCCTCCAGACCACCTCCGACCTCCTCCGCGGCCGCCTCTCCGGCGTCAAGATCGGAGCGGAATCGAGCAATGTCGGACAGAATTCCAGCATCCTCGTCCGAGGCAGGAAATCCATCAGCTCGACCTCCACTTCGCCTCTCATCGTCCTCAACGGCGTCATCTTCCCCGGCAACATCGAGGATATCGACCCCAACTCCATCGAGCAGGTCAGCGTCCTCAAGGATGCCACATCCCTCGCAGCCTACGGATCTAAAGCCGCCAACGGAGTTATTATGGTCACCACCAAGAAGGGTCAGGAAGGCAAGCCTACCATCACCTTCAGCACCACCCAGCAGATATCCAATCCTACATATATCCCCAAGGTGCTGAGTCCCGAGGACTACATCATCTTCAGGAACGCCAGGGCCGGTAAGCAAAGCGACTTCCAGAGCCTCGACTTCATGACCTACATGGAGGAGCAGAACTACAAGGCCGGCATCGTCTACGATTGGTATGACATGTGCCTCCAGACCGGCTGGAACCAGAACTACAACCTCAATTTCTCCGGCCGCACCGCCAACTCCAACTATTTCGTCGGCCTCGGCCGCACCGACCAGAGGGGTTATATCATCGGCGACCACTTCACGCGCAACAACGTGTCCGTGGACCTCACCACTAAGATTTCCAAGATCATCGAGGTCGGAGTCAACATGGCTTTCACCAACACCCTCAACGACGGTAATCAGGCCTCCATCCGCTATGACCTGTACTGTCTCTCGCCCTACGGCAGCGCATACCTGCCCGACGGAAGGCTCCGCTACTACACTGACGGTATCTCTCCTTCGAGGTACAATCCCTTGTGGCCCGTCGAGTACGGCGGCGAGAAGGAGAACCGCTACAAGAACCTCAACCTCGGCGGCCACATCCAGGTCAACATCCCCTGGGTGGAGGGCCTCAACTTCCGCATCAACGCTTCCTATGGCGAGCGTAATACCACCAACATGAGCTTCCGGCACGAGGACTACTACGTGCAGCTGCTCGGTGAGATGGACATCGAGGGCGAGGGCCAGAACCCCGAATACTTCAGCCTCAAGGACGCCAACGGCTCCATCTCCGAGAGCAAGAGGCAGAACTGGGTCATCGACAACATCCTGTCCTACTCCCACACTTTCGGCGACCACTATCTCAGCGCCTCTCTCGTGTACACCCGCGACAGCGACCAGTCCTCCAGCTACCGCATGACCGGCTCAAGCTTCACCGCAGCCGGCAATACCCTCCTGGGCTGGCACGGTCTCTCGAACGCTGACTCCAAGGATTTCACGAGCCCCAGCTACTCTCTCCACACCGACGTCGGCTATCTCGCCCGCGCCATGTGGTCCTACAAGGACACATACCACCTCAACGCTTCAATCCGCAGGGACGGAAGCTCCGTCTTCGGTGCTGACTCTAAGTGGGGTAACTTCCCGGCCTTCGGTGCCGCCTGGACGATTTCCAACGAGCCTTTCATGAAGGGTCTCAGCTGGGTCGACATGCTCAAGCTCAAGGTCTCGTGGGGCAAGAACGGCGCCCAGACCCTCAGCCCTTACGGCACACTGTCCACCGTCTCCCTCGCCAAGGACGGCGGCATCCCCTTCTACTCCAATGAAACCGTTCACTGGGGCCAGAAGATCAGCACCCTCGGCAATCCTTCACTCGGCTGGCAGACCACCACTTCCTGGAACGGCGGTTTCGAAGGCGACTTCTTCAAAGGAAGGGTCCACTTCGACGTGAATGCTTACTACTCCAAGACCACCGACCAGATTTTCAACAGGACAATCCCCGTCATGACCGCCGGTATCACCAAGCAGAACGCGACGATGGGCCAGGTCGACAACAAGGGTATCGAGATCAACGCCACCGTCGTTCCTGTCAAGACCCGCGACTTCACCTGGAACTCCGATTTAATCTTCACCCTCAACAGGAACAAGATCGTCGACCTCTATGGTGACGGCCAGGACGACATCGCCAACGGCCTCTTCCTCGGACACCCGATCAACGTCATCTACAACTACAACGTAGCATACATCGACCAGGACGGCAGCATCGCCAAGCCCGGCGAGGCCGTGTTCTACGCTGCAGACGGCAGCCTGACCGAGAATCCTTCCGCCAGCGACAAACAGATCCTCGGTTCCACGGACGAGAACTTCCGCCTCTCCTGGGCGAACACCCTGAAGTACAAGAACCTCCAGCTCTACTTCCTCTTCCAGGGCATATTCGGCGGCAACGGCTATGGTCTACGCAACAACACCTTCGCCTACCAGAGCTTCAACACCACTGAAGGAAACGCGCTCGACATCCCGTTCTACTATCCCGGACGTACGGACACCGACTGCCCGCACGCCGTCTACAACGAAAGCAAGTATGTCATATTCAATCCTTACGGATACATCCGTCTCCAGGATGTCTCACTCTCGTACAACATGAGGGCTCTGGCCCAGGCGGTAGGCCTTGCAAATGCAAGGGTCACCCTCTCCGGAAGGAATCTCTTCTATGTCGCTCCCAAGTGGCGCATGGCCGACCCCGAAATGAGCAACGGCTATTCGGTCGGTATGCCGCGCGCCTTCACCCTTGGTCTGAACGTTACATTCTAACCCTTAAATCCTAAGACAATGAAGAAGTTTATTATATTGACATTAGCCCTGGTTGCTTCCATCGTCTCCGGATGTATGTCAGACGAGGAGTTTCTGACCGAGAAGGTCAAGGACCGCGTCACTATCCTCAACGCATTCGAGACAAGCGACCAGATCATGAATACCATCTACACCGGGTATTACGACATGAGCGAACTCTACTTCCCGAACGGTTCGGGTATGGGTGTCCGCTTCCGTAAAACTGCAGGTACCGACATTTTCGACGGAAAGTACCAGCTCGGAGCCGGTGAGCATTTCAGCAACATCAAGGGCGCCTGGTCCACCGACAAGAGCCTTCCCAAGGATTTTTGGGACATTTTCTACAAGATCATTTCTTACTCCAACCTCGCCATCAGCCAGCTGGACAACGTCGAATGGAACTCCGAGAGCCTCAAGACGCGTGCAAACGCTGAGGCGCTGTTCCTGCGCGGCGTGTGCTACCTCCGACTGGCGGAACTTTACGGCGGTGTGCCGCTTGTGCTCGAGTACTCCGAGGTCCCTAACTTCGGTTACACCCGTGCCAGCCGCGTCGAGACCTATAATGCCGCCATCAGCGACCTTAAAGCCGCTTACGACAATCTCCCGGCCTCCCTGGCGCAGAACGAGAGCGGCCGCGCCTCGAAGTGGGCCGCCGCTTTCTTCCTATCCGAGGCCTATCTGGGACTCGGCGTCGAGGAGAACGACAGCAAGGCAGATTTCGACAATTCCGCCAAATACGCGCAGGAGGTCCTCAACAACCGTCCTCTGATGACCCAGAGATTCGGCGTCCGTCTGCCGGGTGCGAAGGGCGAGAACTTCGGCATCCCGAACGAAGACCTTGACGGCACAGTCCTCACCGACCTTTTCGTTTCCGCAAACGTCATCCGTCCTGAGAATACCGAGGCCATATGGGTCATGGAGTCCGCCCCCGGCTACGCCAACTACTCCCTGTACAAAGGAAGGCAATTCAACAACTACGGCCTCTCCCCTTCGCTGAAGAGCCGTAAGTGGAAGTCCGAGTATGTCGAGCCCGGTGCCGCCGCAGGCCCCTGGGCCACGGTATCGGCCAAGTACGGAGGCAAGACCTATCCCGCCATCAACGGAGGTACCGGCTGGGCGCAGTACTGCCCTACCAGCTGGGCCTGTTACTACAACTGGGAAGGCGCCAATAACAACAACACCCCTTATGACATGCGCTACGAGGAGGATATCACGGTCAGGACGAAGTTCATCTGTACCGACCCGAACCACTCCCTCTACGAGCAGAAATGCGGCTGGGAAGAGACCGACAGTACCGACCCTAACAGGGCTACCACCATTTTCCCGATCTTCTACAAGGAGACCCCTCTCGATGCATGGGACTATGATATGCAGCAGCCTACATCGGCGGGTCCTTACGTTACCTTCTACCGCCATCAGTATGCAGCGCGCAGCGCTGAAGCGGCTCTCCTGCTCGCCGAGGCCAAGCTCCGCGGCGGCGACACAGCCGGCGCCATCCAGGCTCTGAACATCGTACGCAACCGTGCACAGGCCACTCCGTTCACCACTATCAGCATCGACATCATCCTCGACGAGCGAGCCCGTGAACTTCTCTATGAAGAGTTCCGTTGGGCCACCTTCCTGAGGATGAAGCCTTCCGAGTGGAAGCACAGGATCTACGACTACGGCATGTACTCCGCCAGGGCTGATGCCCCTTCCGGCTGGGAGTACAGGCGCTGGCCTGACTTCACCGGCGAGATCGAATGGAACCTCTGGCCTATCCCTCAGACCTACATCGACCTTAATGTCGATGCCGAGTTGGCACAGAACCCGGGCTGGAAAGAATAACCCGCAATCTGTCCAAAAGGAAGTGGCTGGCGCGAAAGCGTCGGCCACTTTTGGTATATACACTTCCGGAAAGGACGGTTCAAGCCACTATTTCGACCGCTCACACCCAAAAGTAAAACGTTACATGTTTTATGTGCCGCCGCCCGCATACATTTGTGTCAAAACAAACTCTCATTAACCAAATCCACATGAAAAAGTTACTGACTTTCCTAACAGGCGTGGCAGTTTTCCTTGCCGCGTCCGTCCACATGTCCGCCCAGAACGGATATGAAGTCCGGGGTGTCATTTCTGACGCAATCGGCCCCGTGGTAGGTGCTTCGGTCATCGAGCGCGGCACCACGAACGGCACCGCGACCGGGCCGGACGGCGACTACGTCCTGCGCGTCTCCAGCGCCCGCGCCGTCGTCGAGATCAGCTGCATCGGCTATCAGACAGTCACCTATGTCGCTTCCGAGCTTCCTTCCAGGCTGACTCTCCAGGAAGACACCGAAATGATTGACGAGACGGTCGTCGTCGGATACGGTACCCTGAACAAGAAGGAGATCTCCTCCTCAGTCGTGAGTGTCAAGTCCGAAGACTTCAACAAGGCGGCTCCGAACGCCATGACCCTCATCGTCGGTAAGGTGGCCGGACTTAACATCGACACCAATGCCAGCGGCAACGCCTCCGGCTACCAGATCCGCGGCGCCACCTCCATCAACGGAGGCAACTCCCCGCTCATCGTCGTCGACGGCATCATCGGCGGTTCCCTCAGTGACGTCGCAACCCAGGATATCGAGTCCATTTCCGTCCTTAAGGACGGTGCTTCAGCCGCCATCTACGGTACCCGCGGAGCGAACGGTGTCATCCTCGTCACCACCAAGAAGGGGTCCGGCACCACCGGCCGCGTACGCGTGACATACGATTCCTATGTCGCTACCCAGATCCTCCACAAGTTCCCGGAAACCTTCAGCCTCGACGAATGGCTTGAACTTAACGAGTCCCGTGGAAAGGCCGACTACGGCAACCGTGTCGAGAATGCATATTACAAGGCCCTCAAGAACGACAAGCCTTATTATGACCTCAACCAGCACATCACCCTTGCCGGATCCACCGCAAAGAGCAACTACAGCCTGTCCCTGACCTATACGGACAACAACGCGCTGACCAAGAACAGCGATTCCCAGAGTTACAGCGCACGCTTCCAGATGAACCAGAAGATGCTCAATGACATCGTGGAGTCCAGCACCGTCGCCAACATCCGTGCAAATGTCAGCGAAGGCAACAGCGCTTCCTTTGCCGGTACGCCGTTCTCCAACCCGACCGTCCCGGTCTACGACGAGAGCACTCCGACCGGCTACTACTGGCCCACTTCCTCTACAGGTTCCACCAACTCCGTTGAAAACTTGATGGTTCCCATCAACAAGAGCCACTCCACGAGCCTTACCTTCCAGCAGGACATCAAGGTCAAGCTTTTCCAAAACCCTTACCACCTGCTCACCACCAACGCCAATGCGTCCTTCCGTTACAATTCCAGCTACAGTCACTCCTATACTCCGTCCACCATGCAGACCGCTCAGATGTGGAACAACTGGGCCGGCTCCGCTTCCCTTGGAAGCAACAACTCCCTGAGCCGCAGTTTCGAATGGCTGGTCAACTACAACTTCCAGAAGACGGACCACACCATCAAGGCCGTCGGCGGCTATTCCTACAACGACTCGGTCAACGAGAGCATGAACATGACCAACCGCGACTTCCAGTACGACCAGTTCCTCTGGTACAATATCGGTTCCGGTACTTACCTCAAGGACGGCCAGGCCTCGATGAGTTCAGGCAAGGGTTTCAACAAGATCGCCGGTGTCTTCGGCCGCGTGACCTACAGCTGGAAGAATCTCTTCACCGCCACGGCCTCCCTCCGTTACGAAGGAAGCTCCAAATTCGGAAAGAACAAGAAATACGGTTACTTCCCCGCAGTCTCCGCCGCCTGGACCATCTCCAACATGCCGTTCATGGCAGGTACCAGAAGCTGGCTGGACGAGCTCAGGTTCCGTGCTTCCTACGGTGTGACCGGCCGCAATGCCGGCTCCGACTACGCCTCCCTGTCCACTTACGCCTCCAAGGGCTCCAACTACTATATGGACGGCGAATGGGTCCCGGGATACGGTATCAACCGTAACGCCAACCCCAACCTGGGATGGGAGACCGCCGTCGTGTACGACTACGGTTTCGACTTCGAACTCTTCAAGCGCCGCCTCTCCGGAAGCATCGAGTACTTCGACCGCCGTTCCGAAGACCTTCTATATACCTACACCGCACCTCAGCCGCCGTATGTGTATTCCACCATCCAGCTGAATCTCGGTTCCACATCCAACAAGGGCGTCGAACTCGCCCTGAACTGGAGGGACAACATCACCAAGGACCTCCGCTACAGCATCAGCGGCACCTACTCCTTCAGCGACGCCCGTCTTGTGAGCATCGGAAATGATGTCTACGCAGCTTCCTGGGTCGACCTCGGGTCTGCCGGCGGCCTGGGCTCCTCCGACACCCGCTTCCGTCTGTACGAGGACACCCGTATCGGCAGCCTGCGCGGCTTCAAGTATGCCGGCTATACCGATGACGGCCAGCTCCTCCACGAGACCGCCGACGGCGGCACCGCCACCAAGACCGGTGTGAAGGACGACGACAAGGTCTTTATCGGCAATACCCTTCCGAAGCACAGTTTCTCCCTGAACCTGACCCTCAACTATAAGACCTGGGACCTTTCCGTCAACGGCCGCGGCCTTGCCGGAATGGACATCTGGAACTCACAGCTCCAGTCCTACGGCTATCCCGGTGTCTCCGCCGAGAACCTCCTCAAGAGCGCCTATGAGAAATATCCGTACCTGACGGCGGACAACAACTATCTCAACTCCTTCTTCCTGGAGAAAGGCGACTGGTTCAAGATCGAGCGCATCTCCGTCGGCAAGGCATTCAACTTCAAGAAGAACAAGTTGAACTTCGAGCGTCTGTATCTCTATCTGGCTGCCACCAACCTGCTGACCCTCACCGGTTTCACCGGAGTCGACCCGTCCACCGTGTCCTCCATCGGACTGGAGCCCGGTATCTCCGGCTCGACTTCCCTCTACGCTTCGAGAGTCACCTTCGGTGTCACCGCCCAGTTCTAATCCCCCGCACGTGGAACAATCTTAAGCGAATTCATCATGAAAAAGATAAGCATCATACTTTCCGTCCTTTTCGCCGGACTTGCCGCGACAAGTTGTTTCGACATGGAGGAGCATCCCTTCACCCTGCTCGATGCCGGCAACTATTTCTCTGACGAGGCCGCCGTCAAGCAGGTCATCGCCAACATCTATGCCCAGGAGCAGGGTGACCTCTCCGAGCTCTACTGGTACGCCCAGGAACTCTCCGCCGACCAGATCGCATGGCGTTCGTGGAACGGCGGCAGCTGGGGCTGGGACTCCGGCGACAAGTTCGTCCTTTCCACCCATACCTGGACCCCTCTTTCCAACTACGTAAACCGCATCTGGAACGGTGCCTGGACCGCCATCGGCCTCTGCAACAACTTCATCGACGACCTCTCCAGCATCGATGCATCCTCGATCGGCATCACCGATGCCAAGAAGGAAGCCTACATCGCCGAGGTCCGCGCCTTCCGCGTATATTGCTATTACAATGTGTTCGAGGTCTTCGGAGGAGTCATCCCTCTGACCACCAGCACCGATACCAGCATCCTTCCCGAGAGCGCCTGCGCAGGCACCACCTTCGAGGAGGGCTGCCGCAAGATCTGCGACTGGATGGAAAGCGAACTTGACGAGACCCTCGCAGCCCTTCCTGTCGGCGGCTCGGTAAACCGTGTGAACCAGGCTTTCAACCGCGTGCTCAAGATGCGCATCCTGCTCAATTCCGAGATCTTCACCGGAACCGCCCGATTCAGCGAGTGCAAGAACCTCGCAAAGGAAATCCTTGACGGGAAATACGGTTCCTACCGAATCGTGGACAAGTACCAGGACATCTACTCGTACAACAACGATACGAACTGCCCTGAAATCATCTTCGCTTTCTCCAGCGACCTGATTTACAACAAGAAGTCCACCAACATGCGCAACGGCCCGTTCATGAGCTACGTCTTCATGAACTACTTCGACACCACCCAGCGCCATGCAGGATGGAACTGCACCTGCACCACCCCTTCCTTCGACAACAGCAGCGACTTCTACGCCCAGTGCGTCGAGAATGTCCAGGTCGGAGCCGACACCACCTACCGCAGTAACGGTACCATCAGGAGCATCACGCCCATCTACGAAGCCCGTGTCATCAAGGAGATGTACGACAAGGAACTCGCGAAGTGCTTCCTCGACCCGCCCTACAACGACAAGCTCGGTGCTGTCCACGAGCGTTTCGACCCTCGTGACATCCGTCTGCTTCCGCCTTATGGGGACGACAGCGGCAACTGGGGAGGAATGTTCCTCGAGGGCGTTATGCGCGAGCATTACGGCACAGGTGACGTCCAGATGGCCGACGCAGACCGCAATGGCATGGGCCTCGTCTATGTCGACCAGGTCGGCAACTTCCAGGGCAAGGGTAACCACCCCGTGCAGATTGTAGAGAATCCCCGCTGGGGCGAGACCAATTCCGGTCTCCGTACTGCGAAATACCCTTACTATACCACCAACTCCGGCTTTGACTTCTGCGATCCCGACGTCGTCGAGTTCCGCCTTGCCGAGGTCGTCTATACCTATGCCGAATGCCTCCTCCGCGAAGGCAACGCCGCCGAGGCGAAGAACCAGGTCAACTCCGTTCGCAAGCGCTACTTCTCCGATGCAGACTGGAACGGCTCCGGAGTCCATCCCACTACGGGCAAGGCTCTGATCGGAGCCAAGGACCAGGCTCCCCGAGGCTTCAGCGACGCATTCGACATGGACCGCATGCTCAGCGAGTGGGGTCTCGAGTTCTACGACGAGGGTCACCGCCGCCGCACTGACCTGCGCCGCTTCGACAAGTTCACCCAGGGCCAGTGGTGGTTCTTCGGCCGCACGACCGAGACGGGCTACGACCTGCCGGCAAAACGCGACCGCAAGTACGAGTGGTATCCCATCCCCCAGCGTGCACTTGACGCCAACCACGGGCTTGTACAGAACCCGAATTATGAATAACTTGGTTAAGTGATTGGTTTTGGTAGGAGGGGGCGCAGGAATCTCTTTGCGCCCCCTTTTGAAAAAAAACACTATCTTTATCACAAGTACAAAACGCTATGAAGAGGATTAACGAATATGGCATCATCTTGGTTTTCTGCGTATTGCATGCCTTGGTGACATTTGCGGCGCGCAAGGTCGGGTTCCATAACGAACTGATCCTGACGCTTCTGACAATGCTCATGTCCGTCATATTGTCCCTGCGCAAGCAGATGAGCATCCCCTTCATGGTCATCGCCGTCGTCGTCATCAACTTCGCCGGACTCAAGCTTGGAACGGTCGTCGGCACCTTCGTCAAGAACAATATCTTCCCCTCCAGCCCTGTACAGTATCTGTTCCGCGGTTCCATCAGCACCTTCATAATCACCGGTTTCCTCGGAATGGTACAACTCGGCTTCGAATATCTGGTGCGGCACAGCCGTTTCTATCACGAGACTGACACTCAGAACCCCATTTGGATTATCTTCGCCTTCGTGACCATCCTGATCATACGCCTGATAATGATGCTCCGAAATTCCAACTCCTTCTTTGGGGAGAACATCGCAATGAACATCATCATCGACTATGCGTTCAGTTTCGCAATCGTGCTGTGGATGGCCGGAAAGGTCATCTATGCCCAGCGCGACATACAGGAGGAAAAGAAGAAGAAGCATGAGGCCCAGTACAGTTATGAAAGGCTCAAGCAGCAGATCGAGCCGCATTTCCTGTTCAACAGCCTGAACTCGCTGGACAGCATAGTGGTGTCCGGCCAGGACGCCCAGGCGTCGCAGTTCATTCATAAACTCTCCTCCATCTACAGGTATCTCATCGAGAATGAGGACGAGAGGCTTGTCTACCTGGAGGACGAACTGGGTTTCGTCAGCAAGTATATCGAGTTGATGAAAGTCCGGTTCCCCGAGGGGCTTGAGACAGAGATCGACATCGACAGGAACGGTCCGCCGCACTTCGTCATTCCCTGCTCCCTGCAACTGCTGGTGGAGAATGCCACCAAGCACAACACGATATCCGCCGCACAACCGCTCAGGATCAGGATTTCGATGGAAGGGGATTTCATCCAGGTGACCAACAACCGCAATCCCAAGATCACTTCGCAGCCCTCTACCGGAAACGGACAGAGATACATCCGGAAAAGATACCGTGACGAGGCCGGAAAGGAGATTGTCATCGAGGAGGACGAGCATAATTATACCGTCAAACTTCCTTTATTGTAAAAGACCATGAAAGCGCTTATAGTTGAAGACGAAGTACTTGCCCAGCAGACCCTCAAGCGGGCCCTGGCCAGGAATTTCAACGACATCGAAGTCGTAGCCGTCACTGAGTCGGTCAAGGATACACTCGCGTGGCTGCGTACCCCGGGCAACACCGTAGATATCATCTTCATGGACGTGGAACTCCAGGACGGCAGCTGCTTCGAGATCTTCAGGCAGGAAACAGTCACGGCAAAGGTAATAATGACCACGGCCTACGACAAATACGCTGTAAAGGCATTCGAGGCCGGCAGCATAGACTATCTTCTCAAGCCTTTTGACGACGAAGCGCTTATAAGGGCCGTCAGCCGTTGCCGGGCCGCTTCGGAGAGTTTCGACATCAATGCCATCGTCGCCACGATGCAGAGGCTTTCCCACGACCGTGATTCCAGCCGGAAATCTTACAGGAGGAGATTCATCGTCCGTCTGGGACAGAAGATCATCCCGATCGAGACCTCCGATATCGCCTACTTCTATGTCGAAGGCAAGAGCAAGTATATTGTGAAGAACGACGGGACCAAATACTTCTTCGACCAGCAGATGGAGTCCATCCTCGACGAACTGGATCCGCAGGTCTTCTTCCGCATTTCGCGCAACTACATCATATCCTCCTATGCCATCCAGGGCATCGACAGGATTTACGGCGGGAGACTCAAGATACTCATGACCCCTCCCCCCGAGATGGACATGATAGTCGCACGCTCCCGCGTGAACGACTTCATGGCCTGGCTTGCATAACGAACAAACACATTTCACATGAAAAACAGCCTGATTATCATAATCACTTTTCTGGCCGTCGCCTGCAATACCGCGGCGCCCCCCGTATCCATTCCCTCTCCGGAAGACGTGGTGATGTACCAGGTCAATCCCCGCAACTTCGCCCCCGAGAATTCCTTCAAGGCCGTAGACGCACGCCTGGACGCCATACGCGACCTCGGGACCAATGTGGTCTGGTTCATGCCCATCTGCGAGATAGGTATCGAGAAAGCCGTCCAGAGTCCTTACTGCGTCAAGGACTACAGGGCCGTGAATCCCGAGTTCGGTACTCTGGATGATTTCAAGAAACTCGTCGCCCACGCGCATTCCAGGGGCATGGCCGTGATCATCGACTGGGTCGCCAACCATACTTCCTGGGACAACCAGTGGATCAAAGACCATCCCGACTGGTACACGCACGACGAAAACGGCGAGATCATCCATCCCGCCGGAACGGGCTGGAACGACGTCGCCGATCTGGATTTCGACAATCCGGAACTGTGCCAGGCGATGATAGACGCCATGAAATTCTGGGTGGAGGACGTTGGCATCGACGGCTTCCGCTGCGATGCCGCCGACTACGTACCCTTCGAGTTCTGGAAGGACTGCGTCACGCAGCTGCGCGCCACGGACCGCCCTCTCCTGCTGCTCGCGGAAGGCCAGCGCAAGGACCACTTCGACGCCGGTTTCGACCTGAACTATGCCTGGGGATGGCTCTCCGCCCTGCGCCGCGTATTCAATGGCGAGACCGTGACCGTCCAGCAACCGGCTCCACAGGGCCAGAGGCCGCAGGGGCAACGCCAGGGCAATCGCCCGCAAAGCCAGCAGCAACCCCAGATGCGTACGCGCACCGTCAACAGGACGGTGCCGGTCAGCAGCCTCTTCGCGGCTGATTCGAGCGAGTATGCCGGCCTGCCCGCAGGCAAGGTCAAGCTGCGCTTCACAACCAACCACGACGAGCACGTCAAGATGTCGCCCGTCCGCGAGTTCTTCGGCAATGACGGTTCCATCGCCGCTTTCGTGGCGACAGCCTTCATCCACGGCGGCATCCTCGTCTACGGCTGCCAGGAAGTCGGTTATCCCGGCAAGATCAACTTCTTCAACTATGCCGAGATCGACTGGGATGCCAATCCGGGAATGGTAGATGCCTACAAGCAGTTGATCTCGCTCTACAAGGGTCACTCCGCCCTGCGTCGCGGGGCTCTCGTGCCTTACCCCCACGACGATGTGCTGACCTTCGAGCGCAAGGACGACAGCGAGACCCTGCTCGTCATGGTCAACCTCCGCGACACCCAGGTGCGGGCTCCCGTTCCCGCCGCATGGCAGGGCCGCAAGGCCGCTGACCTGCTCTCGGGAGGAACCGTCACCTTCGGCGAGACCGAACTGCTCCGTCCCTTCGAATATGTAATCGTAAAGCAGAAGTAATGAAAATCAAGTATATATTGACGGTCCTGGCGGCTTTTGCCGCCTTCGGGACCGCTGCACATGCGGCCGATATCCAGAGGATGGATCCACCTTTCTGGTACGCCGGAATGAAGAACACCGAACTCCAGGTCATGTTCTATGGCAAGGACATTTCCGCGGCGGAGTTTTCCATGAAGGACTATCCCGGCGTCACGGTGAAGGAAGTCGCCAAGGTCAAGAATCCAAACTATCTTTTCGTCTACCTTGACATCGCCAAGGCCGCTCCCGGCACGATGACATTCCTCTTCAAGGAGGGCCGGAGGACCACGGAGAAGACCTTCGAACTCAAGCCCCGTAACACCAAGACAGGAGCCCAGGGCTTCACCACGAAGGATGTCCTCTACCTCATCATGCCCGACCGCTATGCCAACGGCAATCCTTCCAACGACGAATGGGAGAACTTCCCGGTCAACCGCCAGAACGGCGGCGCCCACCACGGCGGAGACCTTCAGGGTATCAGGGAGCACCTTGACTACATCGACGCGCTGGGCGTGACTGCAGTCTGGCTCAATCCCGTGCAGTACAACAGGAGCAACGCCTCCCACGGCTACGCCATCTCCGATTTCTACATGATCGACCCGCGTCTTGGCTCCAACGAGGAGTACTGCGGGATGATCGACGCGGCCCACGCCAGGGGGATCAAGGTAGTGATGGACATGATCTTCAACCATTCCGGCAGCAGCCACTGGTGGATCGAGGACATCCCGGACGACGACTGGTTCAACCAGGCCGACTATGCCCGCAGGCTGTCCGAAAGGCAGCGGGAATCCGCGCAGCAGCAGGGCCCGCCGCAAGGCCAGGGCCAGCGTCAGGGGCAGCGCCCCGGACAACCCGGGCCGCAGGGCCAGCAGGGCCAGCAGCGTGGCCGCGGCAACGACGGCCTGACGACCACCACCCATTACAAGTGGGTCCTGATGGACCCCCATGCACCCCAGACAGAGAAGGACATCCTTCTGGACGGATGGTTCTCAGGCGGCATGCCCGACCTCAACCAGCGCAACCGCCATCTGGCCAAGTACTTGATACAGAACAGTCTCTGGTGGATCGAGTACTCCCGCATCGACGGCATCCGCATGGACACCTATCCCTATGCCGACTATGACTTCATGGTCCGCTGGTGCGACGAGATAGAAGCCGAATATCCCGATTTCAACATAGTGGGTGAAGGCTGGTACCCGCGCAACTCCGCCGCCGGCTGGTGGCAGCGCGGATCCGCCCTCAATCCCGACGACTCGCATCTCAAGACCGTCATGGATTTCGACCTCACATTCACCACCCAGCGGGAAATCATGAAGGAAAGCAATACCAGCGAAGGCTCCGAAGCCGGCCTCTTCAAGATGTATGAGGTCATCACCCAGGATTTCCTCATCCCGGACCCTGACCACGTGCTGACCTTCCTTGACAATCACGACATCGACCGCTTCATGAATCCGGACGATCCCGCCTGGAAACTCAAGCAGGGCCTTGCCTTCCTGCTGACTACACGCGGCATCCCTCAGATATACTATGGCACGGAGATAGCCATGTCCGGCCGCAGCGGCGGCAGGGCGGACTTCCCCGGCGGCTGGAAGGAGGATCCCGCCAATGCCTTCACCCGGGAGGGACGCACCGACTTCCAGAACGAATGCTGGGACTTCGCCAGCAAGCTTCTCAACTGGCGCCGCACATCCAAGCCCGTGACTGAAGGCAAACTGATCCATTACACCCCCGACAACCAGACCAAGTGCTATGTCTATGCCCGCACCGACGGGAAGAATACAGTATTGGTCATCCTTAACGGCAGCGATTCCGAGCGCACCGTGGACATGAAGCGCTTCTCGGAAGTCGTACGCGACTATACCCGCGGCACCGACGCCGTGACCGGAGAGGTCGTGGACCTGACCGCTCCGGTCGTCATGCCCGCACGTGGCGTACATGTGCTTGACCTAAGTAAGTAAAACCGTGATAATACTTTGTGTATGAAGAGATTGCCCATATTGGTAGTCTGTCTGTTGGGGCTTGCGCTTTTCACGGCGCAAGCCTCCGACATACAGCAAGTGGACCCGCCCTTCTGGTGGGTCGGAATGAAGAATACCACCCTTCAGGTGATGGTCCACGGAAAGGACATCGCATCCGAGGAAGTCAGCGTCAAATACAGGGGGGTGACTCTCAAGGACGTCGTCAAGACCTCGAATCCGAACTATCTGTTCCTCTATTTCGACATCTCGTCCGGCGCCAGGCCGGGAACGATGGACATCACCTTCACCGCGCCTGACGGCAAGAAGACCGTGCGTCCTTACGAACTGCGGGAGCGCAGCCGCAAGTCGGGCGCCCAGGGCTTCGGGCCGAAGGATGTACTATATCTCATCACTCCCGACCGTTTTGCCGACGGCAATCCGGACAACAACAACCTCGAGGGAGCCCGCGCCGACCGTTCACGGGACGGCGGGCGTCACGGCGGTGACATCAAAGGCGTTCTCGACCATCTCGACTATATCCAGGACCTCGGAATGACCACCATCTGGCTCAATCCCGTCCAAAAGAACGCCGCCAACACCTACCACGGCTACGCCATCACCGACTATTACGACATCGACCCCCGTTTCGGCACGATGGAGGAGTATGTCGAATTCGTGGACAAGACGCACGAACGCGGAATGAAGGTGGTCATGGACATGATTTTCAACCATTGCGGCAGTGGCCACTGGTGGATGGAGGACCTCCCGACCGAGGACTGGCTCAATTTCGACAACACATTCGTGGGCACGAGCCACAACAAGTGGACGGCGGTCGATCCCCACGCCGCCCCCTCGGAGCGCAAACTCTTCACGGACGGCTGGTTCAACCGCGGCATGCCCGACCTGAACCAGCGCAATCCCCTCGTCGCAGACTACTTGATCCAGAACTGCATCTGGTGGATCGAATATGCCCGCATCGATGGCGTCCGCCAAGACACGCATCCGTATATGGATCCTGTCTTCGGTGCCCGATGGTGCAAGGAAACGCTCGAGGAGTATCCCGACTTCAACATCACCGGTGAGACCTGGTATCCCGTCGGCAGCGCGTTCCCCGCCTGGTGGCAGCACGATTCGCCGCTCAACAAAGCCTACAACTCCCACCTGAAGACCGTGATGGACTTCAACCTCGCCTTCATCGCCCCGGATGCGTTCACTCAGCCGAACAATTCCGCAGACGGCGCGGCTACGGGTCTTTTCAACATCTACGTGTCGATGGCGAACGACATCCTGTACTCTGACATCGACAATATCCTGGTATTCCTCGACAATCACGATCTGGGACGCTTCTCGCGCAAGGAGGACGTAGGGCTCAACCGCTACAAACAGGGCATCGCCTTCCTGCTGACGACACGTGGCATACCGCAGGTTTATTACGGTACCGAGCTACTTTTCAAGGCTACCAAGCAGCAGGGCGACGGGGCCATCCGCGTCGATATGCCCGGCGGCTTCCCGGGTGACACCCGCAGCGTGTTCACGCGTGAGGGCCGCACTGCCGAGGAAAATGAGGCCTGGGACTATATGCAGAAGATCCTCCAGTGGAGGAAGACCTCCAAGGCCGTTACCGAGGGCCAGATGATCCAGTATGCACCCCTTCGCGAGCACGGCGACTGCTATGTATATGCCCGCATCTGCGGCGACGAGACGGTCCTGGTCGTGCTGAACGGCTCCGACCGTAACGCCGACATCGCGATGGACCGCTACAGCGATGTCGCAGGCGGCTTCACCGCCGGACGTGACGTCGTCACGGGCAACGTGGTAAGCCTTGTGAACAAACTGCACGTGCCTGCACGCGGGACCTGGGTGCTCCAACTGTTCAATCCCCAGATGGTTACGGCCCCCGGGGCTGACGTCCCGGCTCCGCCGTACGCCGCTTTCTCCGAGGGGCTCATCGACAAGATCCAGCCCGAAGGCTGGCTGCTGGAGATACTCGAGCGCCAGCGCGACGGCCTGACCGGCCATCCCGAAGCCATGGCTTATCCTTACAATTCCGTGCTGTGGGCCGGAAAACTCGAGAGGGATTCCGAGTCGCGCGGCGCGGACTGGTGGCGCTTCGAACAGACAGCCTACTACCTCGACGGCCTAACCAGGCTCGGTTTCCTGCTGGACGACAAGAAGTTCCTCGACATCTGGCAGCAGAATATCGACTATGTCCTCGACCATCCGCTTCCCTTCAAGGCAGGCACACCTCCCGAGCCGGAGGCCCGGCAGGACTTCGGCGACCGCGGACAGGGCCAGAGGCCCCAGGGGGGTCAGGGACAAAGACCTCCCGAAGGCTTCCAGGGCCAGCGCCCGCCTCAAGGCGGCCAGGGCCAGCGCCCGCAGGGAGTCCAGGGACAGCGTCCTCCCCAGGGCGGGGACGACTTCAACGCCCAGGTATCTGCCGACCCGCGCGCCCAGCAGCGCGCTGCGCAGCAGCAGGAGCGGCGGGCGCGCCAGCAGCGCATCAATGCAGCCGACCGTCCCGAGGGCCGTCTAGGGCCCGAGACAGGCTCGATGGCATGGCCCTGGGCTGTATTCTTCCGCGCCGTAAAGGCCTACTACGAGGCCACCGGCGACCCCCGCATCCCCGAAGCGCTTGAGAAGAATTACCTCTCCTATACCGTCGACGAACTGGCGATGAACCGCTTCGTCGTCAACGTCGAGGGCATGCTCTGGACTTATTCGATCACCGGCAACAAGAAGTTGCTGGAGTACGCCGTCAAGGCCTGGGACGAAGGGGCTTCCGACATGACGCAGGCTACCGCCCTGGATGACAGCGAGTTCCACATGCATGGAGTCACGATGAATGAGCTTCTGAAGATTCCCCTCATCCTCTATTCCTACACCGGAGAGCAGCGCTACCTTGACGCAGCACTCAAGGCCGAGGCCAAGATGGAAGGCCCCAACATGCTCATCGACGGCATCAATTCTTCATCCGAGTCCCTCGCAGGCAACGACCCGCTTGCCAGCCACGAGACCTGCGACGTGTCCGATTACACGTGGACGATGGGCTACTACCTGATGACCACCGGCGACTCGCAGTGGGCCGACCGCATCGAGAAGGGCATCTTCAACGGAGGTCTGGGCTCCATCACCAAGGACTTCAAGAGTATGCAGTACTTCTCCTGCCCCAACCAGGTCATCGCCACCGGCAATTCGAACCACAACGGCTTCAAGCACGGACTGACCTGGATGGCCTACCGTCCCATCCACGAGACCGAGTGCTGTATAGGCAATCTACACCGCTATATGCCCAACTATGTGGCCAGGATGTGGCTCAGGGACAAGAACGGCCAGCCGGTTGCCGCCCTTTACGGCCCTTCTTCCGTGGAGTATGACCTCGGCAACGGCGTCACCGTCCGCATAACGGAGAAGACCGGCTATCCTTTCGAGGAGCAGGTCCGGTTCGAGTTCAGTTTCACCGAGAACGGCAGGCCTTCAGCCAAGGCTTACAAGATGGACTTCACCTACAGGATCCCCGGCTGGTGCAAAGCAGAAAAACCCGGCTTCAAGACCGTCAGCAAGGAATGGCGCAGCGGCGACTCTTTCACGGTTAACCTCCCGATGGATATCGAGGTGGTGGACAATCCAGTCGCCGGGGCATCCATCCAGCGCGGTCCCGTCGTATATGCTTACGCTGTCCCCGCCAAGGTCGAGGAGGATTCCAAGATCTATGACAACCTCGCCGGAAAGGTTTCGGCCAATCCGGATTTCAAGAGCTGGAGCATGACCCCCGCCGGTCCCTGGAACTACGCCCTCGTGCGCAACCGCCTGGACGGCCTCAAGGTCGAGGCTACCGGCTCACAGGGTTTCCCCTTCGATCCCGGGAATGTCCCCTTCAAGATCCGCGTCCCCGTCATGAGCGTCAAGGGATGGACCCTGGAGGAAAACCGTTATACCCCGGCCCTGCCGGAGAAGGTCGAGACCGAAGGCCAGGTCCAGTACATCGACCTGGTGCCCTACGGCAGCACCACTCTGCGCATGACCATTTTCCCTACAACTGAAAGATAAGGACCATGAAAAGAGTACTTAAATCCATTATCACCCTTTCGCTTGCCGCACTGGCGGTCTCATGCTCGGGCTTCAAGGCTTCCGACATTCCGGACGCACCCGAAGGAGCCCTCGCCCATGTCGAACCCCTGTCGTGGTGGACAGGCATGAAATGCCCCCTGCAACTCCTTGTGAACGGTCCTGACATCAGTTCTTGGGACGTGCGCATCGCAGGCGGCAGCGGTGTCAAGGTGACTTCGGTCGCAAAGGCCGAAAGTCCCAACTACATCTTCGTCGACGTCGCCGTGTCCGCTTCTGCGAAGCCGGGAACCTACTGGCTGGTCTTCTCCAGGGATGGGGAGTCCTTCAAGTACCCGTACGAGATTGCCGCAAGGCGAAAAGGATCCGCCGACAGGGCCAGTTTCACGACTGCCGACCTGATCTATCTCATCATGCCGGACCGTTTCGCCAACGGCGACCCCTCCAATGACAGTACGCCCGACACTGCTGAGAAAGCCGACCGCTCTTCCATAGGCAGCCGCCACGGAGGCGACCTTCAGGGCATCATCGACCATCTGGACTATATTGCGGACCTCGGCGCCACAGCCATCTGGAACACCCCGCTCCTGCTGGACAACGACCGCCGGGGCTCCTACCACGGCTACGCCGCGGCCGACTACTACAAGATCGACCCCCGCTACGGCGACAACGCGCTTTACAAAGAGTTCGTCTCCAAGGCTCACGAGAAGGATCTCAAGGTCATCATGGACATCGTGACCAACCACAGCGGCACCACCACCCACTGGTGGGCGTCGGACCTCCCCTTCCAGGACTGGATCCATCAGTTCCCCTCCTACACCGGATCCAATTACGCCTTCTCCGCACTGTCCGATCCCCACGCCTCCAAGCGCGACGCGATGCTCATGGACAGCGGCTGGTTCACCCGCGGAATGGTGGACATGAACCTCGACAACCCCTACCTGTTACAGTATTTCAAGCAATGGGCCATCTGGTGGATCGAGTACTCCGACCTGGACGGCTTCCGGGTCGACACCTACCCCTACAATGAGAAGTATCCCATGGCGGAATGGTGCAAGGCCGTTACGGACGAGTATCCCGGCTTCAACATCGTGGGCGAATGCTGGATCGGCTCTCCCGCCTCTATCGCCTATTGGCAGAAGGACGCCCCCAACTCCGACGGCTTCAACTCCTACCTCCCGTCCATAATGGACTTCCCGCTCATGAACGCGGCAAATTCGGTGTTCGGCGCGCCGCAGGGCGGCCGGCCCGGCCAGGGCGGCCAGGGCGGCCGCGGTGGCGGCGGCAGCAATGCCAAAGCGCTCTATGATGTGCTGGCACAGGACTACCTGTACCACGACCTGAGCCACCTGATGATTTTCACCAGCAACCACGACACCCGCCGCGTCGGTGACATCGTCGGAAAGGACCCGGCACGATTCAAGGCTATGGTGACCTTCTTCGCCACTACGCGCGGCATCCTTCAGATCTTCTCGGGAGACGAAATGATGTTCTCGTCGGCCGACCTTCGCGCGGGAGACCCTGGACTCAGGGTCGATTTCCCGGGCGGATGGGAAGGCGATGCCTTCGATTTCTTCACTGATGAAGGCCGCGCTGCCGCTGACGTAGATTTCGACGGCCAGCCCATCGAAAAAGGCATGCGGAAGGATCTCTATGACTATTGCCGCAAGCTGTTCAACTGGCGCAAGGGCGCTGACGTGATCCACAACGGCAAGACCCTCCACTTCATCCCCGGGCGCGAGGGATACGGCTATTTCCGTTACAACGATACTGATACCGTATTTGTTTTCATCAATCCTTCCGCCACCGAGACGGTACGCATCCCCTGGAGCAACTATGACGAGATTACCGACGGACTCGGAACCGGTACCAACGTCATGACCGGCGAGAAAGTCACGATATCCGACTCGACCGAGGTCGGCCCTATGGAAACCATCATCATTGAATACAAAAAATAAGATGAAGAGAATATTGCTTTTGGCAGCCTTGCTGGCCGCCGCTTTCACGGGTCAGGCCAAGAATGACCCCATTGCTTCCGCAGATGCCCAGGTCATAGTGGGAAACGCCCGTTTCACAGTCCTCACCGACAGGCTTATCCGCATGGAATGGTCCGCGAATGGCACATTCGAAGACCACGCCACCCTGGCCATAGTCAACCGCAACCTT
>Ga0310786_10003792_pt1 | contig 21614 bp, 33 predicted proteins | sample AusTroGonzalo_MG_FD_203881 | JGI IMG/M metagenome (GOLD analysis project Ga0310786, IMG submission 203881) | Bovine rumen microbial communities from tropical cattle in Woodstock, Queensland, Australia - Gonzalo_03 (v2) (version 2) | ecosystem: Host-associated > Mammals > Digestive system >...
ATAAACCGATGCCGGAAACCGCGAGGGTATAAAGTGCGATAAATAAAAGCCTCATGTTGTCAACCTTTCTTCTTGTAGATTTCGTCAAACTGCCCGTGCCATGCCTTCACCGCGTCTGCGACCTCTTTGTAGTCTTCCCGGGTCATTTTTCCGCGTAGGCTGAATTTCAAAGCAATGTTTGCCGAGATAGCCTTCTTTTCTGCTTCCGTGAATTGCTTTATCCCGTCGAGGCAGTCTCGCGCTCGCGTCCTGCTCATACATCCGGCGGCCGCTAATTCGGTTAGATTGCTGAAATAACGCCCGAGTGTCGGATAAAGCCCGCCTGAAGCCGTCATACCTTGCGCGGTTGGTTTTTTTCAACTCTCGGTTCAAAAAAATATGATTCGACTTCCTGCACCGGGATCTCAAGCAGTTTGATGGCTTTTATTAATTTTGAACCCTTCCAGTCGCGGCCCGAGTTCAGGTATCGTGATAAGGTGCTTTCCTGCATCCCGAGCGCTTCTGCAAACGCCTTTTGTGATCCGTACTTCTCTGTGATCTTCTCGGCGAGTTTGTTTGTCTTGTATGCCATGCCGTTACCTCCTTCCTGATTTTCTAAGTTGCACTTCTGCAATCTCAAGTTGATTTTATCATTGAGTTTCACTTTTGCAAGTCTTAAATTGTCTTTTTGCAATGGTCATTATTTTGTAATATAATCACGTTTGAAAGGCTGGTAACTATATGAAGGAAATAAAGGATCGCATCCGCGATGCGTTGAACATTCGCAACATAACGGCGGCCGACCTTGCTCGCGCTTCCGGCGTCGACAAAGGCTCCGTTTCCCGCTACCTCAAAGGTGATATTATTCCCAAACAAAGCAAAATATACGCGATGGCGCAGGCGCTCCATGTCTCCCCGACCTGGCTTCTCGGGTTTGATGTTGATATGGAAGGGAACGCGATCCCGCCTGTGATCGTGTTGGATAAACTAACCCCTGATAATAAGGCGCGTCTTCTGGCGTATTATCAGGCGCTTATTGATACGCAGGAGGGCTGCTGATGATCTCGCCGCGCTGGGATGGTACCCGATGGCGTATTCAAGCGCGCCGGAACGGTCGCCGTTTTTCTTTTTCTTCTTCTGTACCCGGTGTCAAAGGTCGCCGTGAATGTCTGCGTAAATATGAGGCCTGGTATTATGGCGAAGGCTCCGGGGAGAAGACGGTCTCTCGGATCGCGTCCGAGTTCCTGGATGATGTCCGGGCGCGTCGCGGTGCTGATGCCGAGGCCGTCCGTCAATATGAACGTTATATTCGGCTCTACATTGCGCCAGAATGTGGAACGCGTAAGATTTGTAAAATGACCCTTAGAGACTGGCAGGGCGTCATTAACGGCGCGCACGGGCGTTCTGGCGCGTTGTCCGAGAAGACGTTAAAAAATCTACGGGGCGTCATTATGGGCCTTGTAAAATTCGCATACCAAGATTATCAATGCGAACCGCTCCGGGGTGATCTGTATATACCCCGAGGCCATGCAAAAAGCGAAAAGGTAACGCTGCAGCGCGATGATGTCCGCCGCCTTCTGGAACCTTCCGACCTCTGGTATCATTCATTATTTTGTTTTCTTGTATTAACCGGCATGAGGCCGGGGGAGGCGCTCGGGCTCCGTGTTGATGATGTGATGTCAGACCGCGTGATGATCCGCCGCTCCGTGAACGCCTACGGGATAATAACCGAGGGTAAGAATGAAAACGCCCGGCGTATGGTTCCTGTCGGAACGCTCGCGGGTGCTGTGCTGCATCAAACAATTAAACGGAACGCAGAACTAAATCTCCGTACGCCCTGGGTCTTCTGCTCTCCGGATGGCTCCCCCGGATGTCAAAGCACGATGCGGAACCACTGGCTGATGCTGAAAAAGGAACGCGATCTGCCGGGAACTGTATATACATTGCGCCACACCTTCGTTTCTATGATGAAGTCTGTACTTCCGGAGGCCGTCATAAAAGATATTGTTGGCCACTCCGTCTCAATGGATACTTTCGGAACATACGGCCACATCCTCGCTGATGCTCCGGGCCAGGCTGCGTCTGTGATCGACCTAACGTTTGGCGGTATCGGAACCGATAAAAAAAGCCCCGTCATTTGACGGGGTTCTTTTTTATATCTTCTCGGATCAGCTTCTTTATTCTGGTGCCTGCTTTTCCTCTTTCTATCCAAGCCATTATGTCCGCTTCTGTCTCTTTGTTGATGCGCAACGGGAACTGTTTACATTTTTTCTGATAGTTCGCCTGCGCTCGCTTCTCTGATTCTCGCATCTTGTCGCCTTCCCTTCATGCTGTAAAGTACCCGATGTCGTAGAGCCTCTGGAGGTCTTCTTTGCTGAATTGCTCCGGCGCTCCGAACTGGTGTTCACCGTTCATATAATAACCGAAGCAAGGGAAGCCGTTAACCTTTTCCTTTTTCTCTGTGATGATGGTACCATCCTTAAGCGTGATCTTCTTCATGGTTTGAACCTCCTGTCTTATTTCCTAAAGCTTCCGGTCTTGAAAGCGTAGCTGATGGCTTTTCTTACCGTTAAATCTTTTGTTATATATCCGCCGCCGTATATTCTTTTGAGCTCTCCGTCTTCGCTCTGGGCGTAAGTTGCTCTGCTGTTGAAGTCTGCCCAGACTTTGTATTGTTTCCCCTGCACCGTGTAAGTTCTTGTCGTCATGTTTTCCACCTCCTGTTATGCTATCTCAATTCTATAAGTTCCGTAGTATTCGTTTGATTCGAAGGCGTCTTGCCAGTTGCCGAGTTCGTCATATTGTCTTTTGATTTCCTGGGCCTCTGCGAAGGTCTCGCAGTGCTCCATCGTTTCGCCGCTCCTGTTATTGATGATCCTGTAAGCCATTGTCTCCGCCTCCCTTATTAAAGCTTTAAAGCTATCCTGAGCGCTTCTTCTTTTGTGTAACCCTTGCCTCTGCAGATGGTGGTAAATATTTCGCAGTCCTCGGCGTTCATTGAAGTGTTGTCATAAATGAAGCTGTAATATTCTTCATAGCTTACCTTCTTGTTTTCGTTTGCGTTTTTCATGGTTGTTACCTCCTATTAAATCTTGCCGCCGTAGCTGATAAAGTCTCTTACTTCCTGGTTTCTTTCTTCGTCTGTCATTGCGTTATACCTTGCGATCGCTTCCGGGAGGCTCTTTATGCCTTTATTGTTTTTGATTGCCTTGATTACCGTTATTTTTTCGTAGTTTGTCTGTGTCATGGTTTTTACCTCCCTTTCGTTTATATTTGTAGTATATACTATAAATTAAATAAAAGAAAGCCCCACACGCAAAAAAGAACAAATTTTTTGGTGCCGTTTTTGGTGCCATGATGTCCGCGCCTGGCGTACGGATCTGATGCGATCGCGTGAAAAGTCCTTTATTCGCGCACATATTGTTCACGGGTGGTTATACGTGCAGGAGTTCGATTCTCCTCATCTCCACCAATGTGATACGCTTTCCGTAAAGCCTCGCGGGTTTTCTTCATTCTATCCGGTGCCGTTTTGGTGCCATTCGGAAAAAACCGCGCAAAAGAAAAGCCCCGGCATTGCGCCGGGGTTTTTCTCTGCTTTTAGGAGGTTCTGGGCGCTGCTGCTGCGCTTGAACTCATTTGTAAAAAGGCCGACCGAAGCCGAGAAGGTACTTGTATGTCTTATAATTGAACCTTCGTTTCTTTGTCGTGTTGGATGTGTTTCCCTCTTCCACCGTGCAGGTGTGCTTCTTGGTGTCGACCGCGATAACTCGGCCCGTGTGCGTCGGTTTGCTCGCCTTCTTTCTCTTAAAATCATAGAAGGGCTGGTCGCCAACCTTCGGGGTCGTTCCTTTTTTATAATAATGTTTCTTGGCTTTGAACCAGTTGAGGGCCTGGCGGCAGCCCGCCGTTGTCGTGTATTTCTTCACGACCTTCGTCTGGTAGTCGGCGCTCACGCAGGTGATCTGGCACCAGGGCGTGGTTTTAACGTTCAGCTTGCGCTTCGTCAATCGGTTATACGGTGCCATTATTTCGCGCTGGGCACGTCCGTTCTTCTCGGATGCTCCATCAAACGAACGCATCTTTGCCGCCATCTTCGACGCGGAGGTCATTCCTCGACCTCTTCTGCATCTTCATCGAGGGGCAGGTCTTCTTCCGTTTCCTTCTCGACGTACTCTTCCTGCGTGAACTGCTTGTAAACCTGATTCACGCCCGTTGCTGCGAAACCTGAAACAATACCAATGGCGAGGGCCTGCAGCCAGTTGTCCGCCGGGATATATCCCGGGATCGTATTGAAAACGATAACGCCGAGGGCGCCTCCGATAAAACCGCAGATAACCGGTATAAATTTGTCGAGGGTCTCCTGATTAATTGCTTTGAGGGTTGCTCCTGCGAGGTAGCTGATAACAACAATTGCCGGGAACGCGATAAAACCTAAATCATTCATTGTTTGTACTCCTTCCGTTTGTCTTCTGTTAGATTTTTCCTTCTTTTGTCAATCTCTCGAAAGTCTCTTTTATATGTCTGTTTGCAATCTCTGTATAACTGTTTTTGAAGTCCGGGTGTGATCTGCAGAACGCGTCGTAAGTGTCGCAGTCGTCAAGCTGCTGTCTGAAATATTCCGCCGAGTGCTCGATTCCGTTTTTCAATTCGTCGCTAAATCTTAAAATATGCGTTCTTGCAAGCACGGCCTGGTTTCTGTCCACCTTGTCTGCGAGGCGGTCTATTTTCGCCTCAATTTCCCGGCTCTTGTCTTTTCTCGAAAAGAACAACGCGATTAAAAATTGAATAAACGAAAAAAGGGCGCCGCTCCCGATGATGGCAGTTATAATCGTGGTGAGGTTTTCGGTGTGCATTTCCTCCGCCTCCCTTATACCGTCGGATAAGCAAGGCTGAAATATATACGTCCGCTTGCCGAAGTGCTTGAAATGAAATCAACTTTTGCAACTCCTGTACTGTTATTAATATTAACAACACCATACGCGGAGTTATTCAGAATAAAAGGCACGCTTATTGTTGCTAATGGTCTATAACCTGACGGTAATGTGAAAAGGTTTTCATTTGCTGCATAAGTTCCTGCTTTTCCCTGAAAATTTAAATATACAACATTATCTTTTTTATAAAAATGAGTATAACCTCCCGCAGAACTATCAAAAGAAACACTTGATGTAAAATCTGTTGAAGTTTCGGGCGTGGGCAAGTTCGAGAGGTCGTTGTAGTCTCCCGTTGTCGCCACCGTTGCCAGTGCCGTGTTCTCCCAGTCTGCGCCGTCATAAACGATCGCGTCGCCGGCTGCTGCGCTTGTGATGGTCACGTCGCTCAGGTCGTCAATTCCGAGGGCCGTGTTCACCCAGTCGTTCCCGTCGAATGTCAGGGCGTCTCCTGCTGCTGCGGATGTGATGGAAACGTCGCCGAGGTCGTCAAGGTCTGTCGGGATCGTCGGAAGGTTTGCAAGGTCGTTATAGTCTCCTGATGTCGCGACGGTTGCCAGGTCTGCTGCGTTGGCTTTCGCGCTCAGGGCTGTTGCGATGCCGTCCGAGGTTACTGTTGTCGGCGCCACGTGGCCTGCTGTCGGGATGTTGTCAAATATAACCGCCGTGCCGTCGTATAAGTCCGCGAGAAGCGCTGCGATCTGCGAGGCGAGGTCGTTTATTTGCGATGCGGAAGGAAGGCCGCCGTCGAGGGGGTCTTTCTCCACCGATAAAATAACGTTCATTGTTCCGATGGATGCGGAACCCTTCGCGATCTCCAACTCACAAAGGCTGGCGCCTGCAACGGCGCACATTTGCTCCGTTGTTATAACGTCCACGTAGCTGTCGCTTGTATTCGTAACCGTTACCGTCACGATGTTGCTGTCTGGCTTCCGTACCGAGAAGGTCAAATTTTCGGAACCGTCAAGCGTGAAAGCCGTCCCGCCTTCAAATAAATTGAAACGGATCACGCGGCCGTCGTCAAATTGTGAAGCGTGGCAAACCGGCGGCGTTCTTCCTGGTATGATGTCGAGATTAATAATTTCCATTGTTGCCCCCTTTTATGGTTTATTTTCTACTTGCAATATGAAGGCCGAGGTTCCTATTGAATTAATACGAAGTTTGGCGTAATTCGCGCCGGGCGTATCTGATAAGCTCGGAGTTATTGTGATGTCGACGTGGTCTCCTGATGTGCTCGGGAGGGTCTGCGATTCCGTCGAGCCGTCGGGCTTCAAAAGGTTTAATTCCAAGTCCTCGGAACCGTCCAGCGTGATGCTGGCGCCGTTTTCGTATAAATTAAGCCGCAGGACGCGGCCGTCGTCGTCTTGCGAAACGTTCGCGATCGGGTAAAGGCCCCGGGGTATCATATCAACGCTGATTTGTTCCATAAACGCGCGCCTCCAGTGCTGTGATACGCTTCTCCTGCTCTTTTATAACCGTCTGCAGATACGGTATCATGCCCACATAGTCGAGGGCTGCGGGTGTGGTCGTTCCTCGCTTTTCGTCTACTCTCTCGGGTGTTACGAGGTTCGGGATGATCTCCGCCACTTCTTCTGCAATGAAGCCGCGTTTATTCGTTCCAAGCGCTTTGTTCTTAAAATCAAAACTAACCGCGTTCAGCTCCAGGATCTTCGCGGCGTCTTCCATCGGTTTTATATTGTCTTTTGTCTCTCGGCTCGATGTCTGCACCAAAGTTACGCATTGCAGCGTACCATCGTCTCCAAAGCCGACGATGGTTCCCGTTTGGTTCATGTCGCTAAGAACTAAAATTCCCGACGCTCCGCTATCAACGTATAATTCCGCGACGGCGTAGTCGTAAGTGTTGTAACATTGGCACGCACCGCCTTCCGGGTAAACGCACAAATACGCTTTAGGCGAACCCGCGAGGTCTCCTGCTGCTATCATGCCGCCATCAGCATCCATCATTATTGTTGCTGCATTAACGCCACTGTCTTCGTCGTAAACCTCGAACGAGTTTTTCGCTATAAGCCTATTAAATGTCGCCAGGCCAGAGACCATGTCTATCATGGTGTTATAATTTTCATCGTGCAGGACGCCCGCTTTGATAACGTTGGCGTTAAGTACTCCCGTCTTGATGAAGTCCGCCACGATTGCTCCGTCTTGAGTGATCGCGGTACCATACGGCCCGGCGTAGGCGTGTGTTCCTGATGCGTAACCGAGGCCCGCCTGATTCCATCTCCACACCTTCGTGGCGCTGTCTATGTCTGGCGTGTTCATTATAAGGATCTCGTCGGGGGCTCCGTCTCCGTCGCCATCGTGAAGAACAACATATCCGCCGAGATTTCCTGTTATAAGCTGCGTTGCTTTGTTAACGTCTTCTGTGCTCGCTGCATCTTCCACCGCGATCTGCTGCGCTGCGATCGTGTCAGCTATATTTGTACGCGAGTCTCCGAAGGTCGTTTCTGTGTATCGTTCCTCCAAAACGTCATAAACGACCGCCACGCACTTTGCTTTGGCTGAAATTCCCAACGCTTCAAAATATATACTTACCGTGTCGCAGAGGTCTATTTGCTCCGTTACCCCTTGCATCTGCACGAAGTCAAGGGTGATGCTGTTCCGCATCACCGTTAAATTGTTGTTTGATATGTAATTAGCCGCGAGGTTCGCAAGCTGTGTTGTAATCGGGGTACCGCTCTCCGGATTGATGGAACCCGAGAAGTCGACCGCTATTGTCTTATTCATTCCAACGAGGCCCGTCGGAACTTCTGCGATCGTGGTAACATTCCCGTTTGTATCTTTATAAAACGGAACGATTCCGCTTGCGAGGTTGCTCATGTCTATCTCTTGCGAGAGGTCTGTGAGGTTCTTCCCGTAGCGGATGGTCACGCCTCTGTCGGCGCCTCTGGCGCTCCATAACTTCGCATTAAAATTGTTATATTTCCATTCGCCGGAACCGTAAACATCCAGAAGGCTTCCTTCTTTTCCTCCAAACCACGAACGGATGGAGGACGGCTCTTTTATGCTGAATGTCGCAGAAACGCTCTTGTTTGTCTCGATGGTAAAGGCGCCCGCCTGGGCTTGTAAAAGAAGGCAGGCGTCCTGGCATGATGCCGCCGAGCCCGTTGTTATAACCTTCCCGCTCAAGTCGTAGCTGATGTGCTGGGCGTAAACGGTGAAGTGGCCGTCTATCGTCTTACCTACTTTATAAATGCGGAACAGCTGCGGGTCGTCTGTCGGGTTTGGTTTCACCTTCAATATTCTATTCGGTTCGATGTCGGCCGCGTGTACGCCTTCAACGGGGTACTCCATTTCCATCTCAAAGGCGCCGTTGCGTTCTTCCGTAACTTTTGCGCTGATGCAGTCGGAAAGAACGCCGAGGCCGTAATTCGTCGGCACGGTGCCTTCCGTAACTGCTGCATATAAAATAGGGCGCATGGTTTGTGATCTCCTTTAGATTGTGTAAAATCTCGGAACGATCGTTACGAGGGTGGTCGTTCCTGTTATAAGCACCGTATTGATTCCACTCGGGATCTTCGGGAAGGTTCCTTCGACCTTGTCGTTCATGTTTTCGGCTGCTGTCCTGTACGCGTTCATGCTGTCGCAGTCGATGTTTATATAATCAGTTATTGTTGCCTGGATGGTTTCGCCTGCGATGGAAAACGTAACAACGCCGCTTCCTTCAATATGAATGAGGGGGCGGCTGAAAAACTTTGTTGAGTTGGTGATCTTCGTACCGTTGGTAACGGTAACCGCAAGCTCTCCCGCTTTGTAGAAGCGCTCGGGCCTGCACATGAAGTTCACCGTTGCTTCTCCGTATTGCATGAGGTTGTTTGATACGCTATCTCCGCCGGCGTAATATGCGAGGCGGAAGACGTCGGGCTCGAAGCTGTCTTCAAGTCTCTGGTACCCCTTCTGGGAGTTCAGCCATCCTTCGAACGCGTCGACCGCTTCCGCGAGGTCTGCTTTTCCTTCTTTGGTAAGGAAAATATCATAAGAACGGGCCACATCCTCCCACGCGTCCTGCTGATAAATAACCGCGCCGTTCCTTCCGGGAACGGTGTAGACCGTCTGCTTTCGCGCCGGTCTTTCAAAGGCGGGGGCCTCGGTGACCACCATGCCATAGTCGGCCGAGGACTCTCCGCCATATACAATCAAGCCTTGCTTGTTTGTACCAAGATTGAATAATTTAGGCATAAACCGCGCTCCTTCTTGATGTCATGTCTTGAAGCTTTACTGCGATCGCGTCGGCGAGGGCGTTCACGCTCTGGCCTTCTGCTCCGTAAACGTTTATTGTCACGGCTCCGCCGTTGTATGTGTTTGTCGTTCCCGCTCCGAGGGGTTCTCCTGAAGCGTACGCTGATATGCTCGCGGATGCTGTCAAGCCGTTCATGCTGTCCAGCATCTCTCCGCGCGCGTCTTCCATTTCGTCGGTGAAGCCGAGGCTTAGACCTTTGGCAAGGTTGGCGCCTACCTGGTCGCGCCATACCTTCGAAGGGCTGTGGATTCCGAAAACCTTTTTGATGGCTTTCGTTACCGAGTCTCCCAAAGATTTAACCTTTTTCACGAGGGCGTCTGCATTTAGGCCCTTCGCGATGCCTTCAACAAGCTGTTTGCCGAGGCCCTTCATCTTGTTAAGCGTGGCCTGGAACGCTCCGGATATTTTCGACGGAAGGCTCGAAAACCATGTAGATATGTTGCTCCAAATGGTCGCGAGTTTCTGCGCGATCTTCCCCGGCAGGGATGTGAACCACGCGGCGACCTTATTCCAAATTGAGGCAATGTGGGAACCGATCCATGAAATAACGGAACCTCCCCACTGCTTAAGCGTGCTCAATATGTTGGCTGTTGATTTCACGATGGCCGCGCCTATGGATGGCAGGGCCTTCACCAAAGCCACCACAACGGCTCCTATGATGGTTAGAACGGCCGTTATTATCATTTTTACGTTTTTGGGATCTGTGAGGCTCTGCGCTATCTGCCCGATAATGTCCACGATGGCGGGTATTAATACGGGAAGAACATCCGCAAGGCTCGATGCGATCGAACTTACAAGCTGGAAGATGCCGTCTATAAACGTCTTCACATTATCGCCGCTCGCAAGCCATGTTATAAGCTGGCCTACCATGTCAATTAACGCCTGAATTAATATCGGGAGGCATGTAAAGAGCGCGGATGCCACGCCCTGGATGCCCTGCGCGATTACGGGCGTTAACTGTGGGATCATCTGCACAAGGGTTGTCAGGCCTGTCTGCAAAAAGCCAAAAATGGAAGTTACCAGCTGCGGTATCATGGGCGCGAAACCGTTTAATAATTCCGTTACCAAAACTCCCGCTAATTGGAAAAACTGCGGCGCCATCTGCGTAATGTTGCTGATAACGGAACTCAAGCCCTGGCGTATCTCCTCCACGCCTCCGTTTCCACTGAAAACTTTTGAAAGGCCCGACATAACGGATGAAATTCCCGGCAGGAACTGCGCCATCATGTTATTTTTAACGCCTGTGAGGGCCGTCTGAAGGTTCAGCATTTCGTCTTTATAATTTGCGGATGCGTTCACGGCTTCGTCGCTCATAACGCCGCCGAGGTCGTGTACCTGCTGCCGCATTTTCTCGGTTTCTTCTGCTGTTGTGTTGAAAAGAGGCGCCAGTTCTACGGCGCCTTTTCCAAGTAATTTGTTGGCGAGGGCTGTTCTCTGTCCTTCGTCTTTAACCTTCTGCAGGGCGCTTATTGTCGCGTTCCAGGTCTCTTCCGGACTCATGTTCTTTAACTGCTCTTGCGATATTCCAAGCGCTTTGAACGTGTCGTCTCCCGCCTCTGCTGCTTTCGTCAGCTTTAACATCGAAGTCTTCATGCCCTCGATGGAAGCGCCACTTCTTGAAAGTATATATTGCCACTCCTGGTAACCCTGGGCGCTCATGTTCATTTTTGCGCTGTTCTTCGCGATCGCGTCGCCGGTGGCGGCCACGTCGTTTGCTGCGCTAACGAACGCTTTTCCGGTGCCTACGGCTGCTGCTGTTGCCGTCGCCATTGCCGCGCCTATTGTGGCGGCCGTTGTTTTAAGGCCTTTTGCGAGTGATTCTCCGAAGCTCTTACCTGATTTTTCGCCGGTCTCTTTTGCTGCCGGCTCCATTGCTGCGCTCATCTCGGAAGCTATTGTTTTTTGGCTACCTTCCATGCTTGGAACGATAGTAACAAAGGCCCGTGCTACCTCTATATGTTCACCGCTTGCCATTGCCGGCCCTCCTTAACCACTCGCGGAGTTCTTCAATCGGGAGGGCTCCCTTCCCGAGTTTCCGCTTATTATCTTCTTTCCTTCCCGGTCTCGGGTAAGGTTTTATCTGTCGTTTTTTGCCTCCCAACGCGCATAGATCCACGTGGATGATCTGCAACAAGTCGTAAATATCCGCTAATATGCAATTCGTCGCGAGGGTGTTTTCCCAGCCCGTCTCTTTCCCGAGGTCTCGGGCAAGCGCGGAACCGGTGTCTAAATTATGAACGAACGCGCGGAAGGCTCCCCACGAAAGGGAGCCCCCGACGTCGTCAAGTGTATATTTTGTTCTTGTCAGAAGGTCAAATTGCAAAGCCTCGCTGTGCTCTTCTGCAAACGCCGCGAGGCTGATTATTCCCCCAGGTTGTTATTGGCTGAAGACCAGGCGTTGATGATCTGATTTAACGCCGACATTGGCAATTCTTCCAGAACGCTTTCCGGGATATAATTCTTGAAAAATTCCACGAACCCGTCGAGCGGTTCCTCCTGGTCTTTCTTCGTCAGCTTCATTAATGCTTTTATTTCTTTAACCTTCAGGGATGATGCGAGAGGGATGCTGTATTCCTTCTCTTCAATCTTAACTTTTATAACCTCTGTGTTCCACTTGATTTCTTCCGGCATGGTTTTTTTCCTCCAAATATTAGGACGTTACCTGTCCGTCGTCCTTCATAAATACCCAAGAAGCGGCCTCGATTGTTGCCGTCCATGTGATCGCCTCGGTGGGCGAGAAGGTTACGTCGTCAACGTCTCTTACGATGCCTTTTTCTGTTCCAAGCATCAACATATCGTCGCCATCTTTCATAATGAAGAGGAACGCTGCGGGTGATGCTGAAACGCCGGGGGCGACGTCAACGGAAACAAGGGCGCCGTGGCTGGCTGTTGCTGCTGCTACCGTTACGTTGGTTGCTCCAAAGATTGCTTCGAGCGTCTTCTGTGTTGTATACATCAGGGGCGCCTGAACGGTGCCGCCTTCGTCGGATGCGATAAGGCGTTCTACTTCCTTTGCCCAGTTACGCAAAGGGTCACTGTCCTTGCCTGTGCTCCATGTGATACCGTCGGCGGTAACGGCACCGACCTCCGTCCATGAACTCAGCCCCGTTGTGTCTCCCGGATAAGCGGGCAGGCTGGTGCCTGCGCTCGCTGTGTAGAACATGCCGGAAGCGAGACCAATTCCTAAATTAACCTTGTTGCTTGCCATAATGTTTAGGCCTCCTGTGTTATGATTCGTTTGTTATTTCGTAAGGCGTGCGATGCGCTGTTACAAGCACCGTTGCCGTGCAAAGTTTAAGGTCTGGCCTCACGGGATCGGTTCCCCACCTGGCCAGGCTGTTTATTGTTACATTGCGGATTGCTCCGAACTGCTCCCGGGCCTGCTGCTCCATGATGCCGAGGGCGTTGCTCAGGGTGTCGTATGCGTCCGCGTCCGTCTCTGCTCTCGCGTCGACGCTAACCGTGAACGTGTCGATGGTCTCCGCCGTCGTTCCGCCTGTCGCTGATATTAAAATATTAGGCAGGGCGTATGATGCCGGAAGCGGTCGCGCGTAAACGGTCAAATACGGATCAAGGGCAAGCCGGAGCTCTTCCTCAATGTCTACGGGTTTTAATATGTTCATGTCAGACCCCTTGTCAGTGCTTTGTCTTCTGCTTCTGCTTCACTTGCTTTCTTGTCGGATGCTGAAACGAACGCGATCCACCTCCCGCCGCCATAACCTCCGACCTGCGTTCTGGCTTCGAAGCCGTCGCCGCCTCTGGTGTTGTTGGCGTTCGCTTTGTCCGCGATCTCCCGGGCTGTCTCTTCAACGAGTTTGTGCGTTCCTTCTGATAGAAGGATCTGTCGGAACCCTTCTGAAAAAAACTGTATACGCGTTGCCATTCTCAGCCCTCCCAACGTGTTAGGTTCAACTGAACGTGTGATCGGGTCGATGGCGCGGGCCATTTTTTCGGCTCTCCGTTTATCGTGTAAGTGTTGCCATCAAAAACGATGCGGTCGCCTGCCTTAACGTCGGAACCTTCGGGAAGGTATGCCGTCCACTGCTCATTAATGCCGAGGACGCGGCCGTCCTGTGAAAGTGAAGTCGTGGCTGGCTGAACGCTGCATCCCTTAATGGTGATCGTGTTCACCTTGTCGGGGCTCCAGTCGGGTATCGTCGAACCTCTGGCGGTCTTCGTTCCCGGTCTCACGCGTGTGATTTCCTGATTGCAAAATGAAGGAAGCATCAGAACACCTCCCTAACCTTATATGCGTTTAACGTGTCGCGGGTGTCATTCGCCAGGGCCGTCGAGCCTCTGTCTGCCCACGCTGCGCTGTATGATACAGAATTGCCGCCGGCTGCTTCTGATGCCACGCCGTAGGTGTTGGTGATCGCATGAACTACGCCATTCGTAACAAGTTCTTTTAATATCGGGATGGATGCAAGCGAAAAGCCGGCCGTATATTTCACGAAAACCCTTGACCTTCTGTCGAGTGCTCCTGCATCGAAAACGCGAAGGAGTCCGTTTGTGTATTCGATGCGGGCGGCGTCGGTTATCACTTCCCCGTTCCAGTCTTCCGCGTCTTCATCCCAAACGGCCCCGAGAACGACCTTTTCTACATTCGTCACGAACGTTGCCGGAAGCTGTATCAATAAATCATTCCCGACAAAGGCGTCTCTTAAATCAAAAACATTGTAAAGCATCCCGCAGGTAAGCGAGGGCGCTATATGCCAACCGCAATAATTCCGTATTGCTGCGGATGCGCTCGCGAGGTTTGATGCGATCCTCGTATCTGTTGAAGAGAAGCGGCTGTTGGTGTAATTCGCGAACTCCTGGGCGGTCATGAGGTCGGGAAGCGTTTCCGCGTCGTAAATGTAACCCCAGGGGCTCTGGGTTCCGTGCTGAAACTCACTCATTTGTTGCCACCTGCTTTCCTCGATTTGTTGGCGGGTGTCTTCTTTGCCTTCGTTGCCGTCTCAGCCTTCTTCTCCTGCGTTGCCTGATGTGCTGCGGGTTTCTTTTCGGGCTTGTATTCGACGGCGCCTTCTGGCGCGTTTTCGTGCCATTCTTTACGGCCGTTCACTATGTAGATTTTCACGGGTGCATGTCCTCCCTTCTGAATTGATAAAAAAGGGAGCCCGAAGGCTCCCCTTTTTTCTTGCGATTAATTAAGAATTATCGGATGCGAGAAGAACTACGCCCTTAAGGTCTACAACCGCGCAAGCGAGGCGGGTCTCGGCGAGAAGGGTGCAACGGTTATACAACGCGTCGTCTTCGTTCTGCTCATACAGACGAACGTCAATTCCTGATTTTCTCCAAACCTTAACGGCTTCTCTGGCTGCAACGATCGCGGAACCCTGAGGAACTGCGGAAGATGCGAAAATCTGAACGCCCCAGATTGCTGAAGGGATGTTCAGGGCGCCGTTGCCATACGCTCCGGTGAAATATCCGCCGCCGTAGTACTGCTTGTTGTCGTCCTTTGCTGTCATAAGGGTAAAAACATCGGCGGGGTTAAGGATAACAACGCTTGCATCGTAGGCGCTGTCATTCTTGATTTTGAGGATCGAAGCGAGGATGCCGTCGGCAAACGTTACGGTTGTGCCGTCGTATGTCTCGGCACCGATTCCTACTGTGGAACCGATGGCGTTAACGATGTACGCGTCTTCAACCTTACCAACCTGGTATACGAGGCTGTTCTGAATTTCTGAAGAAAGGAAGGCCTCGTCATAGATAATTTCGTCAGTCTCTTTGATAAACGCCGCGATCTTCGTAAGGGCGAGGGTTGTTCCTGTGAAGCTTGTACTGTTCTGGGGCTTCTTTGCGCCTTCTGCTGTTGCTGCGGGTGTGCCTTCGTATGCTCCCTGAAGGAAGTATGTAATTGCGTTACCGCTGATTGTTGCATTGCTGAAGAAGTCAGCTGCTGCTGTCCTGGCGGGCTGCGGTGCTATTGTCTTGTCAACGTCTGCGATCTGAACCGATGTTACAACGTCTGTTGCTGCCTTCAGGTGCATTGATACGCCCGACTTCTTGTCTGTCATTTCCTTAGCCTTAGCTGCGAAAGTTTCGAACTCTGTCATTTTTTTGACCTCCGTTGTGTCTGTGTTTGTCTCTTCGGGTCTTCCGATAGATGCGATGATCTCGGCGGCCTTCTCAGCCTTCGAGATTTTTTCCTCAAGCTCTGCGATCTCTTTAACAAGGGTTTCGCCTGCAGTTACGGTCTCTTCCGTCACGTCTTCTGCTGCAAGGGCGGGCTCCATGTCTAAGAGTGCCTGCTTCTTCTCTGCGAGCTGTTCCTTCAAGTTCATGTTAGGAACCTCCTGTCATGTTTTTTATTTTTTCCAGAATTGCTCCGGCTCTTTTGGCGTTCTCAGTCGGGTTCGGTTCCTCCGCTGCCGCGTTGACCTCTTCCGTAGGCTCCGCCTCTGGTGCCTCTTCTTCCTGGTTTCCTTCTTCCTCGCTGTCAAGTAAAGATTGCGCGAGGTCTCGGATCTGTCTTATGATGTCCGCGTCAGCCTTGCTGTTGCGGCGGCCCTGCTTCGTCTCGGGCTCCATTGCCTTCACTTCTGTTGCTACCGCGTTCTGATTTGCGGGAACGGTAACAACGGATATTTCGAAGACCTCCAGCTTGGTTAAAACGTTCTCCACGCCGTCCTTCTTCTCTGCTTCGTCGGGCTGTCTTGCGTCCAGTACGTCGTATGCAAACGAGAACTGATAAATTGCGCCGCTTTGAAGCATCTTGCGCACGTCCTGGGCCTGCTGCGTGTCTAAGAAGTGGGCCTCGATGAACGGGCCGCGCTCCGTGTCTTTAACGCTGTCAACGGCGCCTATAACGGCGCTGAAGTCGTGATTAAAGCATAACGGGAACGGGTGGCCGCTCTCTTCTCTCTTCTTGATGGTCTCCGTAAACGCTCCGGGCTCGATGATGTCGCCGTAACTGTCGGGCGTCTTGTCGTAAGTGCTGAAATAGCCGGAGATGCCTCCGAGCTCGTTTGCCTTTAATTCGATTGTTTTATATTTCATTCTTTCAACCTCCTGTGATAACCACTTCTGTCGTGCAGTTGCATCCGCACGACTCGTCGGGGTCTCCGATGTCTTCGCCGGGCCAGTGCTGGCCGTTGCTGAAGTCTGCATCTATGGGAACGCGCTCCCCGTTCATTGCTGCGTGCGAGGGGCGGGCGTTTTCTCCCGTTACCCACTCCTTCTCAACAATTCGGCCGAGAACGCGCGGGGCGCCGTCTTCCACGGCCTGGTGTGCTGCTTCTGCTGTTGCGAAGGCTGCCATAGATCCCGCCGCGCTCCTGGCCAGGGTGCCTGCTGTATTTTCCCGCGTCTCGTAAACGTGAGACGTGTCGGGTTCTTCCGTCTCCAAGTCCGCCATGATCTTTTCAAGCGTTCCCTGGTTTATCCTCTTAGCGCGTGCCTGTGATGCCTTCTTGATGTAAGCGCGGGTTACTTCCGTGCCGTAGTTCGATTGCATCGTCTCCGCCGCTTCTTTCCCGTGTTTGTCCGCGATCTCGATTAAAACGGGTTCGAGGTCTTCCGCAAGTTCTTTGTTCCAGCGTTCTTCGTTCCAGAAGTCTTCTTTGTCGGCGCCTATTTTCGGCAGTACGCTTTTTGCCTGTCGTTTGAAAAATGAAACAAGGACGGCCTCGACCTTTTCGTCGTCTTCTTTGTCGCTCCGTCCTTTTATACGGATCTCTTCCGCTTCTTTGCACGCCTTGCATCCGCAGGGCTCCAGCTTCTTGGCCTGATTATCAACGCCGGGATAAGAGTACGCGTCTTCTGCTGCATCCTGCGGGCTGGCCTGTCCTCCGGTGATAACGTTCAGCGGTGTGATTAATTCGTCGCCGCCTGCGATCGGGGGCAGGTTCATGTCGGCGCGTGCTTCGTTCCTTGTCAGCCACGGCGCTCCTACTGATGCCTGCATGATGGAGGCGCGTTCCTCGAAGGAACCCTTCAATTTTTCCGAAAGGTCGAACTCCACGTATGTGTTCGGATCTGCTCCAAGCATCGGTAAAAGGAACGCGTTGATTCTCTGCTGCAACATTTGTAAAACGGGGCCGAGGCAGTCTGCGTATAATGCGCGGGCGTTGTCCTTCGCGCTGGCGTAGGTCTGCGTGTTGCTGTGCCATATAAGCGAAGGGTTCACGCCGTATGCTGCGGCCACCGCTTCTCGCGTAAGAATTACGCTCTGCGACCACTCAGACTCGCGGAAGGATGTTGAAAACGGTTTTATCTCCATTCCATCCTCAAGCACCGGGATGCTTCCGGCCTTGCTTCCGCCTGCTCCCCAGGACTCCCTGAACATGGTCACGAAGTTCTTTCTCTGTTCTTCCGTCCATTGCTGCACGTCTTTCGGGCGGATGATCTGCGCATTAAGGCGGCCCGAACTCTTCCATAACTGGCGGCGGAACCTTCCCGCTTCCACCTGCTCCGTTAGGCTCTGTCTCAGGGCTGATATGGGGGAGAGGTACCCGCCTGGGCTTCCGGCGCTGTACGTCCTGAATTGCACGAACTCGGAACGCGGAACGTCAAAGGCCGTGCCTCCGTTTGTCGTGCATATACGGATCACTCCGGGGGCGTAGGAGGTCTTCTCGCTTCCGTTGTCCTGCAGCCATTCTGTCGGAACTATTCGTAATTGGTACCCGCTTTCGCTCTCTGCATCCGGTAAAACCCAAACGAAAACGGAACCGAAGACGAAGTATTCAACGGCCAACGCCCGGATGAACTCGAAGCTGGTCTGGTCGGGGTTCGGTCTCCACAGAACTTTGGCGGCGTTGCTTTCGCGATCGCGTCTTCTGTCGTTTTCTCCGTCTCGGGTGTAAACCTCAAGCGGAAGCTGTGCGATGCTGTTTGAAAGAAAATTAACGACGGCCTGGAGGTTGTCCTGCGTCTGATAAAGTTCTTTTGCTGCCATGTTCAGCACTTGCGTTGAAGCATCCCCTTTGATTGATACATTTATCACCGTAGGGCGCGATGCTATCCGCCAACGTTCAAAAATTGACGCCATTTCCTTTACTCTCCTGTCTTATTAAATAAAAAGCAGGCCGTTGCCTGCTGCATAACTTGACGCGTAGATTTTCTTCTCTTTTCTGTTTACCATCGTGGCGCCTGCGTACGCCATTGCCACCGCCATAAGGGGGCTGATGTCGTCGGGGCTCTTCATTCTATCCGGTAGCATAATGCCGCCGCCGAGGTTCCTCATTTGGCAAGTACGGCCGGGGGCGTCCAGCGCCGGCTGCGGGAGGTGATAGCATCTCACGCCGCCTCTGTTGTCATTTGGCGCGCACGCCGCGATCGCATCATAGAAGCGGTTCCATCCTGCGGAAAGGTCGGGGCCTTCTTGCGCCATCCTCTCCACGCCTTCTATTGTGCAGATTTGCTCCGCAAGTCCTGAAACGGGGGCGCCTCTTCCCTGGAAGACAAGCTTCATGCCTTTATATTTCGGCGCTCGGGATCTGAACCACTCGATTGCCCACTCACTCCCCGTCCTGCGCTCTGCGAGTTCTACGTGGTAGTTCCCGTCTTCTCTCATTCCGCAGACCGCGATCGTTACCCACTTCCGGTCGATGCTCATGTCTATACCCCAGAACAGCTCGCTGTCTTCTCGGATAAAGCTACTTTCATCCTGTCCGCCGAGCCACGCTCCGTCCGGGAACGGCTCCGGTAAAATGGTTTCTACTTGCTGGCACATACATTCGCTTCTGAACTTCGATTCTGGGAACGTCTCGCGGTTCGCCATCAGTGCGCGCTCCGTCAGTCTTCCATAACCGAGGGCGGGGTTCGCCTGGGCGAGGGCCTTTAGGTCGTTCGTCTCTGCATCTTCCGGCGCCGACCATTCGAAGAGGGCGAGGGCGTCCGCGTCCACGTTGCCTCCAAAGTCGTTAGCCTTCGTTCCGTCAATCTTTTCTATGGCCTGGCTTCTCAGCTGGCGGAGGACGATGCTGTCCGGGTCTCCTGCATTGGAAAAGCAAACAATAACGCCGTTTGGTTTGGCGTTAGTTGATGCCGCCGCCGCGCTCCATGTCTCCCAGTCGCGATGCTCTCGCACCTCGTCTAACATTACCAAGTCGTTTGAGTCGCCTCTTCCTGCTCTTCTGGTCGGGGCTCCTACTTTGTATTGTCTCGCGCCTGTCAGAACAAGTTTTTTGTTGCCGTTTGTCCTGCTGATGCGCTCAATATTATTAGATAACGCCTTCACGCTCTCCTGGTCGTTTATAACGGCCTCCCACACCTCTTCCGCTTTGTCGAGGCTGAGGGATGTTCCGAAGACGCTTTCAACGCCTAAAACGTTCATAAAAAATGAGGCCAAGACCTCAGATAAAACCGTTTTTCCGTTCTGGCGGCTTACCATTACAACGATTATGCGGAAACGGAACGCCCAGCCTTCCGCAAGGCTCCCGGTGATCTCCAGCATGTGAATTAACGCCCACTTCTGCCAGGGATATAATTCTTTTTTTAATACCGTCTCCGCATACTCAACGGCTGCATACCCGAGGGTTGTCTTTGGCGTCAGTTTCCTCATTGGTTTTGTAAAAACGCGCGGCTCTGTTGACCCTTTCATACCATCAGCTCCCGCGTCTCGCTCAATTCAACCCGAACTTTGAACGGATGATCTCGACGGATTCCATTTCCGGGGGCGCGTCGTCTTCTCCTTCACTCAATCGGTCAACGATGCTTATTAATGTAGCCACCGTGCTGTTGGCTGCCGTCGCTGTTGCGTTGTATGCGCTCACGGCCGGGTTTATATATAAGTTCTTCCTTCCCTTCACGTACTCTTTTGATACCGTCGCGCCTTCTGTCTTGATTTCCTTCTCAAGCTCTGCGAGTATCTGCATTTGTACCTGATACCGTTTGAATGTCGTTTTAAAGAAGAAGTCTGCCTCGGTGCCTTTTTGCTCCGCTCTGGCGAGGATCTCTTCCACCTGTTCTTGTAACGTCTTCATGTGTTACCGCCTTCCGTTGCTGTGATGCTCTTTACCCACATTTTGTTGCCGCCTATATGTGTTTTTAGGCGGCCTCTCAGGGCCAGTTGTTCGTCTGTGCTGTGTGGATGAAGGGAGACAAGCCTTATTATTTCATTATTTCTATCTATAACGAACGGCTGTCCTTCATCTATGCCGCCGCTTTTGAAGCCCAGCTTCTCATATACGGCGCCGTTGTTGATGGTCGCATTAGAATAACTGAAAATTTCTGTTATATTCATTTGGCGCAGGACGTCTTCGCACGCCTTCTGCAGTTTGCTGGCGCCTCCGTGCACCTGGGTGTTTCTCGCGATCGCCAAGCGCACAAGTTCGTACCCGTTCTTATTGCCTCGCACGGCTCCGTTCGCCGTGTCATACATCATCACGGTTACGAGTTCGTTCTTGTATGCAAGGCCAAGCGTCACCGCGCTGTTCCTGAAATTCGGCAGGCTCTGTCTGTGATTCCTGATAAAAAAATCAAGCGCCACATCCTTCGGAACGGGAACGATTTCACATTTTGAAGCGCGAAGCTTCCGGCTGGTTGTCTGCTCCGTTTTATATCCTATTTGCTCGGCCGTCTCGTTTATCGCGTCCAGCGGTGATATTAAGAATACATCGTCGCTTTTTGTCTTCGTGATCCACGGCGCTATTTTCTGATACTTATAATTTTTTATTGTCTGGTTCTGGTTCTTCTCGATGAACTCCGCCGGGTTTATTTTAATCATGCACGATTTGTCAACCTGCGCCTTCTCCGCGATCTGCTCTATGTGCTCATCAAGTATTTTGTCGAAGTATTCCCACAATTCCCGGACGCGGTCTGTCATGTCATAATTCATCGAGGCACCTTCTTATCTTTGCGAGTAGTTCGTCGCTGTCCTGTGTCTCGATGGCGCCGAGGATATGCTCCGCCGTCGCCTGCTCAAGCTTTAACATGATAATTTTCTCGGATGCCGTTCCGAAAACGGAAACCGCAAAAATATAACATTTCGAGTCCGGCAGAATGTCCGCCGGGTTTTCTGCTTCCTTCTCCGCGATGGCTTCCGCGTCTTCTTCAATGTTCAATTCAAAGCCGGTTAGCTCGATGTTGAACCCTTCATTCTTCAACGCCTCGAGTTCCTGCTGCACGACGTATTCATCCCAACCGCCTAACTCGGTTAGTCTGTTGTCGGCGAGGATGTATGCCCGGCGCTGGGCGTCGGTCAAGCCTTCAACATATACGGCCGGAACCTTTTTCATTCCGATAAGCTCCGCCGCCATCGTTCGGCCGTGTCCTGCAATAATGTTAAAATCTTTATCAATAAGGATCGGGTTCAAGAACCCGAACTCCTGGATGCTGGCCGCGATCTTCTCCACCTGTGCTTTGTCGTGAACTTTCGCGTTGTTCTTGTACGGTTGTAATTTTTTTACGTCCACTTCCTGGACGCCGTCAATAGTCGCCATGTTGTTACCTTCTTTCTGTTTGCTTTCCAAAAAACTGGGCTCCGCATAGACGGGGGGGGACTACAC
>Ga0310786_10003794_pt1 | contig 21606 bp, 12 predicted proteins | sample AusTroGonzalo_MG_FD_203881 | JGI IMG/M metagenome (GOLD analysis project Ga0310786, IMG submission 203881) | Bovine rumen microbial communities from tropical cattle in Woodstock, Queensland, Australia - Gonzalo_03 (v2) (version 2) | ecosystem: Host-associated > Mammals > Digestive system >...
TCCTTTTCCTCGTCGTATTCCTCGTCGTACTCTTCCTCAACGCCACAGTCAATCATGTCAAGGATGAAGTCGTCCATATCCATTCCGTCCTTCTTCTTGAACGTGAAGACACACTTGTGATCGAACAGGAAGGAGAGCGAACCTGTAGTTCCCATGTTGCCTGAGAACTTGTTGAAGACGCTGCGAACGTCAGCAACGGTACGAGTTGTGTTGTCTGTAAGAGTGTCCACAAAGACAGCAACACCATGAGGGCCGTAGCCTTCGTAGGTCACGCTCTTGTAGTCACTCTGGTCCTTACCCATTGCGTTCTTGATGGCGCGCTCAATGTTGTCCTTCGGCATGTTCTCGCGCTTGCAGACAGCAATAACGCTACGCAATGCAGGATTATTCTCTGGTTCGGGACCTCCAGCCTTCACTGCGATGGCAATCTGCTTGCCCAGACGAGTGAAAGTCTTAGCCATGTGGCCCCATCTCTTCAGCTTAGTAGCTTTGCGGTATTCAAATGCTCTTCCCATTGTATTGTGATTTATGATTGTTATTATCTAAGTTCTGCACCTAATTGCTGCTTCAAGTTGTTGATAAGTTTCTGCATGATAGCGTCAATCTGCTTGTCGCCCATAGTCTTCTCGCTGTCTTGCAGGATGAAGTTCACTGCATACGACTTCTTGCCTTCCGGCAGATTCTTGCCCTCATAAACGTCGAAGAGCTTGACTGCCTTGAGCAGTTTCTTCTCAGTCTGGTAGGCGATACGCTCAACTTCACCAAAAGGTACGTTGCTATCAAGCAGCAGAGCAAGGTCGCGACTTACGGCTGGGAACTTGCTTATCTCAGTGTAAGTAACGTTCTGCTTCTGTATGATGCGCATTATCTGGTTCCAACGAATATCGGCGAAATATACAGGAGAATCAATGTCGAAAGCCTTTGTGAGCTTGCTCGACACGATGCCCATCTCTGCCAACACTTTGCCGCCTCTGTTCTCGATGCAGATGCTTGCGCTATAAATGTCGCTCTTGCCTTCTGCGAACACAAGCATTCCGAAGGGAACTCCCAGTCGCGTGAAGATGTTTATCACGTATGCCTTGAGCTGAGCGAACGAGCTATCCTCATCTGGATGTGCCCAACTGCCACGAACACGCTTGCCTGTCAGCCAAAGTCCAAGATGATAGTCCTCGCTATAAGCGTCAAGCACATGCTTGATAACCTCAGGGTCGCGACTGCTGCTCACACCTGGAATGATGTCGGGACACTTCTTCTCTGCCTGGAAACGATAGCAATTGCCGTACTCGAAGAAACGCAGGTCGGTATTGCGATAGCTGATGTTTCGTGCAATACTCTCAAGTCCTCCAAAGAGAAGAGTTTGTCGCAGGGCATTGAGGTCCTGACTAAGCGGGTTGAGAAGCTTCACCGACTCCTCGCTCTTATAAGACTCCAAGCCATCGTAGTAAGCGCCACGCTGAAGACTATTATTCAGGATTTCGCGGAAGCCACCACCCACCAATTGCTCGGCAATAATGTTCTGGAGCTTGTGACTGGTGTCGTGAATCGTCTTTGTGGTCAAGCTATTCTTGAGCGTTGACGGAATCTCCACATTATTATATCCATAGATGCGAAGGATATCCTCTACCACATCGCAAGGACGCTGCACATCCACTCTGTAAGCGGGAACGGTCAACTCGAGTCCTTCGCCACTTTCCTTGTCAACCTTCATCTCGAGGCTCGTAACGATGCTCTTGATGGTTTCGGCAGGAATGTGCTTGCCAATGAGGCTGTCCACATAATCGTATTTGAGCGAAACCTTGAAGTCGGGCAGTTGCTTGGGATGAACATCCACAATCTGCATGCTGACCTTCGCGCCTGCAAGCTCTTTTGCAAGGATGGCTGCCTGCTTGATAGCGTAGATTTGACCATTAGGATCGATGCCGCGCTCGAAGCGGAAACTTGCATCCGTGCTGAGTCCATGACGACGAGCACTCTTGCGAATGCTGGTCGGATTGAAGTAAGCACTCTCCAACAGAACATTAACAGTCGTGTCGTAAGTGCCGCTACCCTTGCCGCCAAAGACGCCTGCAATACACATCGGCTCCTTCGCATTACAGATAGCGAGGTCTTGATTCGAGAGCTTATGCTCAACGCCATCGAGCGTCACGAAAGGCGTTCCTTCAGGCAACGTCTTGACGATGACTTGCTTACCCTCAATCATATCGGCATCGAAGCAATGCAGAGGCTGGCCGTAAGCCATCATAATATAGTTCGTGATGTCCACGATATTGTTGATGGGACGCAGACCAATCGTGCGAAGCTTATTCTGAAGCCACTCAGGACTCTCCTTCACCTCGCAGCCCGTCAAAGTAACGCCAACATAGCGAGGGCAGAGGTCTGGGTCGTCGATGCTGATACTGATGGGCAGAGACTCATCGTCCACCTTGAACTTCTCGCAGTCAGGACGATGAAGACTCGTTTTGTAGCCGTTCTGGATGAGCCAAGCATAGAGGTCACGAGCCACACCATAATGGCTGCAAGCGTCTGCTCTGTTGGGAGTTATGTCAACCTCGATGAGGTAATCGCTCTCGACATGATAGTACTCAGCTGCAGGAGTGCCGACCTTTGCGTCTGCGGGAAGAACGATGATTCCGCTGTGGTCGTTGCCAATGCCAATCTCGTCTTCTGCACAAAGCATGCCGCAACTCTCAATGCCACGAAGCTTGCTGCGCTTGATGGTAAAGCATTCGTCGCCATCATAGAGCTTGGTTCCCACAACTGCTGCAATGACCTTCTGACCTGCAGCCACATTCGGAGCGCCGCAGACAACCTGAATGGGTTCGCCTTCTCCCACGTTAACTGTGCAAACGTGCATGTGGTCGCTGTTTGGATGAGGTTCGCAAGTCAGCACTTCGGCCACATAAAGACCTTCCAAACCGCCTTTTATGGTCTGAACTTCTTCTACGCTATCCACCTCGAGGCCTGCGCTAGTAAGGGCATCGGCAACCTCTTGAGCACTCAGCGTAGTATCGACATATTCCTTAAGCCATTTGTATGATATGTTCATGTTTCTTTCCTTATTATATTTTTATTTTGCGTGCAAAAGTACAAAAAACTTTGCACATAGCAAAACTTAGCGAGACATTTTTTTCATCTCTTGCAGGAGTGAAAGAAAACAACTGCAGTGAAGTTGCCAAAGTTAACGTGTTATGATTGCAAAGTTAACGTGTTACGTTTGCCATCGTAACGTGTGATGTTTGGGAACGACCTTAGAGACTCAAAGAACTATGAACCAAGGATTGTGTAAATCAGGCTTGTTGTAAGTGAGAGGCTGATTGCTTGAAGCATCGACCACCATTCGGCCCGCAGCCCTTGCAATCGCGTCTCCAGCAGCCGTATCCCACTCCATTGTGGGGGCAAAACGCGGATAAACGTCTGCACTTCCCTCGGCAACCAGACAAATCTTCAAGCTACTTCCGCTACTGATAAGCTGAACTTTGTCGTGTTTTTGGCGCAGTTGATTGAGATATTCTTCTGTCTCAGGACTCAGATGAGAACGGCTTGCCACGACCACAAAGCCTTCCTTCTTTTTCGACAGAGGCAACGCCTCTCGCTCCTCTCCCACTCCCTTCCAAGCTCCTTTGCCAACAATACCTGAATAGAGCACACCTTGAGCAGGCACATAGATAACGCCAAGAACAGGCGAACCACCTTCTACAAGGGCGATGTTGACTGTGAACTCGCCATTCTTCTTGATGAATTCCTTTGTACCATCAAGTGGGTCAACCACCCAAAGTCTGTCCCAAGTTTTACGTTCTTCAAAAGGAAGATGAGCACCCTCTTCACTCAGGATAGGAATGTTCGTTTGGTTAAGGTAGCGGACTATGCAATTGTGTGCGGCTTTGTCGGCAAGAGTGAGGGGACTATTGTCAGCTTTTTTCTCAATTCCAAAATCCTGTTTCGGATCGAGATAAATGCCCATAATCTCCTTTCCAGCCTCAAGAGCGGCCTCGATTGCAAGTTGAAGAAGGTTTTCCATCCTTTTATAGCATCTTTAGAGCCAACTTGATAACGCGCTCTACAGGAGCATCAGGCTCGTCAGTAAGGATTTTCTGTACGACTTTATGTGCAGGAGCAGGACTGAATCCAAGCATAGAAAGAGCCGCAACTGCCTCGTCCATAATCTCCTTATTAACTGCCGGAGCTGCCGATGCAGAGGGCGATGCAGCCTCAATTCCAAGGGAGCCAATCTTATCGCGAAGGTCCACGATAATTCGCTGAGCTGCCTTCGGCCCAATTCCCTTCACAGATTTGAGCATCTTATCGTTGCCCTCGCTAATGATGCCAGCCAGTTCGGAAACCGTCATAGACGAGAGAATCACTCTGCTAGTGGCTGCTCCAATACCGCTCACACTAGTCAGCAAGAGGAAAAGTTCGCGCTCAGCTCTCGTGCTGAAACCCCACAACTGATAAGCATCCTCTCGAATCGATTCAGTAATCCACAACTTAACTTCCTGCTTTCCTTGTATTGCAGAAAAAGTGTTCAAAGAGATATTCACGCCATAACCAACTCCGTGACACTCGACTACGGCAAGGGCTGGAGTAAGGTCGGCAAGCGTTCCTTTCAGATATTCTATCATGTTTGTTTTGTTATTATTGTTTTGCAAAGATATAAAAAAAGGCCGAAAAAAGCGTCACAAAACAGGTAAAAACAAGAAAAATGCACAGAAATGCAGCCATAAATATAATAAAAGGAGCTATGCGTACGTTATAAAATAGCATGAGCGCGCGAAAAATCATATTGGCTCTTTGTGTGTTAGCAAGCATAAATGTGTTGCTGGCAATGAGTCATTCCTATATGTTAGAGGCTTCGGAACAAGCCGCTCCAGCCGATACGGTTTCCGATGGGAAGCCGCGCTATTCCGTTCGTAAAACTGGTACTCAGGATACAAAAGACCTCAAGAAGAAGACTGCCGACCTGAAAGACCCAGACAACTTGACGACCGAAGTTATCTACGATGAGAAGGATAACACATATACAATAGGCACTTCATTCTCTGGCTCAGAAGCCTCTGGCGCAGGTCAAGGCACAAGAGGCGGCGGAAGTACAGGAACTCGAGGTTCCAGCTCTAGCAGCGGAAGAAGTGGAAGCAGAACTCAAACCACTTCGAGTGCCTCTTCTACTGGTGCCGCAGGAGCATCTTCGGGCAGCCTTCTTCCTGGCAGAGCAGGCTTTACGCTTGGCACAGCCACGAGTTTCTTGAACGCTCCTGTCTTGATGTCACCTGAAGAATATCAGGAATGGTCGTTGCAGAATAGCATGCAACAATACTGGCGTCAAAAGAATGCAGAGGCTTTCGAGGCAGAAGGAAAGAACAAGTTCGACTTCACAGATATGCACTTTAGCCTTGGACCTGCAGAAAAGATCTTTGGTCCTGGCGGCGTTCAAATCAAGACTCAAGGAAGTGCAGAACTTAAGGTGGGCATCAACGCAAAGAAGGTGAACAACCCTGCTCTTGCGGCTTCTCGCCGAAAGACTGTTGGTTTCGACTTCGACGAAAAGATCAATCTCAGCCTTAATGGTAAGGTGGGCGACAAGATTAACATGAATCTGAACTACAACACACAAGCCACCTTCGACTATGATGCCCAGAACCTCAAACTGAAATATGACGGTAAGGAGGACGAAATCGTTAAGCTCATCGAGGCTGGTAACGTTTCTTTCCCCAGCAATATCAGTCTTGTTCCTGGTGTCAGCAGTCTTTTCGGCCTTCGTACAGATGTGCAGTTCGGCAAGTTGAAGATTCAGTCTGTCATCAGCCAAAAGAAGAGTTCAAGCAGTAGTGTCAGCAGTAAAGGCGGCTCGCAGACAACCAATTTCGAGTTCAGCGCCACAAACTACGAAGAGAATCGGCACTTCTTCCTCTCCCACTTCTTCCGTGAAAGATACGACAAGAACATGGAGAGTTTGCCCACAATCTCAAGCGGAATCAACATTAAACGCGTAGAAATCTGGGTGACCAACAAGAGTGGTAGAACGGAGAACAACCGCAATATTATCGCTTTGGCTGACTTGGGCGAGCCATCATACATTTATAATACTGATCTTTGGACAAACACGGGCATCAACGTTCCCAGCAACCGCTCTAATAGCGAGTACGACCGTCTCATAAATGATTATCCTGATGCTCGCGACATTTCACAAGCTACCACCATTCTCGACGGAATATATAACTTCCAAGGCAGTATCGATTACGAAAAGTTGCAAGCCGCCAGAAAGCTTTCCAGCAGCGAATATACTGTCAACAATGCCTTGGGTTATGTAAGCCTCTCAAGCACTCTACAAGTAGATGACGTCCTCGCCGTTGCCTATGAATACACCTATATGGGTACGACCTATCAGGTTGGTGAGTTCGCAAGCGACCTTACAGATAACTCGAAGGCACTCTTTGTTAAGCTGCTGAAAGGCACTTCCGGAAGTCCTAAGCTGCCTACTTGGCGCTTGATGATGAAAAACATCTATTACCTTGGCACTCAAAAGGTATTGGCAGACAAGTTCCGTCTGGACATCAAGTACCAAAGCGACTCTACTGGCGTCTATCTCAGTTATCTTCCTGAAGAGCAGTTCAAGAACACCATCCTCTTGAGAGCACTCAATCTCGACCGTTTGGATGCCAAGAACAACCCACATCCTAATGGTCAGTTCGACTATGTGGAAGGCTACACCATCAGCAAAGGTCGCATTATCTTCCCAGTTGCAGAGCCTTTTGGTGAACATCTGGCGAAATGGATAGGCAATCCTGCTCTTGCTGATAAGTATTGTTTCCGCGAACTATATGATAGTACAAAGACCGTTGCCAAGCAGATTTCCGAGCACGACAAATTCCTGTTGACTGGTCGCTACAAAGGAACCAATGCAGGCGAAATCGACTTGGGCGTAACAAACATTGCAAGAGGTTCAGTCGTTGTGACTGCCGGAGGTGTTACACTAACAGAGAATACTGACTATACGGTCGATTACAATATGGGCCGCGTAACCATCATCAACCAGAGCCTCATCGATGCAGGCACCAATATCAGCGCTTCCGTAGAGAGTAACGACACTTATGGTATGCAGCGAAAGACGATGCTCGGCTTGAACATGGACTATGCCATCAACAAGAACTTCACTGTGGGTGGTACCCTGATGTACCTTAGTGAACAACCACTCACAACGAAGGTCAGCATGGGCAACGAGCCGCTGAAGAACACACTTTGGGGATTGCATGTAAGTTGGAAGAAAGAGAGTCAATGGCTCACCAACATGATCGACAAACTGCCTCTCATTCAATGTACTCAACCAAGCCTTATCTCCTTTAATGGTGAGTTTGCTCAACTCATTGCAGGACAGAACCATAGTGTTCAGGGAGATGCCTCTTATCTCGATGACTTCGAAAGCAGCAGCATCAAGAGCAGCTTGACGCAACCTACTTATTGGACTATGTCAAGTACGCCAAGTATGTTCGCAGAGAGCAAGATGACGACTAATGCTGCTTATGGATACAACAGAGCTCTCTTGGCTTGGTATTACGTTGACCCTATCTTCACTCGCAGAAGCAGCACTTTGACTCCAAGTCACATTAAGAGCGACCTCGACCAACTTTCAAGCCATTATGTTCGTGAAGTATATGAACGCGAGCTTTATCCACAGAAATCACAGAACACCTATACAAGTTCTACGGGACTAAATGTCCTGAACCTTGCTTACTATCCTAAAGAACGAGGAGCCTACAACCTCACAACAGATGTTGACCAGAACGGTCACCTTACTCATCCGGAAGAAAGATGGGGCGGCATGATGCGTAAACTCGACAATACTGACTTCGAGGCTCAAAACATTGAGTACATCGAGTTCTGGATGATGGACCCATTCATCTACAAACGCGACCTTCCTGGCAATCACGGTGGCGACCTCTACTTCAACTTAGGTGAGGTTTCCGAAGATATCCTGAAGGACGGCAAGAAGTACTTCGAGAGCGGAATGCCTGTTGACGGCAATCCACAATACTTTACTGAAGGTTACTGGGGACGCATTCCTAATAGTAGTAGCGTGACCTATGCCTTCAACAACGAAGCAGGAGCGAGAGCCAAGCAAGATGTCGGTCTTAACGGTCTTAATGATGAAGAAGAACGAGAGTTTGGCCTCTACGCGAATTACCTTCAGCAGATACAGAGCAAAGTTTCGCCTGTTGTATTTGACAGCATCTATAACGACCCTGCGAACGACAACTATCACTACTATCGCGGCACAGACTTCGACGAGCTTCGAATGTCCATCCTCAACCGCTACAAGCGCATCAATATGCCACAAGGCAATAGTGCTGACTCAGACACAAGGCCTGAGAGTTACGAAACTGCATGGAAAGTAACTCCTGATGTAGAGGACATCAACCAAGACTACACCCTCAACGAATACGAGAAATACTATCAGTATCATGTAAGCATTCGACCAGAGGATATGGTGGTTGGCCGCAACCATATTGCCGACAAGCGAGTGGCAAGCGTTAAACTTCGTAACGGTAACACAGAAGAATGTACTTGGTATCTTTTCCGAGTTCCCTTGACAGAATACGAAAGCAAGGAAGGAAACATCAACGACTTCACTAGCATCCGTTTCATGCGTCTCTTCATGACGGGCTTTGAAGAAGAAACCATTCTTCGTCTTGCCACTCTCGACCTCGTTCAAGGCGATTGGCGTATGTATCAGCAACCGCTATACAATGGCGATGTCCCTTCCAGTGGAGGCGGCACATTGGAGATTAGTACGGTTTGTATCGAAGAGAACAACGACAAGCAACCTGTTAACTATGTCCTGCCTCCTGGAATCACCCGAATCACCGACCCATCGCAATCTCAACTTGTGGAAGCCAACGAACAGGCTATGTGTATGGTGGCTCGCAATCTTGGAGGAAGTGAAGCAAAGGCTGTCTATAAGAACTGCAACTACGACATGCGTCAATACAAACACTTGCAGATGTATGTTCACGCCAATGCTCTTGCAGAGAATATTACCTCTACTACTGATGGAGAATGCAGCGTATTCATTCGTCTTGGCTCTGACTACAAGAGCAACTACTACGAATACGAAGTGCCTTTGAAACTTACTCCAGAAGGCTATTATGATACATACAGTGCTCAAGGATGCTTGGCAGTTTGGCCTGTAGAGAATATGGTTGATATCAATTTCGACCTTTTCACATCACTCAAGAAGCAAAGAAATGCTCAGGCCAGCATCGGAGTAGCCGCCATGAACCGACTCTTCTCTACTTACGACGAAGACCATCCTAATAACCGCATCTCCATTATGGGTAATCCTACTCTTGGTGAAGTCAAGACCATTATGATTGGTATTCGCAACAATAGCGGTAAGACGAAGAGCATCGAGGTATGGGCAAACGAATTACGACTGCAAGAGTTCAGTAACTCAGGCGGTTGGGCAGCACAAGGTAGCCTGCAAGTTCAGTTAAGCGACCTCGGTTCGGTCAACGCGACAGCCAAAATGATTACTTCCGGCTTTGGTGGCATCGAACAAAGTGTGGCACAGAGAAAGAACGAGGACAACCTCAACTACTCCATCTCTACACACTTCGACCTCGGTCGTCTTCTTCCAGAGAAGGCTAAACTTACGGTTCCGATGTACTATAGTTATAGTAAGGAGAAGATATCGCCCAAGTATAATCCCTTCGATACGGATATGCTTCTCGACGATGCTCTCGATGCCCTTGCCAATGAGCAACAGCGCGATTCTCTGCGAAGTCTGACCAATCACACAGAAACCAATAAGAATCTCTCCTTTACAGGTGTTAGGCTAAACATCAGCACTCGTAAGCATCCCATGCCTTACGACCCCGCGAACTTCACTTTTGGTTACAGTCGCTCATCTCAATTCACGGAAGGACAAACGACTGTCTACGAGCGTGAACTGAACTGGAAGGCTAACATCAATTACTCCTGGAGTCCGAACTGGAAGACTTGGGAACCTTTCAAGAACCTCAAGGGAAAGAGCAAGTGGTTAGACATCATCAAGGCACAAAACCTTGCTTATGCTCCGCAAAGCATTACGTTCTCAACCGACATGAACCGTAACTACTATGAGCTTCAGGAACGTGACCTCGAGAATCCTGGTGACCTCTCCGCTCTCCCTGCAACCTTCAGTCAGAACTGGACTTGGAACCGCAACTTCTCGCTCAAGTGGGACATCTTCAAGGCATTGCATTTCACCTTCCAAAGTGGCACGAAGGCTGAGATTGAAGAGCCTTACACACAAATCAACAAAGACCTTTATCCTGACCGTTACGAGGCTTGGAAGGACTCTGTAAAGTGGAGTCTCCGCAACTTCGGGCGTCCTCTCGATTATCATCAGAACACACAACTCAGCTATAAGCTGCCTTTGGAAAAGATTCCTGTCTTTGATTGGGCTTCTGTCGATGGTGCTTATACCGCCAACTATACTTGGAAACGTGGTGCTGAAAGAGTTGGTCGTCCGTCTCTTGGCAATACTATCAATTCCCAGCGCACAGTTAACATCAACGGCAGACTTGACTTGGAGAAACTCTACAATCACAGCAAATTCCTTCAAGAAGCTAACAAGCGCTTCTCTGCTGCCAATGCTAAGGCTGGTGCCAACCAGAAACGTGCTGAGAAGGAAAGAGAGGATAAGGCTAAGAAAGCTGCCAAGGAGAAGGAAAGAGATGCCCGTCAGAGAGCAGAACAAGAGTCGATGAATACTGGCGAGCCTGTGGATAGCATCCTTGCAAGACAGCAGAATGCGGGTGGCAAGCAAGGTAATGCTGCTGGTGTAACCAATAAGAAAAAGCCAGAGAACAAAGGTTTCGTGCAAGAGATAACCCTATATCCTGACTCTGACCTTGTTATTGCTCACGGCCAAAAGTCTAAGCGCGTTCGTGTTACAGCTCGAGACAGTAGCGGCTTTGCGTACAACATTAAATATAAAAAGGTTGACGAAAATAGCATCCGCATTGTACGGACTCCAGTTGATACGACAAATGTGCGTTTGAATGTCATTGCATTACCCAAAGCATCAGAGCAGAAGTGGTATGGTTTGGCACAAACTGCGGCTCGTTTCCTGATGATGATACGTAATGTCAGCATCACCTATCGCAACACCTACAACCTTGCCGTTCCAGGCTTCCTGCCCGATGTTGGCGATATGCTTGGACAAAGGAAACTTGGCGGCATGTTCACGCCTGGACTTGACTTTGGCTTCGGCCTCGTTGATGACTCTTATCTCAGCAAAGCAAAGAGCCGCGGATGGCTGCTTGGAAACGATAGTGTGGCTACTCCAGCTACCATTGCAAAGACAGAAGATGTGCAAGTGAAGATGACTTTGGAGCCCTTCACAGACCTCAAGATTGACCTCAATATGAGTCGTACAGACAATCGCAACAAGAGCATCCAATATATGTATGGAACTCCTCCAACGCATAGCGGTTCGTTCAACATGACAACTATCAGTATTGGCTCTGCTTTCGCTAGTATCGGTTCTGCAGGAAATGGCTATTACAGCAAGACGTTCCAGAAGTTCCAAGACAACATTGAGGTCTATCAGAAGAAGGTAGAAGACCTATATCGCGGCATTCGCTATCCTGCAGCAACAGGCATGAACGGCACTTTCAATCCTGAGAACGGAACAGTCAACAAGTATAGTGCTGACGTTATGGTGCCTGCTTTTCTCAACGCTTACACAGGAAGCAGTTCGCTCGACATCTTCCCATCACTTCTTAAGATGTTGCCTAACTGGAGTATCAACTACAAAGGTTTGAGCAATCTGCCTTGGCTGCGCGACCACTTCAAGAGCATTAACCTCACTCACGCATACAAAAGCATCTATGCAGTCGGCTCTTATCACTCTTACAGCTCTTGGGTTGAGTGCATGGGCACAGGCGGACTTGGCTTCATTCAGAACACTACAACTGGAGGTTACATTCCTAATAGTCTTCTTGATGTAAGCACAGTCAGCATCAACGAAAGTTTCTCGCCACTCATCGGCATCAATACTACCTTCAACAACAACATGACGCTCAAGTTGGAATATAAGACCACGCGAGTCCTCAACCTGAGTATGACCAGTGCTCAACTCATGGAAACAGGCTCGAAGGACTTCGTTCTTGGATGGGGTTATAAGATAAACGACTTCAACCTGAGCAGTATCTTCCGTGGAAGGAAAGCCAGCGAACAAGTGGCTAAGAATACTAAGACGAAAGGCAAATCGCCTAACTCAATGAATGATAGCGACCTTGGAGATACAAACAGAGGCGGCACTTCAAGTGCTCGAGGCAACTCTGGTAAGTCGAAAATTGCTCATGATTTGAACCTGCGTTTCGACTTCAGTATCCGCAATCAAAGCGCCATTAAACGCGACTTGCAAAGCAATCTCTGCGAAGCTACCAGCGGCAACAAGGCCTTCAAGACAAGCGCTCAAGTCGATTATACTATGAGCAGAATGGTGACGCTCAGCCTTTTCTACGACCGCCAACGTTCTGCCCCACTCCTTTCCAGCAGCAGCTATCCTACCATTACCCAGGACTTCGGAATGACCATGAAGTTCTCTCTCACAAGGTAAAAAGGTCTCCAGTTTCAACTAGGCTCAGTTAAAATCCAAACGTAACGTGTTATGTTGGCAAAGTTAACGTGTTACGTTGGCGAACTTAACGTGTTATGATTGCAATCGTAACTAGGAGGAATGCAATTTCACACATTTTCCATCCGACTTTATATTTATTGAACAATATGGGTGGAGTGATGTGAAACTATTCCTTTGACAGAGTTCTCGTGGGGATTTCGCCTAATGCATTTTAGGGAAATACCCCTATGCAATTAGGCATTCTCCTTCTTAATATATTGAGAAAATGCCCGAACTTTGCATCGTGATTCAGAAACAAATGTCAAACATTTAAAGATAAGAGACAAAGTTATGAAGAAGATAATGATTATGGCAATGATGATGGCCATGGCTATCTCTGCCAAAGCAATGAGCTATAAAGAAGCAAAGTACGAGGCTCTTTTCCTTTCGGACAAGATGGCCTATGAGCTGAACCTGTCTAGTGCCCAGTATGATGACGTTTACGAAATCAATCTGGACTACCTGATGAGTGTGAATGGTTACAACGATGCCTATGGCAAATGGTGGAACCGCCGCAACAACGATCTGAAGTATGTGCTGAGTGCTTATCAATATGAGAAGTACATGAAGCTGAACTATTTCTATCGTCCTCTTTCTTGGGAGAAAGGTGCTTGGTCTTTCAATGTTTACAATCACTACAAGAACAAGAACCACTTCTACAAGAGCAACCCGAAGGGCTATTCCAGCTACAAGGGTGGCAATAACAAAAAGTCAGACCGCTTCTATGCTGATAGGAATTCTTCTAAGCAGAATGGAAAGCGTGGAAATGACAAAAAGGCTAACGGAAATGGCTCTGTTTCAAGGAATTCTTCAAGCAATCATCGCGCGTTGGCTCAAAACAACAATGGCAGCCGCAGCAATGGTTCAGTCCGCTCTGGTCGTCGCTAAAGGTTACTCTTAACTCTCTATATGCCTCGTAAGAGGACACTGGGGAATCTCAAAAATGAGGTTCCCCTTTTGTTATACTTAATCGTTGATGTAGTTTTTGGTACTCAATTCATAATAGAGAGCTTCTAATTCACGCAAAGACAAGTTCTTCACAGAATCCGTTATCTTCTGTAGCAGCTCTTCACGCTGGGTTTCTTCTGACTGCTCAAATACTCTGTATGCCATATTCTCATTCTTTTGTAATTTCTTTTCCGAAGCATCTTTTGAACTCGCTCTCGAAGTTTGGAGTCAAAATGCCCTGCCCCATCGCTTCTCGAATCTCCTGAATCGTCCAGAAACGACCACCATTCAGTTCTTCTGTCGATGGACGTATCTCTCCGTCATAGATGGTTCGATGCACATAAACCAACTCGCGCTCTCGTTTACTTTCGAAGACATACTTGTCTATGAGTTCTGGTTTGAAGTCTGTAATGCCTAACTCTTCACACACCTCACGATACAGAGCCACCTCTGGAGTCTCACCATAGTCAATGTGTCCTCCAACAGCTGTGTCCCACTTCCCAGGCTGTATATCTTTCCATTCTGGCCTTTTCTGCAGATATATTTCGCCCTTGGAATTGAACACATGAAGATGAACTACGGGATGAAGCATCATGGAACCGCTGTGGCACTCGCCTCTTGTTGCAGAGCCAACTACCGTTCCGCTTTCATCTACAATCGGAAATAACTCTTTCTGATTAACCATTACAGCCGTTTTTCAGTTACAAAAATAAGCAAATCCTGTCAAATACATCGCGAAACACATTACAATTAATACCTATTGTACGCAAAATCACATTACACCTTCATTTATAGCCACATGAAGACCAGCAAAACCTTTAAATTACGGTCTGAACATAAAATTTTTGAACGCCCCAAATATGCGAAAAGTATAGGAAAAAGTATCAAAACGAGGGGGGCATGCACGTTTTTTAGGCTAAAATGGGGGTATTTTGATATTTTCTGTAACAAATTAGATGAAAAAATCTTTAGTGTAGAGCTTTTGCGAGAAGTATAACTTATTGTAAATCTGCCTATTAGATGAATTCTAACTTAGTTGAGCGTTACAGTTACAGTTATTACAGTTATTTTTTGAGAGGGTATCAAATTTCTCCTTTTATTATATATTATTATATATATTATTAATTACTAAATAGTTATATAGTATTAGAAAGGAGATTTGACACATTATCATACCTTGAAAAAGAAACTGTAACTGTAATAACTGTAACGCCCAGTCATTATTCCAGGCTCTTCACTCTTTCTCTATAAAGCCTACTACAAAAGAGATCCCTCGGCTATAGGCAGCTATAAATAACTAATGGCAGTGTTTTGCGAAGAGTGAACGCCTTGATTTTTCACCAACTTATTTGATAGGTGCGGAAAATATCTGTGCCGACACACTAAAAGAAAGCCGATTAACGTTATATAGAAAAAAGGTATGATGAAACGACTCCTTGCTATTCTCTCCGTCCTTGCCCTCTTGTCCGCATGTACGAATGATACAGACGATGGCGATGTCATCGTAGATCCAGACTTGCACCCCGTCGTATTGAATACAGGAAAGTTGCTCTCCATCGACGGCAGCCGAATGCACATCGCTTACAGCTACGATGAGATGGGGCGCGTCACATATGCCGAGCAGTTCGACACTACATGGTACATTGTAAAGAAGATAGGCGAGTACCGCTACGATGCCAACCGCATCTACATCTCCTTCATGGAGTTCGAGGAGAAGCTAAACGGCGAGCGAAACAGCGCCTACAGCGGCGAATATGTCCGCGACGACACACTCTTCCTCATAGGCGGCAGAGTGGACAGTTGCGCAGGAGCCATGAAGACAAGCCTCAACAGCTTCTTCTACAAATTCCGCTATAACGAACAGGGCGAACTCATCTATGTCAAGGACGATAACGTCCATCGCGACCGCAAAGGGAAACTGGAGGTCAAGCCCTGGTATACGGAGATATATCTGCTGGAATGGCAAGACGGCAATGTCTTGCGCAGGACGAGCATCGACCCGATTCATCGCGACACAACAATATGCGACTATCGCTATTCCTCGCTAACGGGCTCTTTCGTGCTGAACGACCCTAGGAATGTCCTCTACGACTTCGTGCCTCTCATGCAAAGCGGCTACTTCGGTAAGAGCTGCAAGAATCTGTCAGGAGGCCTCGAGGCAAAGAATTTCACAGAACAAACAAACTACATGCTCGACGAACAAGGTATGGTCAGTCAGATGAAGTCTAACGTAATCTGGGACGACGGAGTGAGCCACAACTACGAGTACAGCATCCGTTGGGACAGGTGCGACTAGCAATGCATCGTTTCCCCTGAAGAATTTTTATGTATAAGTCCTCGATAGTCGACACAATACGATTCGCCAACCAAAGTCCTATGGCTACTCCATAGCGCGGAAGACGACCTCGAGGCCGTCGGAGGCGGCGCGAAGGGGGATGGGGAGGGTTTTGTTGAGTTCGTCGTGCTGGAGGCTGCCGTGAAGGCCGTTAGCGATGTGGGTAAGGTAGACGGGCTGGCCTGTTGGCGGGGTGTAGCGCTTTGTGCGGGCAAGCATACGGGCAATTCGGTGGACGACTTCGGGGGTGGAATGGTTGAAGAGGCGGAAGTCCTCTTCGTGCCCGAGACCCATCGTGGCTTCCATGACGAGGGCTGTTATGGGGCGGTCTGGGATGTCGCTCTTGTGCGAGTCGATGCCAGCCAGCCTTGCTGCCTTGCCCATGATGCCGCTTGTATCGGTGGCATAGAGCATGCGCACTCCGAGTCGACCTTCCGTGGTTCCCTCTTCGTAGAAGTCTGTGGTGTGGTTGGCCGGAAGGGGTGTGAGGGTGAGGCCTTCCACGGTGACGGGCACGCCAATCTTCAGGGTGACGAACTGGGGGACGGGCAGTTTGTTTTCTGATGCGAGTCGACGGAAGTCGGACTTTGCTCGGTCGATCCATGTATCGGAGACGTAGACTTTCTTCACTCCCAGCTTGAGTGCTTCGAGGGGCTGGTAGTGGTCGCCGTGGGAGTGGGTATAGAAGATGTGTTCTGGGTGACAGTCCTGGGGCAGCATGTCGCGCACACTAACTGTGAGGTCGATGAGCACTTTCCCGTCGAGCAACACGCTGCTGTTGCGCCTTTCGGTTGTTGTGCCGGGTTTCCATCCAGCGGCTCCTGTGCCGAGGAATCGCACCCGAAGGTCGGTATCGGAGGCCTCAACGTTCTCGCAGGTGATAGGTGAAAAACCTTTTTCTTCGTCTGGAATAGCGCCAAATGGCTTTGCATAAGCCTCTGCGCCGCTCATCCCGGTTAGTGCTATCGTGGCAAGTCCGGCTTGCATGAATTCTCTTCTGTCCATATTGTTGGTTGATTGTCTTTATCTTACGGTTGTGAAGCTCTCCTTGAAAGTAAAGGTTCTCTCGTATCCCTTGGTCTTGATGGTATAGGTCTGGCCGAGCTTGAAGGCTGGGTTGCTGACGATACTTGCGCTTCGACGCAGGGAGAATGGGATGGAAACTGTCTCGATGAGCTTATTATTGGCATCATAGATATAGATGGGTTCGTCTTTCAAAATGCCGAGACCTATGAGCAGAGCTGTAGGTTGCTTAGCGCCTTCGTTGGTAGGCACAGAGGGCATCTCGCCCATACCACCACCTACAGAAAAGACTTTGCCGCCTTCGACAATGAGGGCTGCGAAATCGCAATCGAGTCCCTCCTCGGGTGAGCCTACCTGACTCCAGGCATAGACCGTTCCGCCACGAATGACGATAGCGGGCTCATCGCTCTGCTCGTTATTACCAAACGGCGAGAAGAAGCCGCTCTTGGGATTGGAATCAACGGCATCGTTACCTGTGCTGCGAGCAATAACATTGGCGCCGTTGAACTCGATGCAATCGCCAGCATTGACAGCATCATCCGGCGAGAGCACATCTACATTGCCACCATTGAAAACGACGCCTTCCTTGCCTTCTATCCCCTCAGCTCCTGCTGTAGAAGTGCGAACAGTCACATTGCCGCTATTGATGGTAATCTTGCCTTTCGAAGCAATGCCCTTTGTGGAAGCCACATACTTATGTTTGCCACCAAAGCCGCCTCCAAAGTCGGGAAAATCACCTCCTATACTGTCCCCCATTTCAGGACGCATTCCTCCAAAGTCAGGTTTGCCTCCAGGGAAACCTGGAAAATCGCTCATGTCGAATGGAGGCATACCCCTTGGAGGATCAGGGAAACCGCCTCTCATTATGCTGTCGCCTTCCATAGGGAAACCTCCTTCTGGGCCTCCTTGGAATCCTTCTGGAGGGCCGAAAGGCTTTTCACCCAAGTTATTGCCAGAAGTCGTCACATTAAGCGTGAGGTCCTCTATAGTAATATCCTTCTTGCTCTTGATGCCTCGACAGCCGTCGCCTGTAGCTATAATGTTGAGCGTTCCCTTACCTGAGAACAGGAGTTTGTCCTTCGCCCAAATGGTGGCAGCCTTATGGTTGGCAGTATCGTTGCAGGCAGTAATGGTAAGCGTATTCTCCGAGCCTTTTGCTGCCACGATTTCAATCTTCTTCTTGTTCTTCAAGTAAAACGGAGCACCTTCCTGACTGGTCAGGTTCAAATTGTCGAGCGTCAGTTTCGCCTTACCATTGGTCTTCAGGTTGAGCTGACCATCGTCGCTCCTGCCCTTCAGAAGCAGAGTAAGCTTATGACTTTCATATAGGCTTTCAATATTCACTGTTGCTCCATCTATAGCAACACTCACACTATCCTTTTTCGTTTGTGTTACCTTTGCTTGTGAGCCATTGTAGCGAATAGTGATGTCTTCAGCATGACATACACCAAGCATCATATTACCAAGCCAAATTAAAATTATCAATCGTTTCACCATACTCCCAATTTAACCACTATTACGATGCAAAGTTACGAATAAGCGAGAGAAAAACAAAAAGATATTATAAAAAAAGATTCCTGATCTCACGACCAAGAATCTTCAACCTTAAAAATCTAATACCATGAAAAACACTTTTGCTTCGCGGTGCGGACGATTTTTGAACATCCTCCGAACCTTAGTGTGCACTTGTCTGATATTTAACACCTTACAAGTATTATCTTTTTAGGTCAAGCCTTTTTCTTTGATGAGTAACATTTGGTGAGTCTCATATTGACACTTTTTCATTGTATATTTTTCTATTACAATTTTCAGTAAAGTTCAATTTTGAGACACTTGCTACTCCATTTTTTTGAGTTTTCAGGAAACAAATTTCTCTATGTTGGGAAATTGTCACCTTGGCAATTTTTCGCTAAAAACTACCAGTATTCAAATGAGGCTCAGTTAAAAAAAGTTAAATTTTTCAAGCTTGTCGAAGCATGTCCAAAACATTTCGACAAATCTCATTTTTTCGAACATCGCCATTTTGATGTATGAGAGAAATGACTTACCTTTGTCACAGGTCAAATTCTCGTGTACATCGCAAAGGTTCACTTGAATACATCGCAAAAGTACAAAAAAAAATTGGATGTAGCACAAGCTAATGCAAAAATAATTGTTTAACTTAAATTTTTAGAATATGGCTAGTAGAAAATTAACCTCTGAACAAGCTAATTGGCTGTTTCTCCACTTCCCAAACAAAACCAATAAGGAACTCGCAGAAGAACTGACTGAAATGATTCGTAAGGAGAACCAAATCAAACTGACTAGGTTGAACAAATTGCTTGAAGAAGATTTTGGCGAATCAGCCAAGAAAATCATCGATAATAAGATTAAAGCCATAAACAAATTCAAAGCTGTCTCTGAATCATTAATAAAAAGGTACGCGCGTGAGTTGCATTGTCCTCGCAAGTCTAGAGAACATCTGATTATGTGTAACCAAGTTAAAGCAAAAGCCACAAACATCAAGAGATGGATGAAGAAAGCCGAGAAAGTAGAACATATCATGGAATGGCTACGAACCTTTGATGAAAAGGACACACGTTTCTGCGTCATTGAAGGTAATGGGCAATTGAAGAGCTTTAGAGTTTCCATAAACAGATTCAACAAGGAAGAAGGATTCGACAGAAGTATATTCCTTACATCTCAGTTCATTCCTGAGATTAGCCTGCTTCGTGTGCATGCTTCACTCTTCAGGGCATTTCAATAATTGATAAAAATAACCAACTGCTGAGTCGAATATGACAAGAGGCAAGTTGGCGCTCTTGAATATCAAAGTCCAACCCTGACCATCCGCGAGGACCGTCAGGGATGGCACCATTTTGAAAATCTTGACATATTAGATATGGTATATGTCAAACATAAACATATACAATGGCAATGATTAAACAATCTGACATCGATAGGGTTCTAGATGCTTGCAACATCGTGGATGTTGTCAAGGACTACGGCATTCAGTTGAAGCAGAAAGGCAGGTACCTCTTTGCGTGCTGCCCTTTCCACGAAGAGAAGACTGGCTCTTTTTGTGTTTCATATGAGACTGATACGTACCATTGTTTCGGATGTCACGAACATGGGAACAGCATCAGCTTCGTAATGAAATCCGATGGCTGCTCATTCCCTGAAGCTGTAAAGAAACTGGCTCAGAAATACCACATCGATATTGAGGAACGTGAGCCTATTGCTCAGGAGGAAATGGAAAGGAAGCAGAAGGAAGCGATGTACATAGCCAATGAGATTCTGGCGAAATTCTATCATGAGCTGCTTCTTAAAAATGCTGAAGCTTGCAAATATGCCTACAAAAGATGGGGAGAGGAATACTGCAAGAAACATCTCATTGGCTATTGTCCTCTAGGCGCACGACTGATTGATAAGCTGGGCATATCACAGGAAATCATCGAACAACTGGGGTTGAAGAATAAAGGTGGGTATGACTTCTTCAATGAACGTGTTGTCATTCCTATTCGTGACAGAAACCAGCATATCATTGGCTTCACAGCTCGCAGTGTTCCTATTCCCCAAGACAAGTATAAAGGCAGTGATAAGGAGCCTGCAAAGTATATGAATAGCAAAGATAGCATCATTTACAACAAGAAAAGCTCCTTTTTCGGTGCTGATACGGCTTGGGGGAGTATTGCCAGGACTGGTGTCTGCAATGTGGTTGAAGGTGCTCCTGATTGTATGCGACTGCATATCATCGGTGTCCCTAACACTTTGGCTCCCTTGGGCACTGCATGGACGGAGGAACATTGCGATATTCTGAAGAAGAAGGCTTCACATATCTGCTTCATACCTGATGCCGACCCGCCTAAGTCCGGAGAGAAGTTCGGACCTGGCATCAAGGCTGTGATGGAATCCGGTGAAGTCGCCATGAAGTTCGGCTTCACTGTCTCGGTGAAGCAGATACCCGTCGGCAAGAAGAAAAAGGATCCTGATGATTACTGCAAGACTAAAGACAAATTTGACAAACTGAAGGAAACAGATTTTGTGCTTTGGCTGGCTGACCTGCTATTTGAAAAGAATATGACTACTGAGCAGGAAGGTAAGGTCATTAACAGACTGGCTGCACTCATGGCCTACCTTGCTGATGATACTATTATAGACAGGTATATCTCTAAGCTGACAAAATACGTTCCATCCAAACGTGTATGGCAGAAGTCTGTGGATAAACAGCGAAATGAACAGGCGAAAGCAGAGGCTAAAGCGAAAGAGGAAAAGGACTCTAACCTCTTCAAAAGATACGGATTCAATGTCGAGAAAGACAGTTACTACTACTCTATATCCGAGAAAGGCGGTGTGTATGTCTGGAGCAATTTCACCATGCAACCGCTTTTCCATATCAAAGACAGCGTGAATGCCAAGCGTATATACTTGCTGAAGAACGAACATGGATTGGAGGAGCTGGTGGAATTGAAACAGGAAGACTTGGTTTCTCTGCAAAGGTTCATGCTACGTATCGAGGGATTGGGAAATTTCATCTGGAAAGCTTCTAATCGTGAATTGCTCAAACTGAAGGAATTCCTTTATGAACAAACGGAAACAGCTGAAGAAATTCGACAGTTGGGATGGCAGAAATATGGCTTCTTTGCCTTCGGTAATGGTA
>Ga0310786_10003797_pt1 | contig 21582 bp, 24 predicted proteins | sample AusTroGonzalo_MG_FD_203881 | JGI IMG/M metagenome (GOLD analysis project Ga0310786, IMG submission 203881) | Bovine rumen microbial communities from tropical cattle in Woodstock, Queensland, Australia - Gonzalo_03 (v2) (version 2) | ecosystem: Host-associated > Mammals > Digestive system >...
CGGTATGTAATTACCAAAGAGGCGGTCGAAAGACCGCCTTTTTGCTTGACTACTTGATAAACTATACGTAAATACTGGAGTTTTAGACTATGACTCAGCAAGAAAAGACATTTATCGCCTTCATGGAAGGCGTTTGCAAAAAGTTCAACTGCGTTGAAGCCGTTGCACCCCTTTCCGAAGGTTTCAAGGCTTATTGCGAAACCGCCGCAATGGCTAGGGCGTTCGGCAAGGCTACATACGGCAAGAACGACAAGAATCCGACGGTCAAGGCTGCCCGCGATTCCTATAAGAAAGACCTGAAGAACTATTGCAAGGACAAGGACGCCAAGGCACGCGCCGAAGCGTTCCACATGGGCAACGAGGAACAGTGGCTCGAAAACAGGCTGAAAGACAGCAAAAAGTCGTGCTCTGGAAAGACTTGCACTGAAGCAAGTGATGCTGCTATACGAGCGTTGAAACCAAATACTACGTTGATTAGAAAAATTGGCGATAAGCATTATACAAAAAATAGTGACGGTAGATGGAATCTTAGTCCAGTTACCGCAAAGAGTGTAGCTAGTCTTGTTGTTCAACATGCGAACCCAGATAGAAACGAGACGGTTAGTGATGATGAATATGCGGTCGTTGGTATGTTAGATAGCAACAGTCCATGTTATGATTCGGCTATTGCTGATGAATTAAATGAAAAATTCCGTAATAGAGAACCTGGAATGACGATTCAAGATTGCTATGACTATACGGTCGAGAATATTGGTAAATCGCATCCAGAGGCAGTAGAAGCCGGTCGCCAATTAGTACAGCGTTATAATGACGAGTTGAATGCGTCTTTGCAAGAAGTGCTTGGCATAAAACTGTTTTAACTAGTGTAGTTTTGCTTGGTACTACATTTCCAACTCTTCTTAAAGACCGTATTTCATCTAGAAATACGGTCTTTTTTCATTTCAATGTAGCTTTTTGACCATTTTTTAACGCCTTTTTCGGTGTCTGCTAAACATAATGTCAAGAAGCCTTTGAAGAGCAGCATGGTGCTGCCGAAAAGGCACAACCTAAAGGTAACACTATGCAGACACTTCAGAAGAAGAATCTTACTCGTAAGTGGCAGTCCGTGCTTGAGTCCAACCTCGGCCCGGCTATGCATACCCGTGCAGAAGCCAGCGTGATTGCTACCTTGCTCGAAAACCAGAACAAGCTCAACCGTGGTGCTCTTATTGAAGCTGCCAACGTCTCCGCAGACGTTGCTCAGTATCAGCAGTACGCTCTCCCGATGATTCGTCGCCAGTTCCCGGAACTCCTTGCGATGAAGACGGTCGCCGTCATTCCGACTACGACTCCGATGGGTATCTACTTCGCTCTCCGTTATCTCTACGATAACGAACCGACCAAGACTACGCCTTTCCGTAACGGTCAGAAGCAAGAAATCGGTTACGACCTCGTAGCTGACCACACTGGCTTTGCTGGCACGTTCAACCCGTGGAGCACTGGTGCTGGCGAAATGCTCTCCAACTACTCCGAAGGTACGGCTACGACTGGTGCTTCCGCTACTGGTAACACCTTCGATCCGCGTGAACCGGGTCTCCTCTACAACAACTTCGGCGGTTCCTATGTCGCCGGTGACGACATGTACGGTCAGTACTCCTTCAACATCAAGAAGGCATCTATCAAGGTGATTTCTGGTGCTATCAAGGTCGGTACTCGTGCAATCAAGTCTCACTATACCATCGAACTCCAGCAGGATATGGCTGCCGCTCACGGTCAGGACGTGGAAGCCCTCTTGCTCGAAGGTCTCCAGTTTGAAATTCAACAGAACATCGACCGTGAAATCCTCATGGCTATGGTGATCGTTGCCCAGACCCCGTCTCTCGGTGGTGAAGCTCCGATTAACATGGACCTTGCTGATCCGAACCGCCTCAACGCTGGTATGGGTCGCTGGGCTGCTGAACGTATCGCTGGTGGTATTGTCAACACCATGATTGCAGTCTCCCGCAAGATTGCTCTCACGACTCGTATGGGTTGCGGTAACTTCGCTATCGTGTCTCCGGACATCGCCGCTGCTGTGGCTACCCTTAACAACGGTATCTACACTCCGACCTACCTCCAGACCGATGCCGCTGTTCAGCCGGCTGGTGGCGTTGCTGACGCTGGTTCTCTCTTGAATGGCAACATCAAGTTGTACCAGGATATCTACGCAAACGCTTCCTACGCCCTCTTGGGTTACAAGGGTCCGCGCCAGGGCGAATCGGGTATCATCATGATGCCTTACATCCCTTATATCTTCTGCAAGACCGCTGGTCAGGAAGATGGTTCTCCGCGTCTCATCGTCAAGTCTCGTTATGCCATCGTGGCTAACCTCTTGGGTGCTGGTCAGTTCTACCGTTTGATCCACTTCAAGAACGTGTCTAGCGTCATCACTGGCATCGACCTTGAAAACAACCCGTGGGAAAGCAACGGCTCCGTTGGTGGTGCGTCTCTGCAGCCGGGTCTCTCTTACGAGACTGTTCCGGGTGCTAAGGACAACCTCGTCAACGTCGCTGGTGGTCTCTCCTTCGAGAACAACAACTGGTAATTGTTGACCTAACTTTGCTCCTTGGTTAGGGAATGGCGGTGAAGCAATTCACCGCCATTTTTGTATCTTGAAAGTTCTGCCCGGCGGTTTTGCAGACTATATACCTTCACATAGGATTTGCTGAAAACAGCATTTTGTTGTTGACACCAATCTTGTTTTTATGTATCTTATGGACGAGGCTAATATGTATAGATGCTTAATTTGTGAAAAGGCTGGCAAGGTCGTCGAATATGAAAAGGCGAGTTCTCTTGGGACTCATCTATGGAAAACTCATGACTTGAAGCCACAGCAGTATTACGACCAGTACTTGGCGAAGCCGGGTGACGGCAAGTGTGCCGAGTGCGGCAAGCCGACGTCATTTCGTTCTATTGGGCAGGGCTACAAGGAATTTTGTAGCAAGAAGTGTGCAGCTAAGCACATTGCAGCTGACGCCGACCGAAATGCCCACAAGGTAACTGCCCGTATGGAAACCGTCAACAAGCTTGATGAAGAGACTAACGGCGAGTACCGCAAGAATGTTCTCGAATCTCGCAAGGCTACGATGGTAGAGCGACATGGTGTCGAGTTCTATTCCCAGCACAAGGATTTCAAGGACAAGTATTATGCTACCAACTTGGAAAAGTATGGCGTGAAGTCGTATATCGAGTTGCCCGAGTTTCAGAGACATTTACAGCAAATTAATATCGAACGGATGGGTGTCCCTTATTACTTCTGCAAGCGTAAAGAAGACGCCATTCCGGGCTATATCGAACTTCTCAAGAAGTACGACTGCGAGCTTATCGATTTCGGAAACAAGAAGGAAATCACTTTCAAGTGCAATAAGTGCGGTCACACGATGACCGAGCAAGACTTGTATATCAAGAGCCGAGACAATCTGGGCTGTACGCCGTGTTCTCACTGCAAGCCGAAGGATGCGTGGTCTTCTATAGCCGAAGACCAGCTTCGAGACTATATTGAAAGTCTTGGCTTCAAGACGGAACATTATGACCGTAACTTCCTTGACGTATATGGTGCTGACATCGTTATCGAGTCGAAGAAGCTAATTATCGAGTATGACGGGATTCACTGGCACAATGAGCTTTACCGTCCGTCTGATTACCATCTGATGAAGACAGAGCTTGCCGAGAAGGCTGGTTATAGATTGATCCATATATTCTCCAACGAGTGGGAGAACAAGCCGGATATTGTCAAGTCGAGGCTGGAAACGATACTTGGATGCAATCAGCGTCCGGTGTACGCCAGAAAGTGCGAAGTACGTACGATTAGTTATGAACTGTCCAACCAGTTCATGGAGAAGTACCACATACAGGGCGAGTGCGTAGGTTCTACGCATCGCTATGGTCTGTACGAGGGCGAGACCTTGTTGGCGGTGATGACGTTCGGTCCGGGACGATATTCAAAGAAGGACACGGAGCTTCTCCGTTATTGCACCGTCCCTGGGGTTTCCATTGTAGGCGGAGCCGGTAAGCTTTTCAAGCACTATCTGAAGGAAGTAGACCCGGACAGCGTTGTGACGTTTGCCGACCGTCGCTGGTCCGGCAACGGAGCGTTTTATGACAAGATCGGCTTTACTCTGGTGGGGATTACAGAGCCGTCCTACTATTATGTAGTGGGGAATACGCTTGCAAACCGCATGCAGTTCCAGAAGTACAAGCTGGTCGAAGCCGGTTACGACGCGAATAAGACCGAGCATGAAATTATGTTTGAACGGAAGATTTACCGCATCTACGACTGTGGAAATTATAAATATATTTATCGGAAATCGTTGACAAATTCGGATTGATAAACTATATTTGTATTCAAAGTTCAAGTTCATAGCGGTTCTTGAATGAAAACATATGATTTTAGGGAATATCCGGTGGTCGCTAACCGCTATCTTTGAGCGACTGCTGGATATTCCTTTTTCATAGGTAAAATATGCTTCAGCGTAATAAAGACGGGCTGTACGAGTGTGCGATATGCCACGACGTAGCGTACGAGAATGCTCGTGCACTATCCTCACACATAGGCAAGCATCATCACATCGATGCCAAGACGTATTATGACACGTATATCAAGAAGGAAGGCGAGGACAAGTGTCCGATATGCGGACAGCCATTGAAGTTCCGTTCGCTATCTGAGGGATATAGAGAGACATGTTCTAAGAAGTGTGCCGGACAGCTATTGAAGCAACATCCTGAACGTATTGCTGTACGTCAAGCGAAGACCGAGGCGACATGCTTGGAACGCTATGGTACTACCAACGGCGGTGGAACGGCAGAAGCGTTGTCGAAGGCTCAGCAGACTAACCTTGCTAGACGAGGTGTTCGGTTTGCCATGCAGTCCAAGGAAGTACAAGAGACCGCCAAACAGACATATTTGAAAGAGTATGGGGCGACCACTTACTTGCACAGCAAGGAGGGCGAGAAGGCTGTCGCCGAGACTAACATGAAGAAGTTCAACCGTCCGAACTTCTTTTCAGGAGAGGAAGGCCACATTGCTGCTAGAGAGGCATACCAAGCGAAGCATGGCTATGACCATAACATGCACGATCCGGAAGTTCTTGAGAAAAGGAAATCCGACGAGTTTGCCAAGTACGATGGCAAGTATTTTGTACAGACCGACGAGTTCAAGCAGAAGAGCAAGGAAACCCAGGAAGCCGAATACGGCACTTGGTACAGTGCGTCTGAGATTGGCAAGGCACAGTTGAGGGAGAAGACATTGGCTGAACACGGCGTCGAGTATTTCTTCCAGTCCGAACAGTTCAAGAAGTCCAACGAAGCTACTCTCATGGCTAAGTACAACGTCAAGAACTATTCGCAGACGAAGGAATGGAATGAAAAGGTCCATGCTACAAGCATGCGAGACTACAACGTTCCGCATTTTACTCAGAGTGATATTGTTAAGCAACATTATAAAGAAACTTGCTTGGATCGATTTAACGCACCAAATTTTTCGATGAGCGATGCGTACCGAGAATCACGTCTTAAAAAGTACAATGAAATGCTAGAAGCATATCATTGTGTTGGTTTGTCGTTTTCTAGTTTCTGGGAAATCCGGTTTAAATGCAATAAGTGTGGCTGTGAGTGTACCGAACAAGCACAATTCATCAAGTTCCGTACAAATGCTGGTATGACGCCGTGTACCCATTGTATGCCCAAGAATCCTCCTGTGTCTGCCGAGGAATTGGCGGTCAAGTCGTATATCGAGAATCTTGGACATGTCGTCACTCATTATGACCGTGATTTTCTTGGTACCTATGGAGCCGACATAGTGGTCGAGGACTGCAAGACGATTGTCGAGTATGATGGAATCTATTGGCACTCCGAGCTGTTCCATGACAGCAAGTACCATCTGAGAAAGAAGATGCTTGCCGAGGAGAAGGGCTACCGCTTGGTACATATTTTCTCCGACGAGTGGACGTACAAAAACGATATTGTCAAGTCTAGGCTTCGCTACATGTTCGGCATGGCGAATGTCGACAAGGTATATGCGAGGGAATGTACGGTTCAGTTGGTGGATGCTGCTGTATCGGCGGAATTTCTCGACCGTAACCACATACAGGGCAATGTCAACGCACCGTATAGGTACGGTTTGTACAGCGGAGACAAGCTGGTAGCGCTCATGACTTTCGGCTCCAGCCGATTCGAGCAGGGGGTTACCGAGCTGTTGAGGTTCTGTTCCGACCGCGATATCAATGTTGTCGGAGGAGCCGGAAAGCTGTTTTCGCATTTTGTGAAGGACCATCCGGAAATTAATCATATAGTTTCTTATGCGGATGCCAGGTGGAGTACCGGTCATGCGTTCTACGAGAAGCTCGGGTTTGCGTTTACCGCGATGAGCGACCCCGGTTATTTCATCGTAGACGGTGACATCCGCAAGAGCCGTATGCAGTTCCAGAGGCACAAGATTGCCGGACCTGGCGACGAGGGGAAGACGGAGCACGAGATTACGCTGGAACGAGGATTGTTCCGAGTCTATGACTGCGGACAGTACAGATACGACTGGAAACTTGAATCTGGACCGGAAAAGAGCTAATTTCAGGTTCATGCCAGAGATAGTTTCTACAAGTTTTAACAAGTTGGATATTCAAGACCCGTTTTTCGACTCGCTGAAGTCGATGTACCGTGGATTTGACGATTGGTTCAGCAAGAAGGCGGAGTATGAGGAACCGTGCGAAGTGGTATATGGCGACGACGGCAAGCTGAAAGCCATGCTATATACCAAGGTCGAGGGGTTGGGCGAGGACTACAGCAAGATGGAGAAGCCGTTTGCCCCGAGTTTCCGCTTGAAGATAGGGACATTGAAGTCGGATCTGAGGGGAGAGGGAATCGGACGGAAGTTTCTTGAGACGTCTATCGAGAAGGCACGTCAGAATCCGAGCATCAAGGCGGTCTATGCCACGATATTTGCCGACAAGCCGGAACTTTCCGGGCTGGTGAAGATGTTCGAGTCTCACGGATTTTCGCGTAGGTGCATGTACTGTACAGGGGAGACGGTATTTGAATACCCGATAACGTGGTGGAGAACCGGGATTTAGGCATAAAACTGGTTAAGGTCAACTGGGCTGGTCGTTCTGACCAGCCTTTTCTGTATGTTTTCAATTTTATCAACACCTTATAAACTGCTTATAACCAAGCGAGATTTTGAAGATGGTACAGAAGGACGGAAAGGCATTGCTGTCGAGCATTCTTAACAACGACAAGGAATCGGTACGCCGCATCGTGGCGTCGTATTTCGAGTCGATGATGAAGAGGGAGATGGACAAGGCGTCTGTCGCCATTATGGAGTCAATCGGTTCCACTGCCAAGTAAGGGGTTGGATTATGAGACATTTAGTTGGTGATGTATTTCTTGAGGGCGTGACCGCCAAGATGATGGACCGGAAGGACGAGTTCGGTGTCGGCGTGAAGCGTCTTGTCATCGAGGGTATCGGCATTGTGTGCGATATTCCGGGTATAAACAACCGTGCCTATCCGTTGCGTATCATTTCACGTGAAGTCGAACGTCTCATGAAGGAGATGGTGTCGAAGGGACGCCTTGCGGCAGAGCTCAACCATCCGCGTCTGGACGTGAACGGCGACGCCAAGGACTATCCGATTTTCGAGATGAACCTCGAGAAGGTATGTGCCTTGATCGAAGACCTCCACATGGAGGGGAACAAGCTCATGGTACGCATGGTGGTCTTGGAAGAGACCCCTGCCGGAAAGACGCTTGCCGGGCTTATCCGTGGCGGATATCATCCGGGCTTCTCCCTTCGCGGTGCCGGTTCTACTGTACCGGCTGGCGACCACGAGGAAATCAGCGACGACTATACCATGATTACCATTGACGTCGTGGGTAACCCGTCTTTTGGTCAGGACGCCATCTTCAACAGCCGTACTGAAAGTGTCGAGAAGAAGGGCAAGACATTGACCGAGAGTATTTCTGGTAATCGCAAACCGCTTATCGAGTCTATTCAGAGCGTAATGAACAGCTATGGCAAGGCTATTGCACGGAATTACGAAGACCTGATGATTTGTCCGGGCGTTTACAACAAGAATGCACTAGTTTCAGCATTACGCCAGGGAGTTTAAGAAGATGGAACTTTCTAAGATTTTGACAGAAGACGAGATGTCGCAGCTTTCTCCGGAAGTCGTGACGAAGCTGGAATCGGCATATCGAGCCGAGCTCGCCAAGTCTATCGAGTCGGACGCCGTTAAACAGCGTAAACAGGTCGAGAAGATGCTGGAATGCGTGATGGACCGTGCAGACAAGATGATTGCCGAGGCGGTTGCAGATAACGTGTCCAAGTTCAAGGATACGGCTGTGAACGACAAGATGTACAAGGTGTTGAAGGCTATTTCGGCTTGCATGGAAAGTGCCGGCATTTCGTTTAACGATGAGCTTGCCCAGGCTAAGAAGGCACAGAGGGATGCCGAAGCCAAGCTCCAGGAAGCCTACAAGGAACTGAACAAGTCCAAGCAAGTGGTGAACGAGCTTACGAAGAAGGAGTTCATCATGAAGCAAGTCGAGGGAATGAAGCCGGATGCTGTTCAGGCAACGCTTTCTAACTTCATGAACCCGAAGAAGGACGTCCGCGAGATTACTAAGGAGTCTATTGCTAACTTCATCGGCCAGAACGAGAGTGGCGGTGACGTGCTCATGCTCGACGTCGACGCTGATGCGGATGGCGAATTGAACATGGCCAACGTTGAAAATGCACTCAAGGACATCAACCACGAGCTCGACATGGAAGAGAAGCCGAAGAAGACCCAGAAGATGGTTTCCAACGGCAATACGCTTAACGGAAAGAAGATGACTGGCGAGAGCCGTTTCGAGAGTCTCGGGAAGGGTCTACAGCCGCAACGTGTCTCCATTCCTACTCCGAACGTGACGCTTGAGTCGGTTGACGGAGTTGCTTACAGCAATGACGACCGCGATGTCGCCGATGCCATGAATCAGCTGCAGGAGTTCGCCGGAATCGGCGTTGGAAAGTTCTCTTAATTTTCTTCATCATAGATAACCTCCAGGGGCGTCCGGCGACGGACGCCCTTTTTGATGTAGTTTAAGCTAGGAAACGTACCTTCCGTTATAAACTACGGAAAAGAGGAATTATGGCACAAGAATTCACATTCGCTCCTAGAGTACCGCAACCGCAACCGCAGCCGGTTCAGCAACCGCAGATGCAACAGCCGATGTATCAGCAACCACAGCCGATGTATCAGCAGCAACAGCCCGTGTACCAGCAACAACAGCCGGTGTATCAGCAGCCGTATCCTAACATGGCTCCGCAGATGGCTCCGCAGATGGGTTACGCATATCCGCAGACCAACATTGCACAGCCGAATGACGGTTCTCGTGAGTTCATGGAGGCGTACAACAAGAACAAGGCTGCATACGACGAGATGAACCGTAAGGTGAAAGCCGGTCCGACGAAGGAAGATGCCAAGTCGAACTACGAGAAGATGGAGGCGATGGTCGAGAAAATTCAGACCGATGTCGAAGGAAAGAACATCGAGTCTGCAAAGAAGGCTGAGACGCTCAACGAGTTGGTCGACTTGCTGACGACTGTCATCAACGCCATCGACAAGCCTGAAGTCTGGCTTCCGAAGGAACGTATGAAGTATGCGGAAGCACTGAAGAGCTCAAAGCTCGGTACATCTCTTGTGAAACACTTGTCTAGCTACCGTGACACCGTTAAAAGACTAGGTTAAAAATGGCACTACCGCTTACACTATCGAACTATGCAATCGCCTACGGCGAGTCGGAAGTACCCGTCTACGTGTATCCCGAGAAGGGTTTTTTGCTTACCAGCGTTGCAATGCATGGCTTCGCTCGGCGTGAGTGTAGGTTTTTGAATTTTCTTGTCCAGCGTCAATTCAGCTACGACGATATAACCGTTCTTTTGAATATTCGCGGTGTCGGCAACGTATTCTATGTTTGTGAAGGCGGTGAGTGGAGATTCTTGCTGGACGAAGCACCATGCAATATTGAAGCGAAGCCATATACAAACAATAATACGTTCAGCATTGATATCAAGGATGACGCGATTGTCGACATGATTGCCGTGTACGGTGAAGCCGAAATCGTGTCGGTGGTGCTTGACTTGCCGGAATTTACGTCAGAGGATGGCAACCCTCGCATTGTACCGCTTGATTTCTATGTGATGGGAATGTACGAGGATGACGAACAGATGGTCGAGGCTGATGGAACACTGCGAATGACAGTGGTGTCCAAAGACCAGCTTAATGACGTGCTCCCGAAAATCACGTACATAGAGAATCTTGCAAGCCGAATCAATACTGCTGCCAACATAGTATTGCACGGCGAGAATTTCCTTCCCGGAATGAACGTTTACATTTCTCTGGGCGACCGCGATTATGTAGTGGAGTCGGCGAATATCACGTTCAGCGATGACGGAAAGACTGCTAGCTTTACTTTGTACCCGAAGATGCTTGCCGTTGACGGCAACGGTCTTGACTCGTGTGGCGTTTATGTGATTCACATTGGCTTCGACAAGGAACATCTTGACAAGAGTAATCTTGGTCTTATCAGATACAAGTACAATTCAGAGAACTTGGAAGCACGCGACGAGACTCCGGCTTCGATGACGAAGGTTGGTATATGTTTTAACGCGAGTGATATGAAGCTTGTGTATGACACTACTGACGAGAACGGCAACGGTATTCTCAATCCGGGAGCCGGTCCGCTTGGTGACACTATGTATGTCCGTGTTGACGGCGATTGCACGAAGTACAAGTATGTGCAAGTCCGTCTGAAGCGTAACAAGCAGTTGCAACATAAACATGGTGAAATCGTTGTAGATGGTGTCCCTCTTGAGGCTGGCGACGTTGTGTGGCTTACACACCAGCTGAATCCGGAAGATGACGGCCTTTGGGTTGTCACGGCTGGCGATTGGTATGGATATGATTCTGGCGTTGAAATCGATAAAGATACGGGCGAACCCCTAGTTGACTGTTATGCACCAGCAAAGGCTACTCCGGTTGACGATACCTATGTAATCGACCTCGGTGCTAGAGTTACTGATTATGTCGATTATGTATGTGCGGAGAACGTTCCGTACAAGTGCGGAAAACGTACGGTCTGCTCCTATACGGTTGTTCCGGGAAACATTTTGCTGTTGTCAGAACAAGAAGACGGTTTGAATGGCTTGTGGGAAGTTACTTGCGGTGACTGGGTGTTTCTCGGTGATTCGCCGTACAATGACGGCACGAAGATTGACGATTCGCGTGCAATTATCACCCAGAACAATATCGACTTCTGCAAGTGCGGTGAAACCTACAAGATTGAGTATTACTACTTGAATGCATCTTGCTATCTTAATGAGTTGCACCGTGACGTAAGGGTTATGTGTTCCGATGCTTCTATCGTTCCGAACAACGAAGACCATCAAGTGAAAATTACTGAATACGTTGTACGTGTCGGTGAAGAGGATTCTCTCGTTGGCAACAAGGGTCGTACTCCGGGTGACCCGGTCAAGGAAGACTGTACACGTGTCGATGATGATTTTGAATTCAAGAACGGCATTTCGCTTGTTGAAAACTTGCAGTACACATGTCCGATAGAGCAAGTTCCGGGTCCTGATTGTAGAAATATATGCGATATTCCGCGTTACTACAACTTGGAAATGCCTAGCGACTATACGAACAGCAACGACACTAACGGATTTACGATTAAGTTCTGGCGTCGTGAAGTAGACGGCTGGCATCTGTATGCCTACATCTGCTCTGGAACTTTAATGACCGGTCGTGATTTCTACGTCTACCATCTCCATGTCAAGGGTTCCGCTGTTGAGAGCCTTGTCGATGTGAATGAGCATTCGTGGTTCAACCGGAACGGCGGTGTTATTGCGTCTGGCGACATTGATCCGGTCGATATTTCTTGCATTCCATGTGAAGGCGTCGAACAACAGAAAACTCGCATATACATTAATTCGTTTGCGATGACTGACGACACGTGGGAATTCCCCGGCTACAGCGACCATAACCTTGATAGCGACGAGAAACTTTACATGTCGTGGCGGATTAAGTGTACGACATCCATCTTGGGACGTCGTTTGCCTGGGTTCATGGTATTGCCAGACGGAACAGAAGAGGACCAGACCGCTATTGATGCAAATGTGCGTACAAATTGTGACGACATGAAGGATCTCGTTAAGCGTACAGAAGCAACTGGTGACGAGTGCTTGGCTGGCTACATTGCTGGTATGGCGCATATCTGGGGATTTGCATATTACAAGTCCGTTATGTCGAAGTCCCAGTTCTGTGCGGAGTACAACAAGTATCTGAATAAAGACCAAGATTGTATCTATTTCGACTACCATGAGGTGTTGACGACCGATAGCGGTGAAAAGATTAGAACAGACGACTGCCAGCAGATTCGTCGATAGGAGGAATTATGTCCGAATGCGTTGAAGAAGGTGTGAAAATTTATGAGCTTCCCCCTAAGACTGGGACGCCAAAAGATGCAAGTCGCGATTGGGTTGCTGTAACGACTCCTGATGGCAACGACCGTTCTACAGTCCGAATGCCGTATCCGGTTGGTGACCGTAATGTCGAATGTCCGTACTGCAATGACGGCGTGTACGAGAATCCGGAGACCCACGAAGCCGAAACGTGTCCGTATTGCCACGGAAACGGAAACGGCGTTATTGACGTGTCCAAATATGGTATCATCTCGCTCAAGTATGATGCGAAGTCGTTACAAGACAGTACAGATGGTCTGGGCGTCAAGGTTGATGGGAACACCATCGTTATAGACCCGACGCAAGGTTTGACTGTAGTTCCGGCCGCTATCCTTCCGCCTACTGGTTATTTGAGTTCTGGCGACGTACAGCAAGATGGTTCTGGTTATATTGTACCGTCAAACATTACGATATCTGGACACAATATTTCTGTCGAGAGCAATGGCGTTATTCATGCCAATGCCGAAACGATTAAGGGATTCGTGGCGAAGCTCGGTATCGATATACGCAATTCGAGTCATGAAGACGGAACTGAACTTGTTATGTATACGGTCGAAAGCGAAGGAACCGATGAAGAGTGGCATGTTACCTACGATACGACGAAGCCGTATGAGCATTTTGAATTTTCGACCATTGTCGATGAAGAAAAAATAATGACTGGCGTAAAGTTCAAGGTTACTGCCGAAGCTCACCATGCGAGCTACATAGTCGAATTTACCATTGACGTACACTCGTTCTAGAAAGGACTAGATTAAGTCGAAAGAAAACAGGTTTTTAGCATGAAAAACCACAACATTAACGGACCGAAGACACGTCCGGCTGCTCCCGCTGTGTTTGACAACAATGGCAACCAGACGGTTGCGTCGATGAAGTACGACAAGGTCGACCCGGAATATCTTACCAAGCTTCTTCTTGAACATAAGCGCGATGTCCAGCTTTACGGAAAGGGATATCCGGTCAGCAACGAGCTCGCTACCGTCATCCGAATCGTCATTCTCAAGACGCAGGGCATGAAGTCATGGCGTAAGTATTCTGACGACTGGAAGGAAGAGATGTTCGCTAGGGCTCAGTTCTGTGCTCTCAAGTACTGTCATTCTTTCGACCCGGCTAAGATGGCTGAGAAGTCGAAGAACAACGACCCCTATTACTACCTCGGTCAGATTGTCACGAGAGCTTTCCAGCAAGTCCAGAAGGCGTTGTCGGTCAAGTCCAAGTACATCAAGTTCACTTCGCTCAACGAGAACATCTATCACGAGTGTATCAATATCGACGAGTACGCCGGTGTCGTGCAGAAGGAAGCCGAACGTGAAAAGGCTGAAATCAGTGCAAACATCGGTCTTGACGTACAGCCCGGTGAAATGGACAAGGCGGTCGATACGCTCAACAAGATTGACCCGGATATTGAAGTCAATGACGACGGCGTGGACGCATCGGTGGTTTCCAGCGACCCGGCTCTTCGAGTGGCACAGTTGAAGATCAACAAGAAGCGAAAGCTTGCCGATGCCAAGTAGTTTGATTTCGAGACGTTCCTTGTCTTATAAATTGACACTGGGCGTTTAGATTCTAAACAAAACGTATAAACTTGCTATTGATTGAATCGAGGCTTCACTATGGCTCAAAAAATTAACAGCGGTAATGTACTAGGAATGGTTGGTGACAACTTCGACACCCATCCGGACTGGCGTCACGACATTTTCGTCCAGGCTCAGAGCCTTATGCCGGACGTCGGCGACATCAAGAGCGGCAAGGCTGAGAAGTTCGTAAAGCGTGCCTACACGCAGAACTACTGGCATACGGAAGACCGTTTGGCTGCTGAACAGGAAAATTTCGTCGAAGATGACCCGATTAACAACACTCCGGGGCTCGGCGACCTCAATTATCGCCGTATGGAATACCCAATCCAGCAGAAACCGAACGGAAAGGGAGCCGAGGAAGATCGCGAGGAAGCCGAAAATCGCAAGGTTTTGGATAAGGACGAGGTCGTAGACCTCCTCAAGAACCGCTACTCGATTTGCAGCACTGCAAGTGCATGGGGCAACGAGCCAATCACCCAGCAGGACTACAAAGACCAGATTAAGTTGAGATAGTTTGTCATCATAATAACCTCCTTGTTAATGGTTAAACACTAGCTTCGCGGGTAAAACCGCGAAGCTTCTCCGTTTTTGGCACGCTTTTTGCTTTAGATTAAATGAAAACAATAACAAACCTATGAGGTATAAATAATGTTCAATAACTTTTTCGCTCCCGCTTTCACTTCTGCTTTTGGTAATGACTTTGCCGACATGTTAAGGTCTATTGCCGGACCGATTAACGCTGCTAGTCCTTCGGTAAACGCATACCGTTATTCTGACGAGACTAGCCAAACCTTGGTGTTTGACCTTCCGGGTTGCAAGAAGGAAGACTTGGATTTGTCAGTCCAAGGTCGCAAGTTTATCGTAAAGGGCAAACGTGTTGTCGGCTCGACTGAAATGTCGTACGAAACCGAGGCTTCCACGACGTATGACATCGAGCACGCCAAGTACGCGTATGCTGATGGTGTATTAACCATCAAGATTCCGGCTTACCAGAAGACTGAACCGGAAGTAAAGAAAATCACGCTTGAATAGGAGGAGTTTGCATAGAAACCGAAACGACCGCTTTTTAGCGGTCGTTTTTTCTTAGTGGAAAAGGAAGTTTCTGTATTCGTTCAGAGCCTTTCGGACGGTGCCGAAGTCCTCTTTCTTTGTCTCTGACATGACGTTCTCGGTCACTGATTCGAGGAATGCCCTCGGTTCCTGGTCACCGCGTTGGGATTCGAGGTATGTGAACGCTTCGAGCTTGCTGATGTCCTTCTCGGAAATCGTGGTGTCGATGTCGTTGATGAGTCCGAAAGCCTTGGTCACGCCCTCGATGACGGCGCGGTTCTTGTCGTCGGCAAGCTTGCCGACTCTGTAGATGAAAAGTTTCTGTGCGTCTGTTGCCGGTTTCATAAGTTACCTCGCTTTACAGTCAGTTTATATGGTTTCGCGAATGATAAACTGCGTTTGAGGCACAAGATGACACCGGTATACTACGTTAGAGAAATTGAGAAGATTATGATAGCCATCATGGACGTCTTCAACAACTTGCGAGTGAAGCGTTACGATGACCAGAACCGTACAATCGAAGACCGTACGGTAGCCATTCCGCTGTACACGCACAACAGCGACGACTTTGCGAACTACGTGTCGTCCACGGCGACTGCCCAGGAACCTATGGCGGTTCCGTGTGCCGGTTTCCGGTACGTGCAAGACCAGCATGACGAGTCGCACATGGTTCAGCCGACCTATGCGCGTGAGATTTACTCAAAGGAACTACAGAAGTTCATCCGGGACATCCAGCCGACACCGATGAAGGTTACATTCGAGCTTACTGTACTGTGCGACAACCTTGCCGACTTTTTCTTCATCAAGGAACAGATACAGCCTTACTTCAACACATACCGCACCGTCCGCATCAAGGAATGGGACTTTGCACCGGATATCGAACGTCAGATTCCGTTCAAGCTGACATGGAGTGACCAGATCGATGACGAGAAGAGCGATACGAGCAACGAGTACCAGTTCTACAAGGTAACGTATAATATCGAGGCGTTCGGTGTCTACCACAGACCTTACGAAATCCCGGCTATCATCAAGTATGCCCAGATGAACTTCATCGTGAACAACGAGTATCAGGATTCGCTTCAGGTATTCGTTTACCCGGACGAGATTGCCCAGCAGAAGAAGCACTTGTGGGAGACCGTGGAGCCTTCCATTCGCGAGGGCTGGTCTCTCTTGAAGACCTTCACGCGTACGCTCGTGAGACGCACCGACGAGAAGGGAGAGGAATACTGGAAGGACGAGACAATGCAAGCCATCGACCTTACCATCAGAGATCCAAACGACATCACTCATCGTTCGCCTATCGGAAAGCCTATGGGCGGTTACAACCCGATTTACAAGGGAAACCAGAAGAAGGCTGACGGGAAGTCCGACTTGCTGGACACGGACGGTGACCCGATACCGGTATATTCATGGGAAACTGTCGTTGTCGGCGATGTAGAGCGTCCTGTGGAAGTTCCGACATTTGACCTTATCCATCTCAATTTCGACGAGGACAAGAGCGTAGAGAAAGATTACAGCGGTCTCAACCGTGACTTTATTGCTGTAAATGACGAGTCTCGTGAATTTGTACCTGACCTCGCCCCCGGCAACGGTAGTTACGCTCCGCAAGGCTACCGAGCAAATACTGACTGGTCACAGATTCTCAACTGGTTCGGCGACAACAAGGACGGAAAGATTGAATCGTCATACACGTTCAAGGCTGTCTTGCAGTTTAAGCAACTCAATGACACCGTTTTCCAGTATCTCTACAACCCGAAGGACGTGACTCTGTCTGACGGTACTGTAATACCGGCTGGTGCGGTATGGTTTGACTGGGGAATGATGGACGGTCGCCTCTACTTTACATATCACACGACATCGATGTACAAGCGTTTTGTCAGCGAGAAGGTGAATTGCGACACAAAGACGATTTACTCGTTCTATTTCGTCCTTTATGATGAAGGAAACAAGGGTGCATTCGGCGTCAAGACCAACTTCTCTGAAACTATGATAGCTCTTGGAACTAAGGAAGTGAAATAATGGATATCGATTACCTACTGAACAAGAAACGCCAGCAGACAATCTATGCGGCGAACCAGCAGATGCCCACTTTGCCGAAGGGCGACATGTCGGGCTACAAGAAACGCAGTCCGCTTGAGGCGTATCTGGAGGACATCACTTACGAAAAGGAACTCACCGGCGGTCCTGATACACCGGTTTTGACCGGTATCGGAATGGGTATTCCGAGGAAAAAGTGATAAACATCGTTTAACGAGGGATTTTCTCCCCAAACTTTGGAAAACATACAATGCTTAACTTTAAGGTTACATCTATCAAGACGATGCCGCGTTCTCCCGAGACCGAGGCAATGGTTCAACAGCACATGGCTACTAAGGTCGCTTCCGGCGTCAAGGGCGGTACGCTCAACACGAACGCAGTCACCGAGGCTATGATCGACAAGTACCGTGCAGAGTACCAGGAGTTCCTCAAGAACCTTGAGAACATGGACTTCGGTTCGATGTTTGCACAGGCTCCGGCTGAGGAGCCGAAGTCCGAACCGGTCTCTGACGCAGTCCAGGAAGAAGCTGTCCAGGCTTTTGAAGCCCAGGAAAAGAAGGAAGACTTGGTGAACGGTATCTCCGTCGGCGAGGAAGCTGGCGACACGGTCGTTATTCCGAAGACGACTCGCAAGAAAAAGAAGGTTTCCGACGAGGAAACGGCGGTCTAGTTCTGAAATTTCGTAAAAAACTGTCCACCGGAGCACCGGTGGACATTTCTGTTTGATAAGCTATATTTGGATGCTAGGAGGTCGGCTATGGACATGAAGGCTATGATGGCGGAGCAGAAGGAAGAGATGCTTCGCGACAAGTATATCGAGTCCGAGAAAGCCGGACACGACCTTGGCGAGCACAGAATGGTGCAGTGGACCAAGGAACACGCGGACGAGTTCCGCCGTGAGTATTACCGTCGCCACCTGATGGACATAGGCGACGGAACCTCCCCAATATATTTCGGAATTTTCCTTGACGACTCGTCAAAGACGCTGTTGATTGACATGCTTCTTGACGGGATTCCGAACGACTGGACGGTATATGCGAACCACGTCAAGATCGTGGTCGGCAGTCCGTACGAGCATCCAGATATCGTGGACTTTCTTGCGAACAACCTGGGCAAAAGGATAGACCTTGACGTGGTCTCTCTTGGCATTACCCAGGACGCTATCGCGGTCGGCGTGTCCGGATTATTCAAGTCGACCTATGAACAGCCCTACGTACTGCTTGCCACCAAGGCTAGCGGAGACCCGGACCATCCGATAGCCGTAAAGGGATGGAAATCGTACGAGCTGACTACGCCATTGAGCGGTGTAGTGGACGCGTTTCCGAGTCATTTCAAGTGGAAACACTAGAAAAAATCGAGCTGCCGCCTAGTGTCGATGGCATAGTAGGGCATGAAAATCTCACACTGCTTGAGGCTATGTTCAGCCGTAACCATTTCGGCGGTCGCCCGGCGTATGTCGTGAAGGACGGTGACCGAGTTTTGGGCATCGCCGTCGTCCAGACCGGCTATTACCCCGCATTTGCGAAAATATGGTGCCTGGAGGTCGCACCGGAACATAGGAAGCGAGGAATAGGGCGTAGGCTTGTCGAAGCCGTATTGGACGATTACGGCCCGACAAAGCTGGTCGCAAAGAGGGATGCGTTCGGCTTCTACGAAAAAATGGGGTTCGCCTATGTCGGCGACCCCCATCCAAGGTCAAATGTATGCTATATGGTCTGCGTGCCTATAATGCCGTGACGGAGTCGATGACTGCTTGGCGTTGGGCTTGCTTCTCTTCCTTGTCGCGACGCATCCAGTTGTACGGTGATTCCGGGTGCAGCATGACTTCACGGCTGATGATTGCGCATTGGGTGCGGAAAAGGATTTCCGAACGGGCTTCCTTCGGCATTTCCTTGAATTCCTTGTAGTCGCGCTGGACACGGCGGTAGTTCGCCATGATACGCTGGTATTCCGGGTCCTGCTCCTGCTTTTCGAGTTTCTTGATGAACTCTTTGACTTGGTGTTTCTTGACCTCTTGGTCTTCGGATAGTACGACTGTATTCTGTGATTCGACTTGGTTCATAGTATAACCTCTTTTCTCCGAATTATAGCAAAAAACATTTGAATACGCAACTGATAAACTCTCAAGTAAACGAATTGGGATGAAAAATGTCCGGCTATAAGCTTTTTTGCGAATCTGTACAGCATATCTGCGGCGACAAGAGCACTGACGTTCTCGCTCGGTTTGCACCGCGTTTTGAGGCTGAGGACGGTGTTGGCAACAAGTACGAGACCTTGAAGGAAATGGCGGTCTGGCTCCTTGTCGAATCCAACGTCCTCAACCAGATTCATTGGAACGTCAACAAGATGAACAAGCACACGTTGCTTAACGAGGCGTACGACCTCTGCCGTGACGCTGGCGACAAGCTCGCCGAGACGTATATCGCATTGACAAACAAGCCGTGCGACAAGGAATTTCCGAAGGGTTCCAAGAGCTCTATTACCGACGACAAGGAAGTCGTTTCCCTCTTGAAGATGATTGACAAGCACATGAACGACGCCGTGAAGAAGAATCCGGAATTTCCGGAGGGCGTCAAGAACATCTTCGCCGATTTCGACGAGGAAATGACGACAATCATCTACAAGTACCAGCAGTTCAACACCTAAGAGGTAAAGATGCAGATTATCACGACCGATGACATGGTTGAGAAAATTAAGGCGATGCTCGGTTACCCGTGCACCGAAATCGAGATGGTCGTCGAAGAGCGTAACGGTCTTGGACATCTGCACATGGCTGTCAACGACACGCTCAACTGGTTCTACCGTATAAACGCCGATGAATCCACCTACATGGATGCTATGGTGCTCCGTCTCAAGGCTGGGGTTATCCAATACCGTGTCCCCGACGAAATCATGGAAGTTGTCGACGTGTCTCCGTCCTACGGTAACACGTTCTCTCCGATGATGGCGTGGGACGTGGGTCCTGGCGAATCGCTGATGGGTGTCGGCGGTGCCGGTCTTGGCGGTATCGGACAGTTTGACTTGATTACCTATTCTGGCGCATTGAGATATTTGCAGGACGTGAAGAAGCTTGTGGGTACTCAGTACAACATCAAGCTCCATCCGCAACAGCACATTCTCCGCGTATATCCTACTCCGAAGTCAGACCGCGTGGCTATTGCCACCGTATATGTCAAGGCGAAGAAGTACGAGGTATTCGCAAACCCGCTGTTCCAGGACATGGCTCTCGCTCGTGCTGAAATTCAGCTCGGTCGAATCCTCAAGAAGGATGACATGCCTTTGCCGGGTGGCGGCAAGGTCAACGGACAGATGATTTACAATGACGGTCTCGAAGAGTGGAAACGCCTCATGGATGAATTGAAGGCACAGTCCGCACAGCCGTTCATGATGACAGATCTTTCTTAACTAACCTGTGAGGTTATAAAATGAATAACAAAAAAACATACGAAGCGTTTATGGAAGCTGTTTGCAAGAAGTTCGGCTGTGTAGACGCTATTCCCGCTCTCAAGAAGGGCTTTACCGCCTATTGCGAGGCTGTTTCTCAGTACGAAGACCCAGGCGAAAGTGACTTCAATAGTGATATTGAAAAGTTCAACGCCAAGTTGGATAAGTATAAGGATAAATATGGTGATTTGATTGGAAAAGACCATGAGGCGTTCAAGCATGTTGTTCCGTTCAAGCTCCGTAAAGAATATGAAGCTGATCCAGATGCGTTTAACAAGCGTTACGGTGGACGTATTGACGCCCCTGAAAACCCGGACCCGAGAGATTATTTCCAGACGAAGGGTACATACAACTTTGAAAAGAAGCCGGATGGATTTAACAACTTGTCTAAGGATGCTCGCCATCTTTTGAGATCAGACCGTGCTCGGTTTGGTGTTAACGGCATCGCTGAAATTATTCAGCGGATTCCGAACGTTTCTCGTGACCAAGTCGATTTCATCCGTTCAATGATGCTTATGCGTAATGTGTCGTTGGGCTGTGCAATTCAGTTCTGCATTGACCATCCGGATTTGGTGGATGCTTATGAAAATCCGAAGTCTGGCGGTCAAGAAGGGTTCATCGAGTGGGACGCCGTGCAGAGACGTATTGAGCAACAAGTTGCCGACGAGTGCGGTCAAGGTGGTGAAAGTCTCGAATCTGGCGAAAATGTCTACATGGATGACTAAAGGCTCAGTCGGGATGACAGATCTTAGCTAAAAAGGAACATTTTATGGATAAAAGACAACACATGTATGCCGCCTTTATGGAAGGCGTGTGCGACAAGCTCAACTGCAAAGATGCTCTTCCGTTTCTCTTGAAGGGGTTCAATGCGTTCTGCGAGTCAAATAACGTGGCACCATCGTTTGCCGCAAAATTCGCAATCTGGAAAAATCAGGCTGATCGTATTGCAAGAGACCTTAACAAACGGGT
>Ga0310786_10003798_pt1 | contig 21579 bp, 21 predicted proteins | sample AusTroGonzalo_MG_FD_203881 | JGI IMG/M metagenome (GOLD analysis project Ga0310786, IMG submission 203881) | Bovine rumen microbial communities from tropical cattle in Woodstock, Queensland, Australia - Gonzalo_03 (v2) (version 2) | ecosystem: Host-associated > Mammals > Digestive system >...
CTTGTCTTCATCTTTCTTTTTGTCTTTGTCTTCAATAATTATTTCGTCATCTTTTGTGTCTGTTGTATGATCGTCTTTCTTAGCATCCTTACTTGCTTGGACATAAAGATTTGAGATAATACTTGAAGAATTTGTTGACAACTCTTCAAGAGCCTTTTTGATAGCCTCAACATCATCTGTATCAATATCTTTTTTGCATTTTTCGATGGCCTCTGTCAAAGTCTTTTTGTCATCAGCACTAATTTTGTCGCCATTTTCCTTGAGCATTTTTTCAAGAGAATTGATCATATTTTCTGCATTATTTTTTGTTTCAAAAAGTTCTTTTTTCTTTTTGTCTTCTTCTGCAAACTTTTCTGCTTCTTTAATTGCAGCGTCAATATCCTTTTCGCTCAAATTTGATGAAGCAGTAATTGTGATACTCTGCTCTTTGTTTGTTCCAAGATCTTTTGCTGAAACGTGAACAATACCGTTTGCGTCAATATCAAATGTAACCTCAATTTGTGGAACACCCTTTGGCGCTGGTGGAATGTCGACAAGACTAAATCTGCCAAGTGTTTTGTTGCCTGAAGCAAATTCTCTTTCGCCTTGCAAAACGTGAATGTCAACACCTGGTTGATTGTCAGTTGCAGTTGAGAAGATTTGAGATTTCTTTGTAGGAATTGTGGTATTTCTTTCGATAAGTTTTGTAAAGATGCCACCAAGTGTTTCAATACCAAGTGAAAGTGGTGTCACGTCAAGCAAAAGTACGTCTTTTACATCTCCTGCAAGAACACCACCTTGAATTGCAGCACCAAGTGCTACACATTCGTCTGGGTTGATGCCCTTGAATGGCTCTTTGCCTGTTATTTTCTTAACTTCGTTTACAACTGCTGGAATTCTGGTTGATCCACCAACCAAAATAACCTTGTCGATTTCACTAAGGCTTAGTTTGCTATCTTTCAAAGCCTTTGTGACTGCTTGGCTTGTTCTTTCAACCAAGTCTTGAGTGATTGAGTCAAATTTTGCTCTTGACAAATCATATTCAAAGTGTTTTGGGCCAGTTGCGTCTGCTGTGATAAATGGAAGATTGATTGTTGTCTTTGTAACACTGCTAAGGTCAATTTTTGCCTTTTCACTGGCTTCTTTTATTCTCTGCATAGCAAGTTTGTCTTTTGACAAATCTATGCCCTCTCTTGACTTAAATTCTTCAACGATAAGGTCCATGATTCTCTTATCAAAGTCATCACCGCCAAGTCTGTTGTCACCGGCTGTAGCGATAACTTCAAATACGCCTTCACCTATATCAAGGATGGAAACGTCGAATGTTCCGCCACCCAAGTCATAAACGAGTATCTTGTGATTTTTGCTTGTGTCTGCTTTGTCAAGACCATAAGCAAGAGATGCAGCAGTTGGTTCGTTGATAATTCTTAAAACTTCAAGCCCTGCAATTTTTCCAGCGTCTTTTGTTGCTTGTCTTTGGCTATCTGTAAAGTATGCTGGAACAGTGATAACTGCTTGAGTAACTTTTGTTCCAAGATAATCTTCTGCGTCCTTTTTTAGTTTTTGCAAGATCATTGCACTGATTTCTTGTGGTGAATATGACTTATCATCAATTTTGACTTTGTAGTCACTTCCCATTTCACGTTTGATAGATAGAATTGTCTTGTCAGGGTTAACAATTGCTTGACGTTTTGCAACTTGCCCTACAAGCCTTTCTCCTTTTGAAAAAGCAACAACAGATGGTGTTGTTCTCTCTCCTTCTGCGTTGGCAATAACGACAGGTTCATTTCCTTCCATAACTGCCACGCATGAATTTGTTGTTCCCAAATCGATACCAATAACTTTTGACATATATTTTTATCTCCTTTTTTTGTCTGTGTTATTTTTATATACTTTTTGCCTCTTATTTATTTAAGACAAAAATTTTAAACTTTGCCAAAAACAATCGTTTTGTTTTTTTTGTTTTTAGCAAAAATGTTTAACAAATTTTAACTATTTTGCAACTATAACCTTGCTATACTTTATCACCTTATCGCCCATGGTAAATCCCATTTCCACTTCTTCAACAACTGTGTTTGGTTTTGCATCTTTTTTCTCAACCGTCATGATTGCGTTGTGAAGATCAGGATCAAATTCTTTGCCAATTGCCTCAATAGGTTTCACGCTTTGTTTTTCTAGTGCTGAGAGAATGCTCTTTTCTATTAAGCATATGCCCTCTTTGCACCTAGGATCCGACACAATTTGCTTTGCCTTTTTAAAACTGTCAAGTGACGGAAGAATATTCTCTATTGCCTTTTTGGCACCTTCATGCTTTGCAAGTTTTAAGTCCTCACGTGTACGAGTTCTATAATTTTCAAACTCATGCTCAAGTTCCTTGTATTTGTTAACAAAATCTGCAAGTTGATATTTTAGTTTGTTAAGTTCGTGCACTGAAATCTCAATTGTATCAGGTTTTTTTTGCCCTTCATTTTGACTTTCATTTTGCTTATTTGCATCACATTGTTTAGAATCTTTGTTCACGTCTTGATCTGCATTTTTTTGGTTATCACGAGTTTCAGCAAATTTTTGCTTTTCCTCATTTTGACGCTTTTTATAATCTTTGTATTCCTCATTAAAAGGTTTTTTGTAGAATTTGTTTTGCTTTTCATCAAAATCTTTTTTTTCTTCTGCCATTTATTTTCCCCTTTTAAAATTTTTTTCTAGTTCGTCAGACACATATTTTAGGACACTTGCAATGCTTGCATAGTCTATACGTTCTGGACCTATAACTCCAACGGTTGCAATTTTTTTCCCATCTAACACAAGTGGCGTTTTGATAACTGCACACTCGCTTAATGCCCTCACATTTGTATCCGCTCCAAACTCAACTGTGACACCATCTTCCTCTTTTTTTGAAGAGAACACATCACTTAGCGTTTCCTTATCATCAAGCACATTCAAAATATTTTTGGCATTGTCGCTTGACTCTGGACTCTCAAGCATTTTGATAAGTCCCTTGTTTGATACGTTGCTGTTTGAGTTGTTTTGATATGTTGCTAGCACATTTAAAACAAGTTTGAAGACTTCTTCATAATTTTTCATGCTCTTTTTTATGCTATCGCTAAATTCTTCAACATTTTGTGTTAAAAAACTTACAGACTTGCCATAAAATATGTCGCTAAAAATCTTTGAGGCGTTGTCACAATCTTGTTTTGTAATATTGCCATGTGCTTCTATCATATTTGAAATTGCACCGGCATTTGTTTCGATAAGCACCAAAACTTGACTTGATAGCATATAGACAACTTTGATTGATTGGATGCTTAAGTTGTCAAAGCCGTCAAACATCACAACCGCAGGATAATTTGTTTTGTCTGAAATAATTTTTGCAATGCCACCAACAATTTCTGTTAGATTTGATGTTCTTGAAAACAATTTTTCCTTCACGTCACGAAGGCCTGAAGCATTTATCTTGGTAGTTTTCAAAACCTCGTTCACAAAAAATCTATATCCCTTTGTGGTAGGCACCCTGCCACTTGAGGTGTGAATCTGCTTAAGATACCCCATTGCCTCAAGAGTGTTAAGTTCGTTCCTGATTGTAGCCGTTGAAATATCAGTAAGTTCCGTTTCATGAACAACAAGGCTAGTTATAGGACTGGCAAGTTTTATATAATTGTCTATGGCACAAAACAAAATATTTTTTTTTCTGTCCGACAACTCAAAGTCATTTGTTTTTGACTTTTCCAAAACCATTGCCCTCCTTTTTATGCCTTAATTGGCACTCTCATAACAAAAAGTGTTAGCACTCTCACACCTTGAGTGCTAACACTATTATATGCTTAATTTTTAAAAATGCAACTACTTTGTGCCATTTTTTTAAAAATTTTTTTCAGCAATTTTTGACATTTTTGTCTTTTAAAATTTTATATCTCAATTTAAAACAAGATACAAGTTTTATAAAGCCCTTTGGTACTTCGTGCCATTTTTCCCCTAAGGGTGACACTTGATCTTTTGTATATACTTGCTTAACATATATTTCTCTATTTTTTTCTAGAAACAAAAACATATTTATTTATGCCTGACTTCTAGATACAGAATACACGTTTGTTGTGCTATTCTTTTGGGCTGTATATCCTTCCTCCAAGAACTGTTCTGGGAATGTGTAGTTTTCTGCAAGATTGTACGTTCCGCCTTTGATCTTTATATTTGCACCATCCAAACTATTTGTGCTAGATGCCACAATCTTGAAGTTTGTAAACTCGCCACCAGCAATTGTAAGAGCGGTCAAATTTTGCCAACCGTCGTTGTTATAACTGCCCTTGCCATATTCAATAATGCCGTCAACGTGACCTGTAAAGTCCTCTCCAATATTGACAGATAACCCTGCAGAATAACTTGACTTTAGGCCATACCAAAGGTCAAATGCTACGTGATCACGTCTAGCCAAAATATTTGTGTCGCCCTTGAGTGTCAAAGAGCCATAATTATTGCTTACTGCGTACTGACCATAAACCTGGTCCTTTGTTGTACCAGCAGTTTCCTTGTCAACTGTAATTGACTTTGAGTTGTCAACTGTAAAGTTTTCAAGTGTCAAATCTGAGTAATTTTGAAGCATGATCTTTGCGCCTGTTGGCATGTTTTCCAACTTTCCGTTTTTAAATTTGACCACGCCACCCTTGAGAAGTTGAAAGCCGTTTGTTTCGGTCCCTGTTGAGCCTACTGTTTGATTGTTCATATAATAAGTGTTGCCACCAAAGTCAAAAACAATGTTTTGAAACTCAGTTGTTGACTCATTTTCATTTACCTTTACACCACCGCCACGCGCGTTGCCTACAAGTTTTATGGTTGTTTCTGTTCCGTCTTTTGGCACGGCATTAACCGCTTCTTGAAGTGTAGCATAAGTTGTATTGCCTATCATGGCAAAGTTGTTTTCTAAAACTGTTGGGGCGTTCTCCTCCACCTCATCGCAACCAAAGAGTCCAAATGAAATTGGGATTATGAGCACCAGTGCTAAAACCAAACTAAAAAGTCTTTTTTTCATAATATAATTTTTCCTTTTAATTTTTTTAACCTTTGACAATAGCCAAAAATTTATTCACGCCTAGTATGCGCAAGTTTTTAAAAAAAATTCGAAAATAAAAAAACACCACACTTTTTTGTGTGGCGCTCATTATTATATATAATATTTTATATATCTAATTATCCATTAATATAAGACTTCTTCAATTTTCATTTTATCAAGAAATTCTTTTTTTTCAATATTTGGATTATTGTTTATCAACAGAAAACTTTTCTTTAGATTATTATTTTCTATGGCATGGCCTATTGTCAAAATATTTAGCCCTATACTTTTTAAATATTTAATCACAAACATTCCCATCTTATAGTCATTTGTCATTCTTCACTTTTATCCCTTTTGGCATTTTTATTGTGACATTTATTCTTCATGGCGCAATCTTCACAACCGCACCCACAAGAGAGTTTTCCTCGCTTTTTGTCAAAATAAAACTTGACAACCAAACCTATAAAAAGCCCAAAAACAATAACTGCTACAACAATTGTGCCAATGTTATTTGAAAACCACTCTGCCATTTTTGTGTTCTCCTCTTTTATTGCTTACCTATTTTTATTATCTCTCTTTTTGGCTTAAAAATCACAAAAATTGCACCCAAAACAAGCGCTAGAGCAATAATTAATTCAATTATACCAACTACAACTGAGTTTGCAAAAAGCGCTCCCGCAAAAAGTCCCGCAAACTTGTTTATCACAAAACTGACGGCATATGCAAAGCACGTTTGATAAATAAGAGCATACCACGTCCACGACCTGCTGTTCATTTCACGAGAAATAGCACCTATTGCTGCGATACATGGAGCGCAAAGCAAATTAAAGGTCATAAAACTGTATGCGCTGATTGCGGTAAAGGCCATGGCAATTTGTGCTTCTCCACCATAAAGAACTGAGAGTGAGCCTACCAGATTTTCTTTTGCGACAAGGCCTGTTATTGATGCAACAGTTGACTGCCAAGTGCCAAAACCAAGTGGAATAAAAATCCAAGACACAAGAGATCCCAAAAACGCCAAAATACTTGAGTCAAGTTGTGTCTCATCAAGATAACAAAAGACGCCATTCACAAAGCCAAAATATGACAAGAACCAAATTATCATACTTGAAACCAAAATTATTGTACCTGCTTTTTTGATAAACGACCACCCACGCTCCCAAGTCGCCGACATAACTGACTTGAAGGTTGGCATGTGATAATTAGGCAGTTCCATAACAAAAGGTGCTGGTTCACCTGCAAAACGCTTTGTTTTTTGAAGGATTAGGCATGAAATAAATATTGCAAGAACACCCAAGAAATATGCAGATGGAGCAACCCACCATGCTCCGCCAAAAATCACGCCTGACACAAGTGCAATAAAAGGCAATTTTGCGCTACAAGGCATAAATGTTGTGGTCATGATGGTAAGTCTTCTGTCACGCTCGTTTTCGATCGTGCGAGATGCCATGATGCCAGGCACTCCACAACCCGTGCCAACAAGCATTGGGATAAATGACTTGCCAGACAAACCAAATTTTCTAAAAATTTTGTCTAGAACAAAGGCAATTCTCGACATATAGCCACACGCCTCTAAGAATGACAACATAATAAACAAAACAAAAATTTGAGGCACAAAACTAAGCACTGCCCCCACTCCGCCTATTATGCCATCAACAATGAGGGCAATTAGCCAAGGACTGCAGTTTATGCTTTCTAGTAGATTTGTCATCACAACAGGTAACCCATCAAACCATTTGCCAAAAATGTAATATCCATCACCAAAAAGCCCATCAGTCATAAAATTGGTTACCCAAGCACCAATTGTTGTAACTGAAACAAAGTATACCAAAAATATTACCGCAACAAAGATAGGGAGTGCAAGCCACCTATTTGTGACAACTCTATCTATTTTGTCAGATAAGGTTTGGCTTGACGTGTTTTTTTTGACATAAGCACCATCTAAAATTTTTGACACATAGTTGTAACGCTCGTTTATTATTATGCTTTCTGCGTCATCGTCACACATTTTTTCGACAAACTTTATGTCTTGATCAATATGTGATAATGTCTTTTTGTCAAGGTTAAGAACTTTTTTGACCTCTTTGTCACGCTCAAAAATTTTGATTGAATACCACCTTTGTTGTGGTTCTGGAAGTGTATGCAAAACAGCCTCTTCAATGTGTGCCAAGGCATGCTCAACTTCACCACTAAAAATATGTGGCTGGGTGATTTTTTTTGTTTTTGAGGCAAATATTGCTTCATCACATACTGTGTCAATATTTGTGCCTTTGAGGGCAGAAATTTCAACAATAGGGCAACCTAACGTTTTTGAGATTTTGTCAGTGTCAATTTTATCACCGTTTTTTCGCACCACGTCAATCATGTTAAACGCCAAAACCATAGGGATTCCAAGATCCAAAAGTTGAGTGGTAAGATACAAGTTTCGCTCTAAATTTGTGGCGTCAATAATGTTTAAAATTACATCTGGCTTTTCATCAACCAAAAACTTTCTTGCTACCACTTCTTCTAGTGTATATGGCGACAGCGAATAAATACCTGGAAGATCAACCACTGTCACATCTTCATATTTTTTGAGTTTCCCTTCTTTTTTTTCAACAGTAACCCCTGGCCAATTTCCCACAAATTGATTTGAGCCAGTAAGTGCGTTAAAAAGTGTTGTTTTGCCACTGTTTGGATTTCCCGCAAGTGCAATTTTTATCTTCATGAATTTTTCTCCAATTAAATGCTCTTTTTTAGATTAAATTTTTAAAAGTTTTGACCAAGAAACTATGATTTTTGTCAAAAAAAATACTTTTTAAATACAAAAAAACTAAATTTTATATTATGAATACAAAAAAATTTTTAAGCATTTTTTATAACAACAAATTATCTATTTTATATCTTCCACTTCAATAGTTGAGGCGTCAATCTTTCTTAAACTTAGTTCATAACCTCTAACCATAATCTCGATAGGATCGCCAAGAGGGGCAACCTTTCTAACAAAAATCTCAACACCTTTTGTGATGCCCATATCCATAATTCTGCGTCTAATGGCACCACTGCCACCAACTCTCACAACCCTTGCCTTTTTGCCGACCTTAATGTCACTTAATGTTTTCAAAAAAATTTCTCCTAAAAAATGCTTTTTTTAAAAACAACCAAAATTTTTAAAATTAGTTCTTTTACGTTTACTAAAAATATATGCTAGGCGTGTTGTTTTTAAAACAATTTTACACCTAGCATTCTATACCACAAACTCAAAAATTGTCAACAAAATGGCAGTGAAGAAAACAAAATGTTTTGTTTTTATTTTAGGTTGTAAAATGTACCTACAAACAACATTTTTATCTTACAAGTTCGTTTGCCATGTTGTCAAAATTCTCTTGCAATTTGTCAACAAACTCCTGTTTTATTTCATAGTCGAGAGTGTCTTTTATCTCACGAGCGACTTCAGGGATATCTTGCCCCGCACAAGATAGTTCAGCACTTAACTCATCCATTGACACAAATTGTCGTACTGTTTCGTTTGTTTTAAAGTTCTCTATAATTTTGTCCGCCGTCAATCTCGTGATAAGTGCACTTCTTTCAAAATCATGATAATATGTGCAACCTTTTTGACTTGACTTATTGACATATTCCATATCAATAGAAAACAAATCTTTGTGTGGAGTTTTATAAAAATCCCACCCAATTCCGCTATAGCCATAGTCAAAAAGAGTTATATCATCACAAATTCTGGTATTTCCTGTGATTTCCTCATAGGTATCATCATCCCTCAAATTTAAAAAAAAGTTGTTGTTGTGCCTATCTGTATTAAATGATGCCGTGTCAAAAATACGCATTTTGAGGATTTGTCTTATTGCATCCCGCGTAAAATATCTCTCATAGTGCATGTTGCTATTTGCAACTGGCGAAAAAAACAAGTGATAGTTTTTCCCAAGTGCAAAAGGTGCAATCATAGTTGCTTTTTCATCTTTGAAATCTTCAATACTGCTTATGTCATAATTTGCATATGGCAATGTATCTGGAGTTGCTATGTTGTTTGAAATGACACAATTTTTCATACCACTAAACTTGACTGGGGTATAAATTGCCGTTTTAAAGCCTGCCCTAGCATAAACTTGAGAAAGAAGCACTTCCGCGTCATTTTCACCATCAAAACACTGTTTGAGATAAAATGGGACTTCGTTGCCATTGTCATCTTTTGTCAAAACTTTTGCCCTTAAATTTGAGCCATAACTACATTGTATTTCTTTGTCTATCTTAAACATTTTGATAGAGAGCAAATCTCTTTTTGAAAATAACTTGTTTGAGTTATAGTGCTTCAAAAGTCCATTGTCTTGTAGCATATATTTTCTCCTCTTTTGTTTGTATTTTGTGTTATTCGACTTTAAAATTAATTTTTTCTTATTTTTTTGCTTATTACTTGTTACTCGTATTTTTTCTTATCAAATTTTAACTTCTTATTTTGAGAGTTGTTCAGCAAAGTCATTAAAACTATGTGCAATCATGTCAGCATATCCTTGGTCAATTTTATAAAACATTGTAGCAAAAATATCATCTTTAACATCTTGCACGTTGACTTCCCCTAGATCTCGAGCCATTTCATCTCGTGAATAATACTTTGAGAGCATCTCTTGGTTTGACTTAACCCCACGTATAACGTTTTGTTTGTTTTCAAGATAATGACTTTGATATTCACTAAAATTTTCAAAACAGTCATCAAAACTCTCTTTTTCTGCTTCAGTTTTGTAATGAGCATAAACCGACCCACTTTTTGCAAAGTCAATGCAACCTAGTTCGTTTATCTCACCTCTGTCATTTGTTTTTATAATATAATTTCCATAATTATTGCTTATATTGCATGATGCACTATCAAAAAGGCGTGCTTTTAAAAGATCTCTCATACCCTGTCTTGTAAAAGGCATTTCTGCTCGTTCCTCATCGCCATGGCCTTTTGTACAAAAGATGCCATTTTTGTCAAAATTTGGGAGCAAAGTCCTGTTGATTGACATTTTGTCTTCATTTGCAAGTGCTTGTGACACAACATATTGCTTGCCGTCTATACCGTACCTTGCTGGCATATAAATTGCAGTTTTTAGTCCTGCTCTTTTGTAAATTTGGCTAAGAAGAACATGGGAGTCAGTTTTTGCTTTGTCAGAAAATTTGACATGGTACCAATTTTTTGTACCCTGAACATTAAACCAACTATCTTTTTGCTTCAAAAAATCATCTCTATCGTAATCTTCTTGTTGACTATAACCAAGTGTGCTAAGGTCAACATAACCACATCTATAACCTTGTCTAGAATATTTCCCTAAAAGTCCATTATCTCTCATCTTCTATCTCCTCTCTAAGTCTCTCAAAAGACTCTGCAACTTTATTTACATATTTCTCGTTAAACTCGTATCCAATCGTGTCTTTTATATCACGAGCGGTTTCTTTTACATCGACTTTTTCTAGTTCTTCTGCAAGTTCTTGCGTGGTTATGAACTCCTGCATGGTTTCGTTGTGCTTGAAGTTTTCTACCATTTCATGACGATCTTTAAAGCCTATATACGCGTCGCCATTTTGCATCGTTGCATAGCAAAATTCGTTGTAATAATAAACAGCATCACCATAAATGTCAGTTGAATTCATATGATATTCCGAGCCACTAAAGCCATAGTCAAAAAACAAAACATTTTCGGCTTTGCCACCACTGAACTGCAAAAACATATTGCCTGTGTGTCTGTCACTATTGAAACTTGCCACATCAAATAGCCTGGCCTTTATGAGTTGTCTTGCAGCATTAGGAGAAAAATATTTTGTTATATCTTCTACGTCACAACGCTTTTTGCTATGCAAGACAAAGTTTTTGTAAAATCTGCCGTTATCTCGAATTCTATGTATGCCACACTCATACATGTTTTGTTTTGCAAAATCATTCCACGAGTCAAATGTCCCAGCGTAGTGTTTTCGAATGTCTCCTTCTCTTGTTGTTGGTGCATTGCCCAAAATGTCATTTGATATAACGCCAGGCACAACATAATCATCATCGCAAATTTTTGTTTTGCCATCACGCAGTGCTACTGGAATGTATATAGCCGACTTCAAACCTGCTTTTGCATAAACTTGCGAGAGAAGTATTTCCGCATCCATTTGAATATGTCCTGGATGAATTCGTCCATCCATAGTAAGTTTGTATATTGGATATTCTTTAAAAAAGTATCTGCCCACTCCACTTTTAGAATTATTTTTGATAGCTAAAACTTCTTGTGTTACTTGTGGAATTTTCTCAACATCTAAAACATTAAAACCAAACATCTTCTCAGCGTTTTTTTCTTCAAAATATTTTTTCAATAGTCCATTGTCTATCATGGTTGTATCTCCTCGGCCAAATTTTCAAAAGACTCGGCAATTTCTTTTGTATAAAACGAGTCAACCTCATATCCAATCGTGTCCTTTATGTCACGTGCCGTTTCCTTTATGTCAACACTTTTTAATGCGTCCACAAGTTCACGAGTTTCTATATAATCATGCATAGTCTCATTGTTTTTAAAGTTTTCTATCATGTCTTCTCTTGTTTTTTTTGTAACAAAATCTTTGATGAGATTTAACTCATGTACCATTGCAAAATCGTTGGGATAATACCTATGATTAGTGTTAACATACCTATAAACATTTCCACTCATTGCATAGTCAAAAAGGACTACATCGTCTGGCTTATTATCTTTCATTTCATAATAAAAATTTCTAAAATGTCTATCGACGTTAAAACTTGCCACATCAAAAAGTCTTGTCTTTATCATTTGCCTTATGCAGTTTTTTGAAAACTTGTCATTATGAGTGTCTATCTTATAATCCTTTTTGTAAGGCAAAATAATTCTTGGGTCAAAACGCACTGCATCACGTATGTCATAAGCATTGCTTGGAATGTAGCCATGACGCTCAAAAAATTCTTTTATAAACGCTCTTTGACTAGGCGTGTCTATTACGTCGTTTGAAATCACTCCACATTTGCTACCTTGTTCACTTTGAAGAATTGCAGGCATATATATTGCCGACTTGAGCCCTGCTTTTGCGTACACCTGCGACAAAAGTACTTCGGCATCAACTTGAGAAGGTGGACAAGGTTTTGTGTAAAAGTTTGTCTCTTGCATTTCAGGCAAAGTGATTTTTGAAGACGACACAATGCTATTTGTTGGTATATAAGCGCAATGGCTTGATGAAGTTTTTCTGTTTAAAAAATATTTTTCTATAAGTCCGTTGTCTATCATGGTTGTATCTCCTCGGCTAGTTTTTCTATTGACTCACAAAGTTTGTCTTGATACCCCGGGTCAACTTCGTAACCAATTGTGTCTTCAATGTCACGGGCGGTAGCCTTTATGTCAATTTTGTGCAATGTGTCAACAAGTTCGTCGTTTGAAAAATATTTAGCCAAAGTTTCGTTTGACCTAAATTCACTTGCCATTGAAAATCTTGTCTTGCCAAAAACATATGAGGAATGTTCTTCACTTTCTGGAAATTCGTTGCAATACTTATAATCCCAACCATAAATATCGGCACCGTCTTCCTTATATTGTTGATAGACGTCCCCGCTCCAGCCATAATCATAAAGAGAGATGCCAGTTACATGCTTTCTTATGTTTATATTGCAAAACATATTGCCCGTATGTCTGTCGCCATTAAAGGTTGCCAGGTCAAAAAGTCGCATTTTTATCATCTCACGGCACGCCTTAGGTGTAAAAAACTTTGGTGCTTTATCTGGGTCACTTTGAAGTTTGTTGTACAAAACAAAATCACGGAAAAAATACCCGTTGTCGCCAATGTCGTCCTTTCTGTCTTGCCTTACCTTTTCGCCATGAAAATTCATGCGGTCACGTTCATAAAAATTATCTCCACAAAAATTAGGCTTGAGACTAAAAGTGCGTTTTCCTGAAATGTCATTTGAAATAACGCCAAAAGTTTCATACCCTGATTTTGCATGTAGTGTTGCGGGTACATAGAGAGCCGTGTCAAAGCCCGCCTTGGCGTAAACTTGCGAGAGTAGTATTTCGGCGTCCATTTGATATTTGCTGTCACAATGCTTAAAAAAGTATCTACCCCATCCAAATTTAGAACCATCTTTTATCCTAATAGGGTTTGAGTCACCCTCGCGTTTGTCTATATCTATTATTGCACCTTGTGGCAAAACCTTTGAGCCACTAAAAAACTTTTTCAAAAGTCCATTGTCTTTCATTGTGCCGACACCTCCTCAGCAAGTCTAGCAAAAGACTCACAAAGCAAATTGGTGTAGTCTTTGTCGACTTCGTATCCAATAGTGTCACGTATATCTTCTGCTGTACCCTTTATGTCAACTTGACCAAGAGTTTCCGCAAGTTCACTTGGAGTCACAAATTCACGAATACTCTCGTTGTTCTTAAAATTTTCTACCATAATATCTCGTGTTTTTTTGACAATGTACCTTGTCGTGTCACAAACACCATCACAAAACTCATTGCAAAAAACGCTTGATTCATAAATATCACATTCATGTATGTCATAATAATAGTATCTTGTTCCACTAAATCCATGATCTATGAGTAGAATATCCTCAATATCCTTGTTTTGCCCAAGTTTTAAAAACATATTTTCTGTGTGCCTATCAGTATTAAACGATGCTACATCAAATAGTCTAGTTTTTATCATTTGTCTAGCCGCATCTTTTGTAAAATGCCTTGTTATATCACTTTTGTCTTTTGGTAGATTTTTGTAAAGTACAAAATCGCTAAAAAAATTGTACCTATCTTGAATGTTGAGAAGTGAGCCTACATGCTTGTTGTTGTTAACGCCCATATATGCCTCGTATACGGCGTTTTGACCACTGTCCAAAAGTTCACTAGCATCTACCGGTGTATTTTTTAAGACGTCATTTGAGATGACACCATAATATGATTCGTCAGGATATCCAACCTCTTCACAAAAAGAAACAGGTGTATATATCGCGGTCGAAAAGCCTGCCTTAGCATAAACTTGCGACAAAAGCACTTCGGCATCACGCTCAGGCTTTGAACAAGTCTTAAAATAGTATCTCCCTACACCCAAAGCGGATTTATCTCTCACAAGAAGAGGATGCAATTTGCTTCCCATTTTAAATATGTCAAGAACAACTTCCTCTTTTTTATTTCTTCTATTTGAAAAATATTTCTTCAAAAGTCCATTATCTATCATGCTCGTGACACCTCCTCAGCCAGATTTTCAAAAGACTCAGCGATTGTATCAACATATTCTTCGCCCACTTTGTATCCAATTGTGTCATAAATGTCACGAGCAGTTGCCTTGACGTCAACTTGCTCTAATGTTTCTACAAGTTCACGTGGTGTGATGTACTCTTGCATAGATTCATTGTGCTTAAAGTTATCAACCATTTTGTTGCGATTTTTTTCAGTTCCATCGTCTTTATCAGTTAAAAAGTCATTGTAATAAAAGCAACCATCACTGCCGTTATGCAAATTATAATCACAATATCCATTAGCGCTAAAGCCGTAGTCAATAAGTGCAATATCAACGGCTTTGTTATCAGCGTCAATTTGATAGAAAAAATTGTTAGAATGTCTGTCATCGTTCAAAGCACCCACGTCAAAAAGACGCATTTTGACAATATTTCTTATGCATTCACGAGAAAACAAAGCATTTTGACTTTGCACATACTCTGTCATATCACTTTTGTTATATGGCAAACAAACTCTTCCATAGTCATAAGCATGAAGTGTATTTTCAATATTCGGTGTTACACCACATCTCACATCGTTTGAAATAACACCGCTTACCTTTTCATTAGACGAAGACTTTAATGTCGCAGGGAGATAAATTGCCGTATTGATATTGAAATATTTTGCACACAATTGAGAAAGCAAAATTTCCGCATCATCACTTCTATGCACACGACATCGCTTGAAATAAAATATGCCTGATGTAGATTTTGACATTTTGATTTCCATTGGTACAGCACCACGTTTTGGCAACTCTTGAGTTTTAAAAATAGCGCCCTCTCTACCCGTGTTTTTATTTTCAAAATATTTCTTCAAAAGTCCATTGTCTATCATGCCTCGGATACCTCCTCAGCAAGATTTTCAAAAGACTCAGCGATTGTATCAACATATTCTTCGCCCACTTTGTAGCCAATTGTGTCATAAATGTCACGAGCAGTTGCCTTGACGTCAACTTGCTCTAATGTTTCTACAAGTTCACGTGGTGTGATGTACTCTTGCATAGATTCGTTGTGCTTGAAGTTGTCAATCATGCCATTTCTTGATTTATTTCTAATATGTAAGATAAAGTCACGTGGTGTCAAAAAGTCGTTGTAATACTGAGTGCAAGAATAAAATATGTCATGAGCATTACGTTCGTAATCTTTATAGCCAAAATAACTATAGCCATGGTCGATGAGGGCTATGCTATCTGCCTTGCCTTCCGCATCAAACTTGTAGAAAAAATTGTTGAAATGTCTATCTTCGTTCAGTGCTCCCACGTCAAAAAGACGCATTTTGAGAATTTGTCTTATGCAATCATATGAAAAGCCCAAGTTGTCATTTGCAATTTGTGCCGTGTACTGATTTATCTCATAAGGCAAAATGAGTCTTGGACCATATTCCGCAGCAGACAAAGTCTTTTCGATATTTGGTGTTGCGCCATAAAATTTTAAGAATTGCATTTTTGGGTCAATAGTTTTTTCGACAGTTGACACGTCGTTTGAGATAACGCCCTTGAGCATCCCGCCTTCGCTTGATGTCATTGTGACAGGCAAATATATAGCGGTATTAAAACCCGCCTTAGCGTAAACTTGACTGAGCAAAATTTCGGCATCACTATTTTCTTTTATACTACTTTTGAAATAAAAATTTTCCACTTTCGAGTCTGACTTCTCTATAACATGTTTTGAAACCGCACTTGTAATTTTGTCAACATGAAATGTGGCGCCGTGTTCGCTCAAATCTTTATTCTTAAAATATTTTTCAATAAGACCATTATCTACCATAATTCACCAAATTTTGTTATGATAATTATGGCATAGATAAAGACAAATTTAAATGTGCAAATTGTACAATAGTATTATAATTTTATATATTATATATATAAAAAAACCCTTTGGTAAGAGATTTTTTGCTCGCACCACCTTCCCCTGCGTCAGCATATGAGTTTTTAGTGCAACACAAAATTACGACAATTTCGCGTCGTGCACTCTTATACTCAATGCCTCCTCTATCACAAAAATATTTCATATTTTTTGGAGCCCTGTCCTTTCAAGTAACCACAAAAGGCTGACAGTAGATATATGATATTAGTAAAAAACTTTGACAAATTGTAAATAAAAACGGCACTGATAAAAATCAATGTCGCTAAAGTTAAAAATGCTTTCAAAATCCTTTGTCTCACTATCGTTCAACCACTTCCAATAAAGGGGTGACACAAGATAAAGGACAATATAAAAAACGTCCTCCCCTTAAGGGGAGGTGGCGTAAATAGAATGAACGACGAAGGGGTTGTAGGGCTCCCGAAAATCGTAAGATTTTTGGGATAAAGGAGGCACCGAGCGTAAGAGCGCATCGCACAAAATCATTGTGATTTGGTGTTGCGCAAAAACTCGTGTGCCGACGTATTAATCAACTAATTTTAGAATTATACTATTCATAACATAAAAGGCGTTGTCGTTGACTCTTAGATATCCCCCACGAATAGAAATAAAGTTGTGTGAAGTCAAAAAGTCAATTTCCTTTTTCTTATCACTCATCAAGTGGCAATTAAAAGACTTGTCAAATTCGGCAAGATTTAGCCCCTCGGCAGTTCTAAGTGCCAACATCAAAGTTTCTTCTTTTCTTTGAGAAAGAGTCAACTTTTCTTGACTGACAATAGGCAAAATTCCCTCGACATTTACCATTTTTATGTATGTATCTATATCGCTAGTATTAGCAATTCTAGTGTTGTTTACAAAACTATGACCTGCAAGACCAAATGCAAGATACTCGCCCATTTTCCAATAGTTTAGATTGTGCCTACTCTCATAGTCTGGATAAGCAAAATTTGACACTTCATACCTCTTATAGCCATGTTTTGTGAGAGTGTCATAAACAATATTGTACATTTCAACTGACTCGTCTTCAGTTGGCAGTTTTATTTTTCCAGCGTTCACCATTTTGTATAGTGGTGTATTTGGCTCAAGTATCAAAGAATATGGTGAAATATGAGGAATTTTGTTTTTAACGAGAAACTTCAACATATTCTTAACGTCTTTTGCTTTTTGGGTTGGAAGTGCAAGCATCATATCGATGTTTATATTTTCAAAGCCCAACTTTCTAGCCATTTTTAACGCATTTTTTGTGTCAGCAACTGTGTGGTGTCTGTCGAGTAAGTCAATAATTTTTTGATTCATAGTTTGACCACCAATGCTCAGTCTGTTGACACCTACAAGTTTGTACTCCAAAAGTTTTTTCTCAGTAACACTGCCAGGGTTGACCTCAACAGAAATTTCACAATTTTGAAGAATCTTAAAATTGTTTTTTATCTCAGCAATAATCTTGGCGACGAGACCGTCTTTCAAAACAGATGGACTTCCGCCACCGATATAAATTGAGGTGACCTCGCTTGTTTTTCCATACAACTTGCTTTGCATATTTATTTCAGAGATTACAGCATTAACATAGTCATCCATCTTTGACTCTTGGTGACAATATGACACAAAGTTGCAATAACTGCACCTGTGTGTACAAAATGGAATGTGAACATAAATCGACAATTTTCTCATACTAATCTAATTTGAGAATGCTCATAAACGCTTCGCTTGGAATTTCGACAGAGCCTACCTGGCGCATTCTCTTTTTTCCCTCCTTTTGTTTTTCAAGAAGTTTTCGCTTTCTTGATATATCTCCGCCATAACATTTGGCAAGAACATCTTTTCGCATTGCCTTGACTGTTTCTCTGGCTATAACTTTTGATCCAATACATGCCTGAATTGGCAGTTCAAACAATTGTCTTGGGATAACCTCTTTTAGTTTTTCGGCAAGTTTTTTGCCACGAGTGTATGCTGAATCTTTGTGACAGATAATACTTAAAGCGTCGCACTTTTCGTTGTTCAAAAGTATATCAAGTTTGACAAGGTCACTTTTTTCGTACCTGTTTATGTCATAATCAAGACTGGCATATCCCTTTGACCTACTCTTTAAGCCATCAAAAAAGTCATAAACTATCTCATTTAGTGGAATGTCATAAGTCATAAGCACCCTATTTGTGTCAAGGTACTGCATATTTTTATACACTCCACGCTTGTTTTGGCACAGTTCCATGATATTGCCTACATACTCAGGCGGTGTATAAATGCTGACATCTGCTATAGGCTCAGTGATTTCCTTAATTTCGGTAGGCACTGGCATCGCAGACGGATTTGACACTTCAATCATTGTGCCGTCAGTTTTGTAAATTCTATAACTAACGCTAGGCGCTGTTGTGATGATATCAAGATCAAACTCACGCTCAAGACGCTCAGTTATAATTTCCATATGAAGAAGTCCCAAAAATCCACACCTAAAGCCAAACCCTAATGCTTGAGACACTTCTGGCTCAAACTTTATTGAGTCGTCGTTGAGTTTTAGTTTTGATAAGGCGTCCTTTAGGTCATTATATCTTGCGCCATCAACCAAAAATATTCCGCAAAAGACCATAGGTTTTACATCTTTATATCCAGGTAGTGCCTCTTTTGTGGGATTTAGTGCCAAAGTTATTGTGTCGCCCACCTTTGTTTCGGACACATTTTTGATACTTGCTGTAATGTACCCAACCTCTCCTGCCTGCAAAACGTCTGTCTTTTTTGGCTTTGGCGAAAACACTCCAACCTCGACTACGTCGTACTCTAGGCCCGTCTTCATCATCTTGATTTTTGTGCCCTCTTTTACATCACCGTCAAAGACTCTAACAAGACTTACAGCACCCTTAAAATTGTCATAATAACTGTCAAAAATGAGTGCTTTTAGAGGCTCAGTTTTGTCGCCTTTTGGGCATGGAATTTTTTTGACAATCGCCTCCAAAACCTTGTCGATATTTATGCCTTCTTTTGCGGATATCAGCGGTGCGTCACTGCAGTCAAGACCAATTATGTCTTCAATTTCCTTTTTTACCTCATCAACTCTGGCACTTGGTAGGTCAATTTTGTTGATAACGGGAATTATTTCAAGATCATTTTCAAGAGCAAGATAAACATTGGCAAGAGTTTGTGCCTGTACTCCTTGAGTGGCGTCAACAACAAGAATTGCGCCCTCACACGCCTTGAGTGACCTCGACACCTCGTATGTAAAGTCTACATGTCCTGGCGTGTCGATGAGGTTGAGGACATATTCTTCCCCGTCATAATCATAAAACATTCTTGTTGGGGTCAGTTTTATTGTTATGCCTCGCTCACGTTCAAGATCCATGCTATCAAGCACCTGCTCCGTGAGATCCCTTGACGACAAAGTTCCCGTCTTTTCAATAAGCCTATCTGCCAAAGTGGACTTGCCATGGTCAATGTGTGCTATTATACAAAAATTTCTAATTTTGCTTTGGTCTATCATAACTAGTCTAAAAGTTTTGTCTCCTATAAGTAGTATTATAATTTAAAATATGTCACAAAATCAAGTAATTATCTTCACAAATATTTGGCAACAAATTTTGAATTTTTGAAGACATTTTTGCCTTTTAAGCATAAAACCCATCGATTTTTGACACTGATTTTTAGAAAAACCTCAAAAAAATAATTAAATAATTTGAAATTTAAATAAAAAAGTATATAATGATTTTAAAATAAGGATAGTTTTATGGATTTGTTTAATTCTTGGCTTGTCAACAGATATATCGCCCACCGCGGACTGCACGACAGCACCCACCCAGAAAATAGCATGAGCGCCTTTGAAAATGCAATAAAATTTGACTATGCAATTGAACTTGACGTACACCAAATTGAAGACGGCACTATTGTTGTTTTTCATGATGAAACATTGATGCGCATGACAGGGCGTGACGGATATATTACACAGGTAAAAAATAAAGAGGAGTTGGAAAATTTTCGACTTCTTGGCACTGACCAAAAAATTCCTACTCTTGAAGAAGTGCTTGAATTTGTAAATGGAAAAGTTCCAGTTTTAATTGAGATAAAAGACTACAAAATACAGCACTATAATCCTCAAAATATTTTTGAAAGCAATCTTTTTGAAATTCTCAAAAATTACAATGGAGAGTACGCCATCATGAGTTTTAATCCTTATGTACTAAAGTGGTTTAAAATTCATGCCCCAGAGGTTATACGAGGCCAACTCTCCTGCTTTTTTAGGGATAATAAGATGAAATTTGTTGTAAAATATGCCTTAAAGCGTATGCTTCTTAACAAAAAGACATCGGAGCCACACTTTATAGCCTACGACTATCATGACTTGCCTAATAGGTATGTAAAGAAATACAAAAAATTGCCACTTCTTGCATGGGCAATACCAAATCAACAAGAATATATGCGAGTTGCCCCTCACTGCGATAACATAATTTTTGAGGGCTTTAGACCAAAAATTTAATTTCACAAAAAAACATATTACAAAAAAAGACACAATTTATGTGTCTTTTTTGTTGACTTATTAAACATTTTAAAATCATTATTTTGCAATCAAGAGATATATTCACACCAACAATACATTCATTATATTTGATCTTGTTCACAAATTATTACAAGCAAAAATTACTCTTCATTGCCAATATTTTGTGACATACCATACTCTTCATTTGGCATAGCAATGTCTGCATCTTGGTCCTTGCCACCAAAGATTTTTTGTGACAAGACGTTTTCTTTTTCAATTTGAAATCGCTCAAGAGTACTGTTTATATTTTCTGTCAAAATTTCAACATTGACATCATTATCAGCAATTTCCTTTGTTACGACTACACCTGTGTTTTCATAGTATTTTCCACTCTCGTCAGTCATACCTGTAAAGGCGTACAAATTTCCTGCTTTTGCCATGTATTTTGTGACTTCAGGAAAAAGTATCTTCCCCTTTAGCAAATATTCGCTGAGTTCTCCTTGACGACCAAACATCTTTAGGTATGTAACGTTTATAACTTCGACATCACACTTTCTTTGCATTTTCTCGCTCTCGCTATTAAGTCCAAACATTTCTAGGCAATAGTCATCTGTATCTTCATTTGGATGCAAACTTCCTGCAACTACACCCAAGCCAAAGTGCGAATACTCATATACTTCAAAATTGTTTGGATTTGGCTTTCCGTCCTTTATCCATTTTGGAAGCATTGACGCATGTTTAAAACACGATTCAACTCTAACTTTGTTGACATTGTCATCATATGCAGACTCCACATTTTCTCTTGCCACCTTATTTTTATAGGCATTATCAATATTGGTTTGATTTTCATCACCAACTTGATTTTCTCTTAATTTGTTTAACAATTTATCACCTTTAAGCATAAATATTTTTCCTTTTTTTATAATCGTTATTATTCTTTTTCAAAAAAAATGACCTATTATTTTTTAATAGGTCAAAATTCTTATTACAATCATCACCTAAAATCTAGCAATTATTCTTCTTCAC